>Ga0209137_1000949_pt1 | contig 28785 bp, 20 predicted proteins | sample SaaInl5LU_22_DNA_FD_184642 | JGI IMG/M metagenome (GOLD analysis project Ga0209137, IMG submission 184642) | Marine microbial communities from expanding oxygen minimum zones in the Saanich Inlet - ESP_105LU_22_DNA (SPAdes) (version 2) | ecosystem: Environmental > Aquatic > Marine > Intertidal...
TGTAGAACGACCTAAAATCATTGCATAACATTGTCCGCTTGAAACTGCTTGTGTTTTTCTAGTATACGCACCTGAGCTTCCGCCAGGACCTGTACCGCAACAACAGAAGCCGCCACCGCCGCCTCCGCCGCCCCATACTTCAAAAGTTGCTTTGGTTGTTGAACTATCTACAATAAAACTCATGCAACAAAAATCTGCATAACTTCCGTTGTTACACATATAACATGTTACTACAAAGCTATGTGATCTGCCTTCGACTGGGCCTGCTAATCCGGTAACTTCGTCTGGACCAACTATATTTAATAATGTTCTTAAACTTGCCATTTCTATTCCTTAACAATAATCGATCTTAACTAATCCTGGACCCCATGCCATACCAGACCATGAATGACAGCAGCCGCCACCGCAACTTGTAGCACTTACGCCGCCCATGCCTGGCGATCCGACCATCTCGCTCGCTCCATGTCCTGACATGCCGCCTGCTGTACATGATGTCCAATCGTTAATACATGCGTTACCTTGTGTTCTAGCATGTACCCAGCCGCCTAACTTATTAGTAATGCCGCCTGGATAAGGTACTGCTTGACGCCACCAGCAACTGTTGTCATTACATCCGCAATAGTTATATACAAATCCTGCATTGCCGCAGGCGCCTTCGTCTGCACCGTAATATTGTGCTCTTTCACTACAGTTATCCATATACCAATAACCACACTGTTGTCCAGAACACGGAATTCTCCAATATGCAAAACAACACGCTTTGCCGCCGTAGCCGCCATCTGCACAGAAATTACTTAACCCATTTCCTGTAACATAACTCATGCAGCCTCTACAGCCTCTACAAGTCCATGTACAGCAATGTCCATTCCATCCTGCACACATAACATAACAATCACCCGGGGTAACTGAAGTCATTTTCTTTTTAGCATATGCGCCTGAGCCGCCTGGAACACCTTGCATACAGCAACAGCCGCCTGCGCCACTAGCGCCAGCGCCCCACACGTGCCAAGTTATTTTTGAAGTGCCTGCTGGAACACACCAAGCAGAAATTCTTCCTCTTTGATAGGCGTCACAACATCCAACTTGACTTTGACAATACGACGAATGTGTCCATTGTTCGCCTGTCCAGTATGTTGGAGTAACAGCTCCGGTATTAATGTCAGTGTTTGTTATCTGATCATATTTGTCTAATAAACTTCTTAAGCCTGCCATTTTAACTCCAACTTATCTTTAACATTCCAGGGCCGCCGCCCATTCCACAGCAGCAGCCGCCGCCACAGGTTCTAGCTGTTGTGCCGCCGATTCCAATAGCAACCATGTTGTTCCCGCCCATACCGCCGCTGACGCCCCAGCCATTCATTCTACATCTATCACAAGATGCTATAAGATTACAGTGTGCGCCGATTGCTTGATATGCGTTTGATGGTCTTCCTGGCATTGCTGGAACTGGGTGAATTGATTTATAATGACACCAGTTACCAGCATCGCAGCAACTAGCTTCCATTCCGCCTAAATGTCCTGGTACGCCTTCATCTGCTCCAAAATAACATGCACACTGAGTACCTTTTGATGGATGCCACAAAATTCCACAACCGCTATTTGGGAAACAACCAAAGAAGAAACATAATCCACAACCTGGAATGCCGCCTTCTGCACAGAAGTTTGTTAACCCTGCTCCTATTACATGGCTTTGGCATCCTCTATATCCACAACTTTGAACAGGTGAACAACATCCGCCTGCTGATATACAAAATGTATAGCACTGACCGTTATATGTACCTGTGGTGTTGTCAAGCGATTTTTTAGCATATGCTCCTGCACCGCCTGGAGCTCCCCAAGAACAACAGCAAGAGCCAGCACCGCCGCCTCCGCCGCCCCATACTTCAAACGAAATATTGCTCATAGAACTTTGTATTTGCCAGCAGCAAAAACAGCCTTCATCATAATTGTAATTTGGTGAATCAGTACAGCTTCTAACAAAAACTAGAGACTGGTTAGCATTCTCAAAAAACGTGGGGGCACCTTTGTCAATTGTAAAGCTGTCTGCAGATGCTATATCTAAAAGGTCTCGTAGTCTTGGCATATCTTAAGTTCCTATAATAATCCAACCGTAAGTTGGTCCACTGTACATAAGTGTAATTGTTGCACCATTCAAGTCCAAAACTAGATCTTCTGCTAAACCTTGCATGTTAGAACCATTTCTGCCTAATGTAAGGTTGTTGGTAGCAAATGATCCACCTATATCAATAAATTGAATAGTGTCATTAACTAATAGTGTTGAGTTGAGCGGTAAAGTTACTGTAAACGCTGCACTTGAAGTGTCAGCTAAAATACGATCATTTACTACTGCATTGTAAGCACTATTAACTTCACGAACTACGGATGAAGCTGTACCAGTTTCTGTAATAAATCTTCCCATTGTGTTGTTTCCTTTGTTGTATGTATTTATGCCGTTGAGGTCTCAATTCCAAATGCTACCGCTGAAACATTTGCAGCACTTGAGTATACTACAATTCTTTTGGTTGCATCTAAAACGATACCTGTTCTCTCTAGGACACCCTTTGATTGGATAGTGGTGTCGTATTCTATATATTCCGCAAGTTCAGGGGCATCGGCTGCACATACTGCAAGTCTTACAGTTATAGCAGCGTTACCTCTGTTACAAAACGAAACACTTGTGACAGCAAATGTGTCAGCTGGAACAGTATACACTACTGTATCTGCGCCTGCTGTCAAATCCGCTGTTCCTAATATTCCTGTTGCCATTTTATTTTGTCTCCATTATGTTAAGAAATAATTCATTGCTACTGGTACACCGTTTACACCTTTTTCAAAGTTCATAACGTTTAACACGTCAATCTTTGTTCCAAGTGTAGTAGTAATTTGTTGGCCACTTATTTCAATTTGACCAGCAGTAACACTATTTACATTCAGTGTTGCAGCACCGCCACCAATTTGTGACGTAATATAAGTTTTAATAGCTTTTTGTGTTGGAACAACATTATCACTATTTGCTGTAAATGTACCATCTGTACTGAATTCGTTAATAACTGCACCAGTGCTTCCTAATCCTAGTTCGCCTAATGACAGTTCTTGTAGACCACTAATATTAAATGCATCAGCATTTAGAGTTGCAATACCAGTACTCTGTTCTACACTAAACAAGTCGCCAACTCTAAAGTTACCATCTTGGTCAGTTGAGGTAAAGAACACTCGTCCTCCGCCTTTTTCTGTTGTTTCCTTTAGTGGATTTGGATCGTATGCAGGTGCATTTGGATAATTAGTTTCTCCAAAATTACCAGTGCCAATATCTAGGAAATCGTGTCCTGTTAGGCGTACTTGAGAATATCTAATACGCATTTCAAGATCTTGTTGGTGCTCAGGTGCCTGAGAAATTGTTAGCTCAGGTGAAACTTGCAATTGAGCAGAGTAAGGTCCTGCTCCTTGGAAATCTCTTACAGCAACAAGTTTAAATACATTGTTTGGCAAATGATCAAACACAATATTTGAACCAGGTTGCGGTTCTTCACTAAGGTTATTTACTTCTACAAATTCACCTGGTTGATATTGATCCGCAAAACCGTCACCTACTACCTCTGCTGTTGCTGTAGTAAATGCTGTACCTCTATCTGTATACGTAGGCTGTGCTAGTACGCCATCGCCCACTCTAACTACAAATGGTGCTTCGATAGTATTGTTTGGATCTGTAATAGTCATAGTCGGAACACTAGTGTATCCTGAACCCGGATCCCAAATTATAACTCTAGCAATTTTCTCGTCAGCTATCACTACTCTTGCTTTGGCAGTATCTGCATACAATCCGCTCGGTGGTGCTGTAAATGTTAACCTAGGTTCAATTGAATACTCAGTAGTTGCATCTAGTGCAGCTACGATTGAATTTCCTATAACATGATCCCAACCTGCTGTACCGTCACTCATTTTATAAACTTGTGCAATTTTTGTTCCGGCGTTATAACTGTTTATGTATCCGTATTGTCCAGCGCCTGTGCCTGCAGTAATATATATTGCCATTCCGATATACTGTGAACTCAACGCAGTGTCGGTATTAGAAATTGTAATACTAGTTGTATCACCTTCTTGCGCACTGTTTGTTGCATTTACATATTCGGCTCCGCCGGTGTCTGCTGTACTATCACCGTCAATATCAGTATCAAGTAATCTTACATTAAATACAGCTCCATTATTAACAGTTGGAGTTACAGTTCCTAGTCCGTATCCTTCGCCTGTGATTGCTATAGTAGTGCCGCCGACAGTATAATTTTGTCCTGCATTAATGTAGTTTAATACAAGAACATCGTCGCCGTCTGTCATTACACTATCTACAACAGCATCTAACTTTCTGTTGTCGACTATTGCAGTAACCGGAGTTTCAGTTGCATCAACTCCTTCAGATACTGAGCCAAAATCACCATAAGAGTTGTTACCGTTTGTAGCACGGATCTTGCCGCCATTTTCTGCTAGATAACCAATGTGATTATAATATGAGAACACAGATACAAGTTCCGATCTTCCCAAATTAGTAACCCATGCGCCAATGCCGTCACTTAGAATTTGTGTAAAGTCGTTTGCAACAATTGAGTCGTTACCACCATTATGAAGATCACCATCAACTTTCATACCAATACACCCAGTACCAAATGTTGTTACATTCTGTACATATGGTGATTTATTAATAATCCATGCACGACTATCGTCTGGTCCCCAGCCTGGATCAAGTGATACATAAGCACCGGCTGTTGGACGCTGTGTTCCGTAAGCGTTAGGTGCGCTTAGTGTTCCTGTTAAGTCTGCTGTAGTACAATTGCGCAGTCCTGTGCCGTTGCGCATGTAGAACATATTTTCTGTTAAACTACCGTTTACAGCATTTACATATTGCTCTGCTGCTGTTAATGATTTGTAATTGCCCTTTGTTTGTACAGGCGATGCAACACTATCAGGTTGGTAAATTATATCGTATTTGATTGCATCAATATATCTGTTTACATCTCTGCGACACTTGTCCTCATCATATACATATGCAGGGTATGTATCTGCAATGTATGCAATAGCTTCTTCAACTAAGAATAATCTGTTTGCTTCAATTGCTTCAACTGCATATGTATAGTCTGTTGATGTTTGAGGAGTATTAGTTCCGCCTTTAACCGGTTCGGTTGAGTCGCCTGCTGCTCCGTTAACACCCCAATTAATATAATCATAAATTTGCTGCCATAAATCAGTAGCATGTACTGCTGGATCTGCGCCGCCTGCTGGACGAGTTGTTACTTGTGACTGAGCGTTGCCTGTTGTTTTTGTAACTGCTCCGTTAGTAACAATATCACTTGTGATTGCTTTTAATCTTGCAATGGCTGCTAGTGTATATGTGGTATCACCACTATCAACTAAACTGCCTGCAGGAGTAATACGTGTTGAACGAAGTTCGTCGCCTACAACTGCTGTTTGCTCAGGTACAATCATTGGAAGTACTTCGGCATATGTTCCTGTTTTAACAAACAATGTATTGTTCGGAATAACTTCAGCTGGGATTCCAGCTGAACTTGCTGCTGTTATAGAATCAATTGTAATTCCCATTAATGTGTTAATTATTGCTTGAACGCCAGTTTCTTCTGGCTTAGTTACATCCTTAACTTGTGTAATAGGAGATCCTACAGCATTTAGTGTTTGATAATTAGCACTTGGATCAATGCTTTGTAATATAGCACTATCAATTAAACTTAGTGAATATGCAAGAGCTGCTGCTGTTTCGCCATCTTCGTCTGCAATAGCTGCAATTAAGTCACCATTGCCGTCAAAATATGTTAGTGCTGCTGTTCTAGACTTTTGATTACCGCCATGTGATACGTCCCATACTAGTGCATCTATAATTTGACCAGTGTCTCTACGACATTTTTCTTTGTCATATGTGTACGCACTTGTAAATGGTGCAATATCATTAGTTATTTGATAGTCGACCCATTCAACAGTTTCTGCTTGTATAAATGCTCTGTTTGCGGCAAGTATATATTTTGCATTAGGATTTAATGCACCTTCTTCGATATTTCTTAAACTATAATTAATTGTTTTCCAAGGTTGATCTAATGTAGTACCATAGTTTGGTGCAGGACTATCTACTCCGCTAGAAGTTGATACGTACCATACGTGATTAATTTTTCCAAAGAATCCCCATTCAGGTGCATTGCCTGCTGAATTAACTTTAAGTGCTTGTCCTGGCTCTCCAATTGCAAGTCTAGTAGGTCCGGCGCCACCATAATACACCATGTCGCCTTCAGTTGTCATTGGAAGTGTTTCGCCACCACCTGATAACAAATTCCACGTTACACCAGATACGTCTTGGTCTGGTCTATTTTGTGCGCCAATTTCATCTGACGTATGTTTTGCTACTGCGATGTAACTACTACTACCATAGCGTACTGCATCGCCTAGATCGTATTCAGTAGCGTCAGTCCATGCATCGTTCCATTCAATACCTTGGTTTAATCTTTCCCAATATGTTAGGTTCGGCGGCTCTTGACCTGTATTGTCGAGTATACATAAGTATGTATATCCACCTTGACGTACAACATCACCAACAAAGTATTGGAAGTTCGATGAATCAGCTCCCCAATCACCTACTAATCTAAAACCTGTTGTAAATAAATCCCAATCTGTTGGATTATCTGTAGGACGTTGTCCTACATTGTTAGTAATAGCTACATAAGAATAGCCACCATAAGTAACAAAATCACCTGCTTGATAATAAGTTGTACCGGCCCAGCTATCTTCAAATTCTAAACCTTCGATAAACTGTGACCATTTTGCTTCGTCATCTGATAATACATTTTGACTTGTATGATATGTAGTACAAATCCAAATGCCTGCACCAGACTTAACTAAGTCATTTAATTTATAACGTGTTCCGGTTGTCCAGTCGCCTTTAAATTCAATACCATCGTGGAATATATCCCATTTAGCCTGATCTGTTTCTAATCCTAATGCTACTGTTTCAGCACTTACATGACCAGTATTACAAACATAAGTTCTGCCGCCATAACGAATAATATCATTTACTACATATCGATTTGAAACTTGCCAATCAGCTTGCCAACTCACACCTTGAGAAAATACGTCCCACTTTGACTGATCATTTTCAAGACCAATAAGTACGTCAGTTGCTGAAGTGTGACCTTCTGTACATAAGTAAATTGTAGAATTATATTTTACAATATCGTTAATTTTATATCTAGTAGAAGGTGTCCAATCTGCCTTATAATCAAATCCTTCTGCATATAAATCCCACTTAGCATCAGTTGAATCTGTTGCTAGATCAAGTTCTAATCCATCTGAAACATTGTTAGCACTAGTGTGTGCAGTGTTACAAATATATAAGTACCCGCCGTATTTAACAATATCATTAACTTTATAATATGTATCTAACGTCCAGTCTGCTTTCCATTCTTGGCCATCGCTGATTTTGTTCCAGTTTGTTTGATCATCTGGAAAACTTAGGCTTGCCGTATGTCCTGTAATACAAACATATGTGTTGCCGCCATTTCTTATAATGTCGTCTTTGTAGTATGTGGTTGAGGCAGTCCAGCTACCTTTCCATATAAATCTAATTCTACCAAGTTTAAAATCAGCCATTTATTGCTCCGAATCCTATGTTGTAAGTATTTATCGTATTTGTCATTGCTTACGTTCCTTTGGCGTAGAACATACTTGCTAAGTAATGCCCGTCAACGCCTCCTTTGATATTCATAACCGGAGGAACTATAACGTCAAATCCACTAGTTGTATCAATATTATTTGTTTGTATTCTTATTTGTCCTGCAACAAGTGCATTTGTTTGTACATTAGAGCCACCGCCACTAATTCTGCTTTCTATATAAGATCTAATAGCTCGTTGTGTTGGCACAACATTATTTGAATTAGCAATGAAAGTACTTTCCTTACTAAATTCTTGAATAACAACTGCACTGCCTCCAACTTGAATGCCGCCTAACGATAGTTCAGTTAGTCCACTTAAATTAAACTGACTTGCGTTAATTGTAACAATACCGGTTGCTTGTTCAACTTCAAAAAGTTCGCCAACTCTAAAGTTACCATCTTGGTCTGTACTAGTATAGAATACTCGCCCGCCGCCATTTGCAACTGTTTCATTAAATGGTTGTCGTTCATTTACTGCATCAACACCTTCAAGATACAATACAGGATAGCGTGTGTCGCCGAAATTACCAGTACCGATGTCTAGGAAATCGTGTCCTGTTAGGCGTACTTGACTGTATCTTTCTCGAATAACAATTCCAGTATTATGATCAGGTGACTCTTCAACATCAAGTGTTGGGGTAATTTCAAAAACTGCTGAATAAGATCCAGGTGTTCCTGTAAATGATACAACTTTAGAAACACTATATCTAACTTCATCAATTCCGTCAATTTCTAAGTTTGCGCCCGGTCCGGGGATTTTTGAAACATTTTGTACTACTAAATTTTTACCAGTTTGATAAATTTCTGCAAAACCTGATCCTGTAATGGTTCCAGTAAACTGCACATATCCTTCGCCTCTATACAAATAATTAGGCTGTGCAAGCACACCGTCATTTAACTTAACATCTAGTAATGTAGAAATTGTTGCTACATTATCATAAATTGATACTGTAGGTGTTGTAGTATAATTTGATCCAGGATCATAAATTGTTAACCCTGTAAGTCTACTTGCTTCAACTTTTGCTCTTACAATTGGCCTTGCTCCAGTTACTAATTTATTCCAAGTTGATGACCCATTTTGTACAACTACCCATTTGCCGGCTCTATATGCACTTGCTTCCCAGAAACCTAAGTCTGTTGTAGAATAATTAGCACTATCGTCACCATATGTTCTCCACGTTGCTCCACTTTGTGATTTAGCAACGAATGTACTTGTTCCTGTTCCGATAAACACACCAGCGCCATAACTAATGCGAGTTATATCACCAAATTCAATATAACCTGTTGCCCATGTTTCGCCATCAAATGTATATGGTGTTGGAATATATCCAAATGCACTGTCGTCAACTTCTTTACCAATTAATACAAGTCTGTTGTTGCCGTATGCACCATCAGAACATTCAAATGCAGGAGCTCTACGAGGTGATACAACTGCCGGAGTAACATTGGTGCCGTCTAATGTGTGCCAAAATTCTCCTGTTGCACTCCAAGCAACATGTCCTTCATTTCTATTAACTGCAAGAAATATACCAGTCACAAACCAATTTGCAGGTAAATCACCAGTTCTAATTTGACGCTCTACTGCTTTCTTTATGATTTTGTCTATTCGAGCTGCTTGTGCTGTGGTAACTGCGGCGCCGCCGGCGCTAAGATATCTATGCATTATACTAACATCGTCTGCATCTACGTCAGTATCGTTATCAATATCGCCAACTGCAAAAGTTTCATTAAACGGCACATCTAGCCAGAATTGATGTTGTTCGCCAGTGTTTGTTCCGGCAGCTGCTTCATCAAAACTAATTTTCATTTGATGCCAATTAATCCAATATTTATTATCTAGCGATCTAACTATTGTCCAACCATTTGCAAAACCTGCATCGCCTATTGTAGTATTTGCCCAACTACTATCGCCATCAAACCATACAGTGTTGCCATTTTCTGCAATAATAGTGACATATCCGTTAACAGTTGATATACTCTTCCAATTTTCTGCACTGGTAGATACTACTACGCTTGACCAAGTTTGCCCATCGGCACTTTCATATGCTACATCGGTAGACAATCCATCTTTAGAAGCAGTGGCCGCATAGTACTTTGTTCCGTTCCATACAAGTCCAATAATTTCTACTGTATCTGCAATTCCCGTTGCTGCTGACCAAGATTCTCCGTCGGTACTAGTTGCAACTGCACCGGTTTCTGACATAGCAACAAATTCGTTATTGCCCCATATTATGTGCTTCCAACTTGTCGAAGATGGTGCTGTAACAGGCGAAGCACTAAAAGTAGGTTCTTCGAATGTAACTCTTGGTTCAATAGCATACTGAGTTGTTTCATCTAACAACACTTCAATAGGCCATCCTGGCTGGAAGTGATCCCAGCCTAAAGATCCATCGCTCTCTTTACTTACTGTTACTATTTTTGTTACTTCATCAAATGCTGTAATCTGTGCATACTGACCTACACCTAAACCAGATACAATAGTAATACGTTGACCTACATATAGTTCAGGAGTTCCGATATCAGCTGCTGACAATATTATTTGTCCAGTGTCGCCGCCTTGAGAATTGTTAACAATAAAGGTGTAGTTTAATCCTCCAGGAATACTACTATCACCTCGAGCTTTAACACGAACATTACTTACTGCGCCATCTCTTATTTCTGTTGCAGAGAATTCTGCTTTGCCCAATTCGCCTGAGCCACCAAAAGTAATATTTGCATTAGTATAATCTTGTCCCGCATGACTGTACCCGACAGCAAAAATTTCTTGTTTAATTGTTCCGTAGGTAAATGCTTGATCTATTTTAGCTTCGTTGTTTCTATTATTAATTGTTGCAGCAATGGGCGTTTCGTTAAGATCGAATCCTTCTGCAACTGATCCATATGTACCATACGAGTTGTTACCGTTAGTAGCACGTAAAATACCACCATTTGTACACAAATATCCAATATGACAATAATATGTAAACACAGATACTAGTTCTGATCGTCCTACATTGTCTGCCCAGTAACCAATACCATCGCTGATAATCTGTGTAAAGTCGTTTGCAACAATCGAATCATTACCGCCGTTGTGTAATGCTCCATCAACCTTCATACCAATACACCCAGTACCAAATGTTGTTACATTTTGAATATAAGGTGATTTATTAGTAATCCATACTGTTTGGTCGTCTGGTCCAGTTCCTGGATCTAAGCTCACAAACGCACCAGCACTTGGACGTTTAGTTAAGTATTGGTTTTGAGCACCTAATACACCGTATAGTCCTTGTAATGTACAGTTTCTAATTCCGCTGCCGTTGTTTACATAAAACATGTTTTCAGCTTCATATCCTGGTGCAGGTTGAATATTTGTACTTCTAAGTTCGTCACCGCAAATTACACAATTACGAGGTATCTTAATTGGTGTCTGCTCTTCATAAAAACCAGTTTTAACAAAGATGGTAGTATTTGGATATGTGCTAATAGTAACTGGCATTACAATATTAGTGCCATCATCGTTGTATGTTACAGTTTCGTTTGCAAATTCTGCAGGGTTGCTATTAATATATGAAATAATTTCTCTATATGCAAGCATTTGATCATCGGTAACCTGAGGTGATCTGTTAGCTGCATTTCTAGCAATGACAGAATCGTCAGCAGTAATACTGCCTGATGCATTTAAATCTCCGTATGCAACTCCTGTTCTTGCGTTAGTAGATTCCAAAAATAATTTTAAATTTAAAGCGTCTAGACTATTGTCTGCTATGTTTGTTAATGCAGCTGATAACATAGAAACATCAGTCGAACCTGATGAAAGATCATAATTTAAATTATTAAATTCTTTTATAGCAAGATTTTGTGTAATATAATCTGTTGCATATTTAATAGTTCTAAATGGACCTGACTCTTGAATTCCAGCTGTAGGAACATCGGTTCCTTCAGTACTAACATAAAATACGTTTGTAACAACTGCATAATTTTCCCAAGTCGGTAAACCAGTGTTAACTTTTAGTGGCTGTCCTTGTTTACCGATAGCTAGTCGTTCTTTGCCAACAGGAGCATCATAAATTTGTATGTCGCCGCGGTAAACAAGGACGTTTGTTGGGGTGCCTTGTATAAAGACTTCCCAGTATGTGTTGTGTGCTTGACTTTGATCTAAATCTGGTCTAGATTCACTATTAGAACTATAGTGACGTTCCATACAACGATATAAAGTGCCCGCATATAGTGCAATGTCACCTAAGAAATATTCTTGATCATCTTCCCATTCTGCTCTATAATATGTTTCGTCAACAAGTAGTTGCCAGTGTTCATTTCCTGCTGATCCTTGTAATACAGAATTATCGTTATCAACATCATTAGGATAAGTTGTAATTGTGCCTGCACGATAAGCATCTTGTGCTAATTGAATAATATACGCTAGTGGTGCATTGTATCCGGTAGAACCGTCACCTTCAGCAAGATTAACATCATCTTCGTCAACTTGTCCATTGCGGTTTAAATCAGCATATGCAAACCCTGTTTCTGGATTAGTACTAGCCCAAAAACTATGTAAGTCTGTAGCTGGCGCATCACTATCTGCAATTGATTGTATCACACTTGCATATTGTGTTTTTCCACTAATTGCATCTTTTAGTGTAAGCTGTTGATCAGGAAATATTCCTGTGCTATCTTTTAATGCAAGATATAAGTAACCGTTAGCACGTATTACATCACCTGGTCGATAATCAGTTGCAATAGTCCAATCCCCAAGATGTTTAAATCCTGTAACAGTTACTTCCCAGTCGCCGGTGTCTTGTGCTAGTATATTATCACTAGGAATACTTCCGGTATTATTTGTTAGTGCAGTATATGTATATCCGCCATATTTTACAACATCTCCCTTCTGATAAACATTATCAGAAGACCAAAGATTTTCGTATTCGTATCCAGGAACATACACTTCCCAGTTTGCTTCATCTGTTCCTAAGTCAGTACCTGATGTGTGTGCTGAGGTACATTTCCATAATGTTGCTCCGTATTTTACAACATCATAGATTTTATATCGTGTTTCAGTAGTCCAGTCTCCCAAATAAGAGACGCCGTTGTGTACCGGAGACCATTTATCAGTATCATCTTCTAAGCCAAGATCAATAGTATCAGCAGACGTGTGATGAACATTTGCTCTATATAATGCTCCGCCATATCTAACAATATCATCTAATCTATAAATTGTCGATACTGACCAATCACCTCTCCAATTATCTGAACGTGTAATAAATGTCCATTTTTCACCATCATCTGCAAGTCCAAGCGTATCCGTTGCAGCTGATTGATGTTTTAAATTACAGATATATACAATACCATTTTCTCTAATAACATCACCTAAATCATAATATGTATTAGGTTGCCATGTGTTTAGCCAGTTATATGTAGTTTGATACAATATCCAATTGTCAATACTATTAGGAAGTCCCAACGCTGCAACAGCAACAGATGTATGACTAGTAATACATTGATAGATATAACCTTTGTATTTTACTATATCGCCTTCAGAATAGAATGTTGAAATTTTCCAATCACCCATCCAAGTGTAGCCATCGAACATAAGTTCCCACATACCGGAATAGCGAGTATCAAATTTGTTGCCCATTCCTGTATGGGTTTCGCAATAATAATACAGCTTTTTTGGTCCAGTAGTTGGAATAGTAACTTCGATTGATCTATCAGTTGCTGTTGAAAATCCTGATTTATATTCTGCGCGAGTAACTATAGTATTATCTAATTTATAAACTATAGTACCGTCAGTCCATACATCGCCGCCGTTGTGCAGTCCATCGTTAGATCCACTAAATTGTAAATAATGCGGATTGTCTACTTGTACATCTTCCCCAGTATCTTCATCGGTTTCTATTGCGCCGCCAAATTTTAAGTTAGAAGAGTCTGATTGATCAAATATATACTTTCGACCTTTGTTCATTACTAAAACAGGATTTTCAACTCCGCCGAATTTAAAAACATTTTGACCTGTTTTAATTGAGCTTGCACCAACTGTAACTGCAACAATTACGTTTGCTGTTGTATCTCTACTATCATAAAAATTATTAGTACTAGTATGATTTTCAAGAGCAACATACGCTTTGCCCTGATAACGGACAACATCGTCTTTGGTATAGGCTTTTGTAGTTTGCCAATCGCCTGCCCATCTAAATTTTATTCTGTCTAATTTAAAATCTGCCATCTGTGCTCTCTTTAATAATCTTCGTTAGTATCGCTTTGCGATAAGGGGTCATGTGTATAATTGCGATTTATTCTTGCTACTAATTGTCCTTCTTCGTCAATATAGTATACAATATTTCTATTATCCCATTTAAATTGCTCATAATTTAGATTTTCATAAACTTTTTTATGAGTATTATCTCTGCCTTCAAAGAAGTTTTGTCCTTCTTGTAAATTGTCAAAATTATCTTCAGGATCACCTGGAATATTTACTTGCAAACTTGAATCTGGAGACATTTGATCTAATTTACCTAACCATAAGTCGCCTTGATCAGTCCTCTTAAGTCCATAGAGGTAACGTGTTCCAAAACTTTGAACTATTTCTCCTGGTGTTTGTCCTGTGTAATTTGTAGACATCTTTATTCCTTAAACAATATCAACGTAGCTGATTACTGCGTCAAATCCTTCTGTTGTATCACATACTAGAAACAACTGGTTACTTGGCGCTAAAATTAATTTTTCACCTGCACTTAATGCACGTAAACTTGTGTTGGGAGGTATTTGTACGTCCTTTAACCAATATCCTTCAACACTAGTATCGTCATGTACAAGCACACTAGCAAAAATTGTATTATCTGTTAGATTAGCAAAACTCATTCCTACAATAGTACTTCTTGTACCAGCAGTTGTTTCAATTGCTAGTATTGGTGTAGTTCCTACTTCTTTTATAACTTTGTTTAAAAATACCGTTGCCATCTTTTATCCTAGTGTTAGTACGTATTCAACTGCTAAACTTTCTGCTTGGTTGAACGTAATTGAACCTGTTGCGCCTGCGACTGACACCCACTGTAATCCATCCCAAAGTTCTAAATAACCTTGTTCACTATTAAAGCGAGTCATTCCAGTTTCTCGATATGCCGGAACAGGACGTTCTGCATTAGTACCTACAGGTACAACAAAACCACCTGTGCCTTCAATCTTAAAGTAGCCTGAACCTGACTGCTGGAAGTATAAGACGCCATTGCTAGTAGTATTTATTATACTGCTATCCTTAATAGCAATTTCGTCAAAAACAACTCTACCAGTTCCATTTGCACTTAAAGTTAAGTCTGTATTAGTTGTAATTGTTTCAATTACATTTCCGTTGATGCTAATATCATCTACTTCAATTACAGGAGTTTCTAGTTTTACATCATCCATTGAGGCAATAAGTTCGCCGTTGACGTAATATCTAATTACACCGTCATTTGCTCCGGGGGTTAATTCTGCTGTAATTTTACTATCTAAATCTAAATCGTAAACACCATTTAATGCAATCCAGTTGCCGTCGTAGCCTTCATACAAATTAGTATCAGTGTTATAACGAATCATACCAGTTGCTGGTGTTGGACGACTTGCAGTGTTGCCTTTTGGTAATTGTAAAGAACCAGTTGATGTAATTTTAACAACACCGCTATCTGCACTTAGATTAACATCTCCGCTTAGACTTTCAATTGTATTGCCACTAATTCTTAAATTACCGGTATCTATTCTTTCACCAGTAATTGTTGTAGTACTTCCGGCTGTAGTAATTGTAATACCATCAGTTGTGTCGATAGCTAATTTAGTACTTGTAAAATCAACAGTGCCGTTTTCTTGATTAACATAAAATAAGTCGCCAACTCTAAAGTCACCTTTGTGGTCTACACTACTATATCTTACTTTTGCATTGTTTAATTCAACAGCTTCGTTTGCTTGTATAACATCTGTTTGATCGTTATCTTCATCTTTTCCAGTACCAATATATGCAAAGTTTTGTGCAATAAGATACATCAATACACCATTGCCGTCGCCAAAGGCTCCGTAATTACCATATACACATGCACTTGCAATTGAGCGTATTTCGCCGCCGAAGTCTGTAGTATCTTTAAGATCAACAAAATCTGCTGTTGCGCCACCTAGTCCGACAAATCTTAAATCTTGTGATTCTAATGTGTCGTCAATAATAGTAATACTACTATCGCCGGCATTATTAAAGTGTAATAGCAGTACAGTGTTTGCATCACTGACGAACTCGCCTCCCGGTACACCAAAATTAGCTGTATAACGAGCTAGTCCTTTTGTAACTCTAAATTCATCTATATAACCAGCAAACGCTGCTGTTGCTGCAAATGTATTACCAATAATTAAAGGTTTAGCAACTCCGTAATCAACTGCGTCTGCATAAGTGCCTTGACTAACACCGTTTAAATAAAGTGTTGTTGTTCCGCTATTTTTAACAAGTGCTATGTGATTCCATGCATTTTGTGTTACTGAAGTTGTAGCAACTATTTCAGCTACATTATTAACTAAGAAATAAGGCTTATTATTAATATTGATACCAACAAATACAGCATTATCTGTTCCGGCGCCTGCTCTAAAATCTATAATGCAACGACTGTTGCCTGCGGTTGTTGGATAGAACCAACCTTCAACAGTATAGTCACTAGTGCCAAATCCAAAGTCGTCGTTTGACGCAATTCCAATATAATCTTCTACACCGTCTAATTGTAAACTACTAGATCCGAATTTTTTAATTGCTGTATCTGTTACTGGATTATTATATCTAGTAACTTCTTTACCTGCACGATCTTGTGCTTCTGTTAAACCAGTTAAATTTCCGGTAATATAAAATTTACCGTCAGTATCTACACTGTCAACTGCTCCAGTTGCTAATACAGTAATACCGTCTGTATCATAATATGTAAAAGTTTGTCCTGCTTGTATAGTGCCAGTTACACCACTAACTCTAATAGCAGTTTTGCCAGCACCCTTTAATCCAGATGCACTATCAAATGCGTACAAACCCTTGTTAGCAAAATAGGTAAAACTGTTAAGCCATTCTACTCTAACTCCGTTAGTAATACTAATTGCATCTACACCCGGTGTAATAAATGTTACACTATGGAATAAACAAGATGCTTCTCTTGAAGATATATTTGCTAAACTACCGTCTAAATATGCTCCGCCGCCTGCATCGCCTTGGTCAAACCCTCTTGGATCGCTTGCAGTTGTTACACTACCTTTTGTAAGAACACTTATATTTCTCAAATAAGGTGAACGTGTAGTTACTGTAAAATTGTTAGCAAACTTAAATGCATAGCCTGGAGCAAAAAAGTCTGCGATTGTTATATCTTCAACCGTTGTTTCACCATTGAGTAAAAATGCAGTATTAGTATTTGTTTCAGCTGTAGGCACAATTTTAACACTACGTATACTATGTCCTTTTACTGTAACTCCTACCGGAATTGTTAAAGGAAATACTTCTTCAAAGGTTCCTGGATAAATGTGTACAGTGTCTCCAGCAGTTGCAACACTTAGTGCTTTAGCAACTGTACCGTACGGATCGTTAGGATGATCTCCACTGTATGTATCATCTCCATTTTCTGCAACATAGTAAATATTACCTTGACGTAGTGCTAGGTCAACTCCTGCTACTGTAAGACTTGAAGTTGTAATATTACTTGCATAAAAATTATTAACCCAAACATCGGCCCACTCTTTGCCGCCTGTAGCAGGATCGCTTCCTAATGAATATGTACTATCTATATCAGGTATAATATTTGAAGCAACTTCTGCATTAAAAATAACTTCGTCTGTGTTAGCATCGCCGATAGTAATATCACCATCTGCGGTAATTGATCCTGTAGCAACAATATTACCATAAACATTTGTATTACCAAATATTTCTACACTACCAGTTCCGTTAGGATTTAATTCAATATTTTCATTTGATATAGTAGTTGATATTACATTATCTTGGATTCTAAAAGCATCAACAAGTAAATTTGTTTGATATACAACATTGTCTGCTGTACCTAATACAATTGGATCGCCATTAGTAGAAACGATAGTATTATTTAAGATTCTTAGACCACCAATATCAGCTTGATTTGCAATTTCTGCACTAGTTGATCTTGTAGTTCCGTTTACGTCTAAATCGTATTGGGGCGAATTTGTGTTTATTCCAACACGGCTGTTGTTTACATCTAAGTATAAAAGGTCGTTCTCAAAAGCTAAATTTACTCCCTCACGAAGTAAGTTCTGCTTTAAGAGCGGACCCGATATGCGACCTATAGCCATCTTTGCTCCTCAATACGGGGATCCTGTCCCTCTAGCCAAATTCTCAGCCTTTCGGCTCTTTGCTGGTTAACCACAGTATGGACCTGCAAAACAAATAGTCGCGTTTTGCATTAATAGTATTTATCGTTTTTGAGGATTATCCTAGTACAAGGGTATAGATATCAACAAGTTCTTTTAGAACTTCATCTGTAACTTCTTCGCCTTCGCCTGCTGCACGTTGCCAGCTAACTCCGTTCCATGTTTCAAGATATGTATTATCAGTATTCCAACGGGTATCGCCTACCTGTGGTGTTAACGGACGTTCTGCTGTTGTACCGTAAGGTATAACTATCCCTGTATCATAGTTAAATTTGATATAGCCAGCATCTGTTCCACTTAAAGAAATATTATTGTTGCTGGTGTTAAGTATAGTATTGTCTTTAAAATCAAAATCAAACACTTTAAGATTGCCTGTGCCGTCTCTACGTAATTCTAAATCTGAATTAGATAATGTAGTTGTAATTAAATTGTTGTTAAATAAAACATCGCCACTACTAAGACCGTGCAATTCTAATCCGTAATCATTTACTTGTCCAACTTGAACACCATTAAATCCAAATGTAATAGCTCCGGTAATTTGATTTGGTCTTATAAATGATTGCCTGTCATCACTAAACACGCCACCAAATGCAACATTACCAGTAACAGCATACCCTTCAAACAGATTAGTTTCTGAGTTATATCTTAAATCTGCTGTTTGTTCTGGTCTATTAAGTGTTGTATTATTTGGTAAAACTAATCCTGGATTAGAACTTAAATTTAAAATTCCAGTAACAGGCGATAGTATTAAATCTCCATTAATAGTTGTAACAGTATTTCCGTTAAATCTAATATTACCTACTTCTATACGTGCGCCATCGATATATGTTGCATCTGTTAAGTCGCCTACTGTTATACTACTTACACCAGTAAATGTTAAATTTTCTGCATCAAAACTTGTTTCGCCGGTTTCAAAATCAACAAAGAAATTATCGCCTACTCTAAAAGTTCCAGTTTGATCAGTTGAACTGTAATGTATTTTTCCGTTATTAAGTTCTGTTACTTCATTAGATTGTATTGCTAATGTTTTATCATTACTTGTGTCTTTGCCTGTGCCAATATAACTAAAATTGTGATTAATTAAGTACATCAACGTACTTGCGCCGTCTGCTTCTGCACCATAATTTCCATATATGCTGGCGCTGCCTATTGAACGTATTTCTGCGCCGTAACGTAAAGTGCTATCAGGTAATTCAAACCCTGTTGCGCCTTGGGTTGCATACAAACTTCTGTTGGCAAAATAGGTAAAACTATTAAGCCATTCAACTCTTACACCGTTTGTCATTGTAATACAATCAACACCCGGAGTAATAAACGTAACGCTGTGGAATAGCATACTTGCCTCTCCACTAGCTTGTTGATCTAATTCACTACCATCAATCCATGCACCTTTACCTGCATCAGCTGCATTAAACCCTCTTGGATCGCTTGCGCTTGTTACACTGCCTTGTGTAATAATAGAACAATTTCTAATATAAGGCGAACGTGTACTTACTACTCCATTTGGCGTAAATCTAAATGCATATCCTGTATTGTTTATACTGTCATAATAGAAATCTTTAATAGTAATGTCTTCAATTGTACAATCTCCCTGTATGTGAAATATATCTTCACTTTGACTTGATGTATCAGGTTTAATAATTGTATTTCTTAAATCTTCGCCGCGGATTGTAACATGAGGAGGAACAACTAACGGACACGCTTCTTCGTATGTTCCTGGAAATACATGTATTGTTACAGGCCCAATTGTAGACGAATCAGCAGCATCTAATGCTCTTGCAATCGTAGCAAACGCACCGTGTTGATGATCACCAACATTTGTATCATCACCTAGTGTACTAACATAAAATATGTTACCTTGGCGCAGTGCTAACGAAGTGTCTGACAGAGTCACTGTACCGACATCAACTACTCGACCGTTTAAAAATCCGCTATATAAATCTAACCAACGCTTGTTAGCTTTACCTAATGAACTTGTATTAGTTCTTGCAGGTATTATGTTGCTACCTAAGTCTGAAGCAAACGTAACACTATCATATTCGCTATCACCTAACGTTAGGTCGCCTCCGAAAGTTACGTCTCCCGTTGCGTGTATATTTCCAGTGTTATTCCAATTGCTTCTTATATTAACTTCGCCAGTGCCGTCTGGTCTTAATTCTAAATTTGTGTCTGTTGTAGTAGTACTAATAGTATTAAAATCAATTTTAATGTCATCTGTTGCAATAGCTGTTGCATACGTATCATTAAATTGACTCCAAATAACTAAATTTCCGCTGTTACTTCTTATACCGTTGTTTTCGATACTAACAAAGTCTATGTTAGCATTAGTTCCAACATAATTTACAGTTGATAAAATAGTAGGAATTAATAGTTGATCAGATGGAGATTCATTGTTAATACCAATCTTATTGTTGACAGCATCAATGTGCAACAATGCAGTATCTGAACTTGTATTTTTAAAATTAAGATAGTCCTTGCCTGCACCGCCTTGGTACAGTTCAAGATTATCTTTTAAAACTCCGCCGCCTATACGGCCATTTTGTGATTCTGGCATTCAGTATCTCCCGATACTGTATTTATTTGTCTAGGTTATGAATTATAGTTACAGGTTTACCTAATGGAACAGGACTTGTAAATTTAATCCACCACCCAGAACCTGATGCAGTGTAAGGATGATTAGGACCTTGTTCTGCGCCGCCTGTGGTAATTTCAGCAGTTTGATGTATTGTATAGTTTGTAGTTGGTATTTGAACTACGTTTTCGATCATTACTATAATATTATTAGCACTTGCTGGTACTGGAAAATCAGCGTCATTGCTTTGTAGCTCGCCAAAAACGGTTTCAGTAGCATCACCGGTGCCAATCTCTTGCCAAACAATTCCTGGATCTTGATTTGGTTCTTTAAATCTTATTTCTCTCCAAGCACCATTTTGATATACTTCTAATTGATTATCATCTGTGTTATAACGTACCATGCCGTTTACGTTACTTGTAGGACGCTGTGCTTGCGTACCTTTGGGTACAATTATTGAATTAGTACTGGCGACAATTACAAGATCATCAATATTATATTGTACACCTTTCCCAGTAATACTTCTTAGATTTGTATTTTGTGCTTTTAATAATCTCATTATACTTCCAAGTAGCTAACTGTAGCCGAAAGATCTGTAAGTCCGGCACCAAGGTTTGGTCCTGCTACAAAACTAACTTTATCTCCTGCTTCTAATACAATTCTTTCACTATCAAAAGTAAAAGTTTCTGCTGCTGGCAACACTAGATTGTTTACAACTCTAGTTATTGAGTTGCTTAATGGGTCGCCGCTTGGTATAAAGTGTAAATCAAAATTTGCAGCATCAACTGCGTCATTATTACAAACTAGTATGTTTGTAATTGCATAACTTTTGCCTGCAGGAACAGTTAAAATGTCTAGTTGTGTAGTTGTTAATTGTGCGTTTACGATTGCCATTATTGTTCCTTAAAATAACATTCCAAAAAGGAGTGCTCTATTTTTACTTACTAATTCGTCTCTGTTTTCTTCTGCATTTATGAAATATAAACCAGTTTTACCTGTGTATTGATTGTTTACATAAAGTTTAATACCTTCACTAGGAGCAAGAGGTGTTTGATTTATATCTCCTGGACTTGGTACACTACTAATATGCAGATTATCATCAATTCGAATACTACCAGTTCCTGGAGAACTTAATATCAAATCTTCGTTACTAGAAATAGTTTCAATTATATTTCCACGTAAACGTATTTTTTCAAACTCCCAACGATCATCAAACACTTCTGATACAACGTTGCCGTCTATTGTAAATGATATCTTACTATCTATACCGCTAGATTCTTCGTCTGCAACAACAATACTCGATGGGGTTAAAACTCCGTCACCAATCTGTTGCAAAAACACTGTAGCAAATGCTGTACTAATAGCATCGTCTACGTATCTTTTATTTGTAATGTCATCATCATCTGTAACATTATCTTCATAATTGACAGTTCCAGCTACAGTTATTACACCCGATCCTGCATTAATTAAATGTAAATCACCGCCTGCTGTATTAACATGATTAGTTTTAATACCTTTTAAAGCGCCGCCATCTAATCTAAATACAAATAGGCCTTTAGTTCCGTTAACATTATCAGTAACACTATCGTCTATTACCATAAATGCATTGTTTAATGATCCTCGATCAATTTCAATACCCGATGATGAATTGGCGCCTACGCCTCCTGCAACACCTGCGTTAGCTTCACCACGATTGAGGAGTATAATATTATCCTCAATCGTCATGTTTGCTGTATCAACTGTAGTAGTATTACCTAATACAGTCAAATCACCTGTAATTACAACAGTGCCTTCTTCGTTACCGGTGTCAAGAGTTATTACACCACCGTTTTGTACGGTAATCTTATAGTCACCACCATCTACTCTGAAGAACTTAGACATAGCTTATCCTTAGATTGCTGTTAAACGTAGAATTGATTCTGTTGAGTCATCTTCAAGCGCCCAAGTATAACGATTGTTATCCCAGTCTGTTGCAGTTCTATTAAATAATTTTTTAATAATTACTGAACTTCCGCCAGCGCCAATGCCAATTAGAGACATTTCGCCTTCTGCATTTGGTGAGATTTCGTTAACTAAACGGCATACCTTTGTAATTGTGTCGCCGTCATTAGAACAGTTAAATTTATTTGTACCACGTTGTGATAAAATCTTTCCTTCGATTAAGTTTGATCCATCATGGAATCTTGCTGGAATTTTTGGTGTAGCGTCTACTCCTGTAGCACCGAAAAATCTTTTATTAATTGGACGTCCCATTTGTTTTCTCCTATAGTTACGTTCTAAGTAATACGCGGTGGGTCAATTCCGCACAAGTCTACTAATGTAGCACGATTTACGACATAAGTATTTATCACAAAAGAGAAAAGCATGCTTTTAGTAAAGTCAATAAAAAAGGCCCCGAAGGGCCTTTTTCGTTTTACGTTAAAACGTTAACTTAGCTAAATGCTAGGTTGCTGCTGTTAACTTCTACCTTCTCTAGGTAGTCAGCTGCGTTACCTAGTGACGAAGCAGTATTCGATAGCTCAACATATCCATAACGTGTCATGAACGAAACTGTTGGCTCGAATGTGCCTGGATCTAGGACAACACCTGAACTCATTAGCGGGATGTATGGGCAGTAGAATGCCGCTGCATCTGATTCGCTTGAACCTTTGTAGCCAATTAGCACATCGTCATCAGCTGCATATGTGTTAACATATACTTTCATTGCATTGTTCAAAGTACCAACCATCTTAGTGTTAGTTGGAGCTTCAAATGTACCTTCAGTAGTACGTGCAAATGCTGAAGTTGTAGCACTTTGTAGAACAGTTAGGATTGCTGGTGAAACAACAGCCCAGTTACCTGCGCCACGACGTGTACGCTGTGCGATACGGTTTGCTGCACGGTTAACTAGAACTGCAAGTGCTGCATGCTCATCGCCAACGAATGTAGCTGTACCTGACACTGCTGCCTGGTTAAACGTATCAGTACCTGTACCAGCAAGTGTTGCTAGTGAACTTAGTACTTCTTGGTCGATCTCAGCAGTAATCTCTTGAGCAAGTGCTGCCATGATTTCTGCTTCAACGTCGATGCCGTGCTGTGACTGTGCGTCTTGTGCGGCTTCAAATGTCCAGCGAGCTGATAGCTTGCGTGACTTTGCTTCGACTGTTTGCTTCAAGATCTGAATTGACATACGGTTACCCGCTGCGCCTTCTAGTGCTGCTGTTGCATCGGCTTTTGCAGTTGTTGCATTACCTGAATATGCTTCAGCAATCTTGAATGGGCTTAGTGCCTCTTCACCAGCAACTGCGCCTGATGCGCCTGTGCCTGCTGTGTCGCTATAGCGAACACGTAGCGTGTGAATCTGACCAACTGGGCCAGTCATTGGTTGTACACCAACTAGATCATTAGCGATCACTGTTGGCATAACACGTCTGATCACTGGAAGGATCACACGGTTTAGGGTTGCGACATTACCGGCGGATGTAGCTCCAGCAGTGGCAGTCTCAGACAAATACTGACGTGTATTTTCTAAAGTTGCAGCCATTACTGACTTCTTGTTGCCTTGTAGGCCTTCAAGTAGTGCGCTTTTTGTATCCTGCCAGCGACTTTCTAGTAGTTCTGACATAATTATCTCCTTAATTTAATCCAGCTAAACGTCTAATGTCAACAACATTATCGTCTGCTTTTTGTCTACTAACGTTAGTTTGTGACTGAGCGTCACGGTTGCCTGTTACTTCTTTTGCCTCTGATAGGACTGCCTTCTTCTTCGCTGGAGTGTTACCGTCGATAACAGCCGGTAGGTATTTTTCAAACTGGGCACGTAAACGTGCTGTTTGTACTGATTCCAGTAAGTCTGTCATAATCTCGCGTTGATCTTTACCTAAAGGTCCGACCAATTCGTTCATAATCTTAGTTCTTTCAGCAGATTCAATTAATCGAGTTTTTTCTTGGTTAACTGATTCGGCTAAAGTTTTTGCCTTTGTAGCAAATGCTTTTGCTTCTACTAGTTGCTTGTCTTTTAGATCAAGTACTTTTAGAAGTTTAGCTGTTTCTGAATTTTCATTTAGGTAACTAGTACCGTACTCAGAAGCAAATGCTTCAAATATTTTACGACCAAAGTCGTTTCTACGTGCTGTATCAATATCTTCTTTTAGTGCAGCAATTTCACCTTTAAGTGTTTTGCCAACCATTTCAGATACTGCTGTAGCACTTCTTTCGATAAAGTTAGCTTTAACTTTAGCGAAGTGTGTTTTAGCTTCACGTACTAAGCGTACTTTTGTTTCAGCTAAATCTTTCTTGTCTTCGTAGAACTCTGCAATTTCGTTTGATAGGGCATCTACAACAAACTCTTCTAGCTTTGCATAATTTTCTTGCATTGCTACTTTGTCTGTACGTAGTTCTTGGATTTCTTTTTGTAGTTGTTCTACAACAAAACCCTTGAGCAGATTTGAATTTTCACGCATTGCAACAGCATACTTAGCTTTCGCTTCAGCAAGTTGCGCACGATCTTCGGCAAATTCATTAATTTCTGCTGTAAGACGCTCAGAAAGCATTGCATCAATAGCTTCAACCATAGTTGACTTATCATGCTCATACTTTTGTGCAAATTCTTCACGTAACTCAGCAGTTGCCTGCATTTTGTTTTCGCGAACCTTTGCATCCCAAGCTTCTTCAATTTGTGCCCTGACTTCTTCGTTTACTACATCGTTCTCAAAGAGTGTTTTCAGTGCATCTATCATACCATTCTCCTAGTTATTGGAGTTTGTTGATTATGTTAATCAACGACTCTTTTAGATACTTTTGTGCCTTTGTGTCTTGCTTTGTTGCCTGTGCTAATTCGTACGCCTTATATCCGCCGCGGGCATTCATTAGATGCTCATAGATTGGTGTAGGATATGCACCAGGGGCGCTGGGCTGAGCCACAACGTCCACGGTGATTATTTCAAAATCAGATACTTCATTACTGCCGTCTTCTGATACATTACCACTGCCGCGCGATGAAACACCTAGTTTAACTCCGCTTTCTAGCATTGTTTTAACTAACTGTCCCATCGGCGTAGGTAGTATTTTTAATTTACCATAACCGTTTGCATCATCCATCCAGCATTCGCTGATCATATGACTTACACGGTCTAAGTTAATGTTAAGGCCTTCTGGATGATCTACTTCTCCGAGAACACTATATCCTCCAGATATTTGATCATTGAGAGTTTTGACAGCCCTGCCAATTTCATTTACAGGATACACACGCTGGTTAGCGTTGCGTACTCCGCCTTGTATCATGATACCTTTCATGTACAAGTCTTTTCCTTCGTTAGCAGACTCAACGACAATTCTAGCTTGGTCGAATGTCAAGTTCTCTCGTAAGTTTTTCATTCAAACTTCCTTATATTATACTGCTTACTTGCCTAATGTAGACTTTTTATTGTCAGCAGTCTCTGGCTTCGACTTCTTTTCAGCGCCGTGTCCAGGTTCGGTTTTGCCAGCTTTTGCTGCCTTACCACCAGGAACGTTAATGTTCTTGGTATTCATATCCTTAGCGTTCTGATCACTTAGTGCAGAACCTTTAAGGTTACCTTTGTTAGCTTCTACGCCTGCTTCTGTTCCCGCTTTTGCGATGTTAGCAGTTGTTCCGCCCATGTTGTTTGGTTTTGCTACGGTTGACTTAGTGTTTGCACCGTTGTCGCCCATTGTAGATGATACTTTTTCTACATACTCACGCATTTCATCTCTTGCGCTTTTTGGTTGCTTTGACTCTTCAACTTCGTCTTCGTCTTCTTCGTCGTCTTCGTCTGCTGATTCGTCAACTTCTTCGTCGTCTGATTCAAACGCATATGACTCTTCTTCTGGTTCAATATCGCCCATCATGTCGTCAGTTGCATCCATGTCGCCTTCGTCGTCTCCTTCGTCGTCGCCTTCGTCGCCATCCATCATTTTTTCAAATTCAGCTTTTAATGCTTCTAGTTCGTCTTCGAGATCTTCAACACGATCTTCTACGTCACCTTCAGCTTCTTCGCCTTCTTCGTCACCCATGTCCATGTCCATGTCCATTTCTGGTTCGTCATCGGCTTCTACTTCAAAAGTATCTAGATCAAAGTTTTCGTCTAGGTCTTCGTCTGACTCATCTACTTCTTCGTCGTCTGATTCGTCTAGGTCTTCGTCTGACTCATCTACTTCTTCGTCTGACTCATCTACTTCTTCGTCTGTTGTTTCATCAACTTCTTCGTCTTCTAGTAGTGACTCATAAATGTCTCTTGATTTTTCCACTACGATTTCGTGGAATAGCTCTTCGGCGCCTGCTTTATCTTCGTTGATAAGACGCTCAAGCATTTCTTCAAATTTATTGCGATCTGCCATTTTAAACTCCTATAAATGTTTGTTACACCGTACGGTGTGGGGCTGTCATATTATATTTAACAAAAAGTACGTATATATATTCGAAACAGGCTCAAAATGAGCCATTTTCTAAGAATGCTAGGAAATATTGAAGATTTTTTTAAATTCTTCAATAGTTATGTGTTCAAAATTAGTTAGAGAATTAAATTCTTTAGGTATAAAGTTTGGTTCTCCTAACACTCTTATATATCTTTTTTTAGGAAATTTTTGACAGGTAATGCAAGTTTGTTTGAGCCAATTGCCGTGATATGTAGCACCATCATGTGATTTTTTATAGTTAAATGAATCTGCATATATGTTATTTACAGTTTTATTGTTCTCTAAACCTATATAATCAAATCCTAAAATATAAATTTCATTATTTTTATGTTCACTTGCTAAATGTAATGCTGTTGGGCCACTGCTCCATCCTTTTGAAGGACTAAAATAATTAAACCCAGTAAACTTTTGGTATGCTTTATTTGGATTAGTCCACACAGAATGATTCTTTTGAAACCCAGCTTTATTAATTTCGAGTATCATTTTAGTATCAACTGCTATTAAATAATCTGGTTCAAATTCTCTGTAAAGAGCATTACACCCGTATATAGTACCGTAATCTCTAAGATGTTCTAAAGGAATACTTTTTCGGCTTGTACCGTTGCCTATTATAAATGCAACTTCATTTTTTGATTTAGGCATAAAGCCTGCTGGAATTTCTACAGAAGGTTTTTTTATTTTAGCAGGTTGAACAGATTGTGCAGCAACTTGTGCAAGTTCTTTAATTCTTCGATCGTTTGATTTTCTTGCTCTGCGTTCAGCTCGAACTCTAATCCACTCTTCTTTAGTGTATTGAGTCTTATCTAATTTTGCCAATTATCATACTCCGCCAGCTTCTGCGTTAGCAGCAATTCCGTACATTTGTTTTACAAATTCAAGATCTTTTTTACTTTCTTCACTATGAAGTTCAGATGCTTTACGTATACGGTTTATTTGGCGAAGTGTTAGGCGTGTTTTACGAGTGTCACTTTTTTTGACAACAGAATCGTCATACTCAGATTCGTAGCCTTTATCGTCTACTGAGTCGATTGTTTCTTTATCAAAGTAAAATAATTCTCTAAGTATCATGTAAGTATTTATACCGTTTGATCCGTAACCGGTGCACTTCCGCCGATTGGTTGATCTGTTGCGCTTGCAGGGCCGCCGGCTGCGCCGCCATCAGTAGGAGTTGGTTCTGTTCCTGCTTCGTCTTCAACACCGCCTAAATCATCTCCTAATGCTGCACTTGAGATGCCGCCACTTCTAAGTTCTGCTGCTGCATCACCTGGTAGTGGATCTAAGTTTTCATCATTTTCTTCGCGCCACAGACGTTCATTTTCTGCAATTTCTTCTTCAGTCATGCCCAAGAAACGTTTCATAGCAAAACGATTTGACATATAAGGAATTGCAGCCATTTGCGTATAAGTCGGTACACGAGCATTATCAATTTCGCTTTGGCGATAACTTGCAAAGTTTTGTGGTGGCTGGAATTTAAGATCAAACATTGCTGTATCAATGTTGATACCTTTTTCTAGCAAGTAACGTTTAAATTCTTGACTAAACTCTTCAACTACTAAGTTTTGCAGACGTTCACAATAGGTATTGAAGCGTAGTTCTTGAATGTATGCTGTTCCAACACGGCCGTCATTATATTGTGCTGCTGAATCATCTGCTCCAGTTGGAAGGTACGAACTTGGGATACGTAATCCGCGTACCAACTTATTAGTAAAGTATCGTAAGTCATCAATCTCTCCTAGGTTTGT
>Ga0209137_1000953_pt1 | contig 28759 bp, 24 predicted proteins | sample SaaInl5LU_22_DNA_FD_184642 | JGI IMG/M metagenome (GOLD analysis project Ga0209137, IMG submission 184642) | Marine microbial communities from expanding oxygen minimum zones in the Saanich Inlet - ESP_105LU_22_DNA (SPAdes) (version 2) | ecosystem: Environmental > Aquatic > Marine > Intertidal...
GTGCCACCTGGTTGCCCACGGCCTCCGCCACCGCCACCACCAGCGACAGCGCAGTTAAAATTAGGGTTACCGCCGTTGATGACACCGACACTACCAGCGCCGCCTCCACCACCGCCTCCTGCGGTCGGATATTGAGCGTTTGCGGAGCCGCCATTGCCTCCACTATTATAACCACTACTACCACAACCACCGCATCCTCCGCCAGGTTGTCCTCCGGCGATAGCTGTCCAGTAGTTGAATCCTTGGCAACCAGGATTAATAGCACCTGCTCCACCTCCACCTTGGCCTCCATATGATTGCCAGGAAGCCGCGGTACCAGAAGGAGTATAGGTTGTTACATTACCACCAGGTCCTCCTGGTCCACCGTTACCACCGCCTTGCGACCCGGTCCCAGGCCATCCACCGGATGGACTTTGCTGACCGTTGGGGTTACCATAGTTAAAGTACAATACAGCGGTAGAAGCACCATTACCCCCTGCTCCACCGCTTCCTGCATTACCAGCACTACCAGCGTTACCAGCGGCTCCTCCTGGCAATGTAATTCCTAAGGCAGATGCGCTGTTGCCTGGGTTACCTGCGGTGCCAGCGCTACCAGCGGCACCAGCTATCCCGGCTTGATCGGGATTATAGCGTCCTGCAGAAGCACCACCGGATCCCCCATTTCGGGGATCGACTTGTACAAAGCCACCAGGTACTGGGGACCCCGGCCAATATACTCCTCCGCCCCAGGGGAAAACATAATAGTTAGGTGGACTATAGGCCGGAGGTTCATAATATACACCGTATATACATCCTCCGCGACCACCGGTACCACCACAACCTGTATTACCTGGATTACCTGAATTACCTGAATTACCCGGGGCCCCGTATCCTGAAACTGTAACAGCTCTTACTCCGGGAGGAGCCACAAAAGTACCGCTAGATGTAAAAACCGCGGAACCGGCGGGAACTAGACCTGCTCCTAAAACACCTGATTTACCTGTACCTATTGGCATAACTTAATCTCCAAACTAATTGTAGCAAAACCATCCAGTTATTATATATTTCGGCACCGTACCGTATACAGTGTTACCTCTATGCGTATGTGTGTAAGCAGCCGGCCAAAATACCGCAGTATTTTCTACAGGACTTATTTTACGCTCTTGATGTATAAACTCTGTTTCTCCACTCGACGGCAGTGTATTTAAATATATCATATATACGATAGCTCGAGAACTACTCGCTCTATCACCATGCTCAGAATGCCACATGTGGTATCCACCACCTCTGGATGTTTTTTGAATTTTAAATGTATTACTTACTAATGTTACTGTTTTTAAATATGGATAATGTGTTGTATATTCGTGAAAACATTCATTTAGTGATGACCATATTACACTTTTCGGATTTTCACCATTAAATGATTCAGTAAAATACGTGTTCTCTTCATGCAGGTAAACAGCTAAATCGTTTTTCTGTAGTTGATGAGCTCCTTCAGAATCCACGCGACTAACCGCGTATTTAATATTCTCTTCAAATTGACTGGTTAAAAAACCGCAAAACTTGTCCGGCAGCACATTATTATATACTGCTATAGCATCATTTATAGATTCAAGCTCCATTATCTAAACCTCGGTCCATTTATCCACGCTACCATCGACTGTCGACTACCCTTTGTTACAGGCTGTACTCTATGTAATCTATATGAAGGAAAGATAATCATATCCCCTCTTCTTTTCGGACACTGTAGTACATTAGTACACCCTGCATGCATTACCTCAAAGTCACCGCCTTCGTATTCTTGAGGATCTGATAATTGTAATGCGAAAGACAGTTTTCGGGCAAAACCATCACCAGCGTCAACATGCCATTCATATTTACCTCTTTGCGTAGCATCATAATTAGCTAATTGCATCATTTGAAAATCAGTTAAATCATAATTATAATAATGATAATTAACTCTTTTTATAATCTCTACAACTCTGTCATATGCCCACCGAAACTCTTCAGGGTTAAGCCATGATATCTTTGTAACTCTCGTTTCCGGTTTAACACCGCCACCAGGAGCTTCATCACCAACCATAGCTACATCCTGAGACTTTTTTGCTTCAGCCTGAAGTATGTCAAGCTCTTCGTTAGAGAACGCGTCCTGCCAATGCACAAAACTGGGACCTATTTCCCAGTAATGCCCTGTAGATTGCTTAAATTCCATAGTTCAATCTCAACATTAAAAATAACTAATCATAAACAAAAGCTAATTAAAAATTAACTGTCGCTTGTCTCAACATAAGCAAGTAACTCGTCTGCAAGTGTAATAACACTGCTTGCTGTAACATCAGTAGCTTCAGAGCTTGTCAGTAAGCGACGGTTTTCAAAAATTATAGCTTGAGCCTGTCGTAGCGCGTTTTCTTTGCGTTCTCGACGTCGGATCTCAGTATTCGATAAATCACTAGCAGCATGCAGAGCCGCCTGATATTCTACTTCGTTTTGCTGGATTTCAGTAAGTGCCATGATTGTTGTCTCCTAGACTATTGTTTTATTATGCTGATACATTTGTCATTGGTACACTTGCATACCAAGTTGATCCGCCATCGGGTGAAAAGAAAAACCATACGTCAACTGCGTTCGCACCTGTACTTCTGCTCACCGTTCCATTCGGATACTTTACTGTACCTCCAGTAGACCAGGCTACAGTTCTACCTGCAGAACCGTCATTTGTTAAAATTAAAACAAATGAACTTGATGCTGCATTAGCATTTGAGACGGTGAAGGTGCAGTTGCCTGTAAGTGTTGCTGTGTATACAGTACCAAGGCTAAGATCAATAGTCTTAGCAGTACCTGTATTACCGAGGGCGGTTACTGTTTCTTGGATATCAGCAAGATTTGCTGTTCCGGCTAGAGTTAGCGCTGCGATATTTGTTAGATTACGGCTGTCATCCACAACCGTAGTGCCTGATACTTTAATTGCCATCTTCGTCTCCCGACTATTAGCAGTTAGATTTATTTATCTATTTTCTAACTGTATTATTCTCTTTTCTAGTTCTTGTTAGCAGTTAGATTTATTTATCTATTTTCTAACTGTATTATTCTCTTTTCTTGTTCTTGTATGCCCTTAATTAATAATGCTATTAAAGGTATATATGATACTGCTTTTTTACCGTTTTCACTATCAGATACCAATTCAGGCATGATAGTCTCTAGTTCTTGTGCTATTAAACCGTAAGATTTTTTATCTGTATCTTTCCAAGTAAAGCCAACAGGGTTTAATACGTTTAATATAGTAATACCTGGAGCAGGCTCAATATTATCTTTTAATGTAATATCTGAGGTATTATTAATATTATTAGCTTCAAGTAACGGTGCGGTAACTTTACCAGCAAAACCAGCGCCTGATGTACCTGTAATTTGACCAGTACTTAACGCTGTTAATGTTCCAACTGAAGTAATATTAGGTTGAGCTGCAGTAGACAGTGTACCGGATATTGTTGTACCAGATAATGTATTAGCTGTAAATCTAGGTGCCGTTACAAGACCAGCAAAACCAGCGCCTGATGTACCTGTAATTTGACCAGTACTCAGCGTTGTTAATGTTCCAACTGAAGTAATATTAGGTTGAGCTGCAGTTGATATGGTACCTGTTAGAGTGTTAGCAGCAAATACAGGTGCAGTAACAGCCCCTGCAAAACCAGCATTATCTGCTGTTAAAGTACCTGATACTGTAACTGCGTTGTTGAATGTATTCAACGTACCAGTAAACGTATTGTTTGATGCCAGACCCGCAGCTTGCGTGTTTATCTGGTTAGTGCGTATACGCCAAGTGTTAAACGTATCACTAAGAGCAACGTTCGCGACTGGGGAACCTGAGTCAAACAGTGCCATCTTGGATTCCTATTCTTTTATCTTAATATATTATTTATTCAGAATTTTTGTAAGCATATCTTTAATATCTTGCATTTCATGCTTTATATTATTTATCTCTTCTGACAATGCGCTTACTGTATTCTGCTGTGATTTACTGTACTCTCTCTGCCGTCTATAGGCATTGAGAGCTTCATTATCTACACTAATAATACCCTTATTACTCATGTCTCGAACATAGCCGGGATTATTTTCTACTTTTTTATACATAATTATGCCTGCAACGCGATAGCCATCATCTCATCAACCTTAGGTACTACGCCTGATGATTGGGCAGTTAACACTATCTTTATCGCAAGATACTTGTAGCCGGTATACGCTACGCCTTGATTGTTAGTATATTGTATCTCGTTGCCTGCACCGGAAAGATTAGCGGCAGGAACTTCAAAGTCAAAGATTTTAAAGTCGTTTTCGTTTTCTGGAGATGAGAACACAGTTGAGACTGTAGTCTGATCCATAAGAACCCACGATCGATCGTCAAAGGCATCACTGTCATCTTTATTGAGTATCTTGTAGTATACACTTATACCTGTTGTTGAAGGCTTATAGGCACTCAATCTCACTCTAATATCTTCAGCATCTTGACCATCAGCTAACGATAATGTTCTTGTTATATATCTTGCCAACGCATTACCACTGTTGGCGTTTGTTTCACCTGTAGTATCGTTGTTGACTGTATTATTAACAAGCGTAAGATTTACTCTTTCAAGGTCAACAACTGGTCCAATGGCAGGATTTGACGTTGATAAAGTGTATCTTACCTCTGCAGACTTCTCACCTGAGATATTACTGGCCTCAAGCGTTTTACCGAGTACATACTTCGGAGTACGGAAGTTTGTATTATGATTAATATTAGCTGCTCTGTAGGACGTGTCCCTAACAGAAGGCGAAGTATTAAATCTACCCGTGGAAGATAAAGCAGTCTCCTCAAAAACAAGAGCGCCTGTATTGAGTCTCATCGTATCAACTTCAATATGATCCAAACTCTTGATTGCTACAGTACTGCCAGATAACTGTCCCTTGATCTGCATACCGCTAGCAAACGTACCAGATGCGTTTTCTAAGTGTAGTACAGTGTTGCCACTGTGGTTGACGTTATCGAAATAAATTACTTGTCCAGATGGAGTAGATTCACTGTGAATAACAGCATGTGGCTCTTGCTTCACGCCGTTTATTACTACATTCACTCTCTCTCCTGCTGCGAACTTACTAGATGTCGAAACATCCTTGAGTATGACCGTATTAGAGCTTTGTGATACAACAAGTCCGTTGGCACCCGACGTGTTACCAACGAGTACAAAGTTAGCATTTACAGAGAGTACTGAATTATTAATTAATGTAGTCTCTCCTAAGATTTGCTCACCTACTGTAGTAAATGTATTCGAGCCTGTAATCTGGAAGAATTCCCTATCTTCATTTTTGAATACAGCTGTACCTGTAGTGTTGCGAGCAAAGTTAGCAACGTATAAGTTGAACTTGATATCCTCTTCCTGGATCGGAGACCACTGTCGATCATTAGATGAAGCGAATAATGTACCAACGTATGGTTGCTTGCTTATTCTCTCTCCGCTTATAAGATCAACGCCACCCAATCTTGATACAAACAAGGAGGTGTTCGGGTTATTTGCCCCAGGCTTAACTACTATGGCGTACTCTTTATTGGCTGCCAAGAATATTGGCGATGAGAAGTATACTGGAGTAGCTGCGCCACTGTTGTCCGATACATTAATATCGGAAGCTTCAAGTGTAACTCGTGAAAGAGGGACTATTCTATCTGTAATATAAGCACCAGATGGACCTACTTCTCTTATCTCGACAAACACAGGGCGCGTATCATCCTTAGTCGCAAAGAAAAGATCAATCTTAGTTAAGTATACGCCTGACGTTAGAGTAAAGTTGTTAAAATTACCCACCGTGAACGTCTGCGCGACAGGATCAACCGCATGGTCATATCCCGGGAAGTTTAGATTTTGCTGACGTCTAAACTCCGCCACCTGCTCTGGAGTAGCGTTAACAGGCTCAAAATCTTCTGCAAAACCTGCATCAGCGTCCCACGTGTCTGTAAGATTTCTAACATTGACACGAGCGGTTCCGTCAGGGTTTTTACCAGGAGTCAACTCAACGACGTGGCCTGACAGTCGTACATCCTGGCTATCTACTGAAGTGATAGTTCGAGTATCAGTTACGGACACCTGTACAGTCTCATACGTGCGCGTAGAGATTATAGTGTCTTGTACAGTCTGCGTAGATCCACGAGACGTATATGTAGCCTCGCCTGATGTTGTTACAAGACCAGTACCTGTTTCGTTTTGAGCATTGTCTGAGAGTCTAAATCTTCTTGATCCAGATCTAAATCTTATAGAATTGTCACTTGGTACTCTAAAGTTACAGTAAATATCACCGTTATTGTCAGAGACAATATTACCACCCTCGGATCCTGTACTTGTAAACGAAGAGTTTGTTGGAGTAATGTAGGCGGATACGTCAACACCATCAAAGAAGGCATAAAGCCTGGCATTGGGTTTGAATCCTCTACCAGTCACGTTGACTATGCGAGAACGCATAAACGGAATAACATCAGTATTGATTACATTAGAGCCCGCTTTACGAGTTGTAGTTCTTGGAACAACCCTTGACTGTATGCCTCTTCTTACCTGCTGCTCTGTGACTGACGTTACAATAGTTTGATACTCGCCAGCCTTTACAACTCGACCGTTGGGTCCATCAGCTCCCCCTAAAGGAATGTTTCCTTCAATCTTAACGGTGATATCACCGACATCTTCAGTAGGTGATCCTGACCATATGGTTTCCCAGTTGCCCCAGTCTGTCGTCCAACTGGCACTTCCTACAGCAATATTATCATTGACGTTATCTTCATTGATAACAAGATCTGGAGCTTTGACTGTATCTGTCCAGAAGTCAGTATCCGGAGACAGAGTAACTTGCCCCATGAAGCTCCAGAATAGACCAGCCGCATTTCTTGTTGTGGATGCGTATGGCTGATTAATAACACGTTTGTGTGCATAATCAATAGATGCCAATTTACCATCTGGGGGCGTATACACTGCACTTATTGTGCCAGACGACGTACTGGATCCACCTGTTGCTGTTGCACTGATAGCAAAAGTACCAGATACATTTTCGAGATACAGTCTCCTACCCACTTGATAAACTAGCTTACCAGAGGCAGCACCGGCTGTAACCGTCTCTCCAACAGTAAAAGTGTCTGATCCACCGACAGTAATTCTTGCATCATTCGGCTTAATAATGACGTTGCTGCTGTTGCTGGATTGGAACTCCATATCAATATTGTTTAAAGTGAATGGAGGTCTGAGCTCGCCTCTCGTTCTATCAATAGAGATTTTGTAGTTAGGATCAATGACGTTACCAATATTGTGACCGGAGAAGTTATCAACCATCACACCATTTTTAAATCTATCTACGCCCGCGCCTGTAGCAAACTTTAAGTTAGTAGCTTCGTTCTCGAGCAAGGATAGTCTAGTGTAGTATTCTACTTTATCCAATCTATCTTTGATTCGACCAATGTCTCGCATTGTGTATCTTTCAATTCTTGTAGGTATTACCTTACAAGCAAGATCACTACGATCATACTCTTGTCCTACAAATGAAGATAGCGATGGATATGGGGTTACGACTATTTGAGCAAGAGGAAGATGACCATCAGGCTCTTCAGGATATGCAGGTTGGATTCCAGGTTGACCACTAGTAATCTTAAGACTACCAGCTGAATCCATAGTTAGTATGTCGCGACGAGACAGGTAGTAGTCGAGGTCAAAATTAGCAGTATCGTTTGGTGACATGAACTTCAAGCCACCCGCAGGAGACGTAATAGTACTTCCTTCGGACGGATTGGTTGTTATATTAGACAACGAAGCTACATTGTTCGCCGTATCTTGAATCCTTGGTCTGATATCAATACTGTTTCTGAGGTCATATGATCTACCATTGATAGGGGATCGATATATTGGTATTTCTTGTGTTGTAATAGCAGTGGTGTTAGCAATATTATTATCATCGATAGGATACGAATCTACTGAGAAGTATCCAATACCCTGAGATGTATCGTGATCAAAGTAGTTGAGTTTAACGAGATAAACATCCCCGGCTGAAGCAGTCTTACCAGGAGCAAGTTGAAGTTTGCCGTGCTTGTAGAGGTTGTCCGTCTGACCCGAATTCACAATAAAGTTTGATGTTACATCTTCGCCTTCTGTAACTGTAGTAAACAATGTGTTACTAGTTTTCTTTCTCACCTCGATTAGCTTGTGTACATCCGACAGACCGAGATTCCAAGGACCCGTTGTATTCGTAGAGCCATCAGACTGGTTAACCGTGAGTTGTACATATCGATTAGATCGATAATCTTTGCCAATCTCTCGTCCATCGATCTTATTAAGCTTTGTTATAACAGTGGCAGAGACTGTGGCACCCAGTGTCTCTTGAATGTCAAACGAAGCACCGGTTGTCGATGTAATATTAATTTGTCTCTCTGTACCATCGCCACCAGCACCTGCCATATCAATTACTTGACCTGGAAGGAACTCTTTAGTAATATTCTGGGAACTAATGCCAGCTAAAGCGCTTTGTTGAGTGCTGAGAGTCGTTGAGGTTACAGCGGTGACAAGGAACGTGTTAGCATAGCTTGCAAACTTAATTCTATCCCCGATATTGAACTTTGTATCCGCACTTGTCAAACCCGTGACGGTGTTTGCCCCACCAGTCATCGAACCCGTATCCACAGTACCAGCGCTAGACGCAGCACCATTTAATACAACGTGGAAGTTTGTACGAGTATTTGTATCTGATATAACGCCTGTTCCAAAGGGGAATCTCTCGTCAGCGGCACCCGTAGCTACGCTGAACGTACCATCTGTAGCGATAGTTACGTCAAATTCTTTCAAGAATGTAAAGTTGGTATCTAGATTACCTGTAGTGTCTCTAATTGTCTTTACACTATCAATAGGTAAACGGTAGATGGCTCGGTTAAAGTCTATCTCTTGAAGTGCAGTTACACCACTAGAAAGAACAATGTCTGCTACAGCATTGGCTTGCGATGATGCACTGTTGTCAATGTGTATTGATTGGACATTAGACAAAGTATTGCTAGTAGTTTCTATATCATAGAGATATAGATTGTAACGAGCTTCGGCAGAACCTTTTGTTCCCGATACGTAGTCGATTGCTCGAACTCTTGCCGTACCAATTTCTTCACCTGTCAGTGCTGCAGAGCCAGAGAATATATTGTTGGAAACAGCTCGACTTGCAGTACTTCTGAGAGACACTTTGCTGTGTGTGTTAACGTCCCATACTCCAGCAACTTCTTTAACAACAACATAATTACCATAGTTAGATGTTATTGCAACGTCTTCTATAGATTCAGTTGATGTCGACTTAGGGATGCTGATAGGGAGAGTTTGAAGAATCTCATAATCATATCCTTTAACAAATGCTTTACCAGGTTCCACATCGACAACTAACTTGGACGCACTGCCTCCATTGCCTGATGTGTACTTACCTTGATTGTTTGCTTGATTGAGATGCTCTCTAATTCTTACATCCAAGCCCTCAACGACAAAGTTACCGCTTGTGTTAAAAGAACGGCGGGCGAGGTGCTCGTTGACCTTTGCATATTCGGTTTTCGGTCTATTTGATACAAGGAACCCGTTATCTATTCTCGTAATTTCAACAAAATTTGTACCGGTATTAGCTGTAGGAGCATACTTTACAAGGGTAGGAGTTAGCTTGAGTCTGGCTGCACCAGGAGCAGCATAGTTGTAAGAGCCGCTTGCTGGATCCAGCAACGTTGAGTCTTCTTGCTCCGTAACAATGGATTCTACAATTTCAAGTCCTATCTTGTAAGAACTATAAGTGTTGTACTTACCAAGAATAATAGATTGGGGCTCTACTCTAATAAAGTGATCTTTAGCAAATATAATACCCTCGCTTATAGAGACGCGAGTTGTTGTACCTGTAGAGGATGATCCGGAAGCAACGTTAGCGGTGAATCCTCCGGTATTAGCTGTTAATATCTCTCCGTGAGTAAATGCAGTATTACCTACTGTACTTATAGAACCGGTATCGATATATTTAACGTACAAAGTCTTGAGGTTTGGATCTTCGGCTTCTGATCCCGTATCTGAATCCAACACTACAGCTGTTGCATTCGATGTAGATCCAATAACTTGTGTGTTAATAAAGCTGTTTGCAGTTATGATAGCGTTGCTGCTATTGCGGTCACGCAATTTTACAAAAGAGACAAGCTCGATTTGAGGCTCAATTCCAGTGAGAATTGCTCCCTCTTTAAATACATGCTCTCCGAACCGATCAATCTGATTCTGTAAAATAGTTTGCATCTGGGTCAGCTCACGACCCTGAACAGCTAGACCCGGCCGGAACAAAACCCGATGATAATTTTTACTTTCATCGAAGTCATCGTAGTAAGGATCTACATTAAAATTAGTATCCAATGTGACTGTGTTAGCTATAGCCATCTCTTATCCCGTTAATACTGCAGTGTAATTTTAATATCTTCAATCTGATCAGCTGTTCTTACTGACACAGGTCTATTTTCTATATAGAGTATGTCGCCAACGTATGGTCGTAGATCACCCAACGTAACAGATGTGACATTGCCAGTAATACCTGATGTGTTACCTGTCACTCTTTCATTCTGGAACGTACCGTTTACCGCCACCACTTTAATATCACCAGACACACCTGTCGATGTATTATTTGCGTATAGTACAACTCTTGCTGTAGCGCCAGACAATGCACCAGTTAGCATTTCATCTCTGTCTGGTGTACCAGTCATATTGATAACTGATAACTTAGTAGTTTGATCGTACGCAATGGCGGTTGCTGCACTACCATTAGCTAGTAACGGATTTTTTAATAAGCCTAATATTCTAAAATCATTATTAGAAGGTAGATTATTGCCCTCTGTACCACTTAGACGCGTGCTTAACATTAAGTTATGTGCGCCGAGCTCATCTACCGGATCAGAACCATGTCCTCCAGGAGGTGAAATTGCCGCCGTGACTGTAGCACCTGACCCAACGGGTGATGAAATACTAACATTAGCCTTTGAGTAGTTAGCTCCAACACTTACCATATTTATCCGTTTAATCTGGCCGGATTCGACATTTGCATAAGCGGTTGCATTAATTCCATCGCCATTTATTGTAATATTAGGGCTTATATGAAATGTGCTTGATGTATTAGGGGTAATACTAAACGCAGTATTAACTGTCGCTACTTTAGTATCTCCGACATAGTTTGTAATGCTTCTTATTTGCCCAGCACCTAGTCCAGAAGATATGAAAAGAGTTGTACCTACGTAGTAATTATCAATAGTGCTCGATCCTGAGTCAAGTGCTACAGCAGTAGAGTTAGCTATACTTGAGAGCGTATTAGATCTAGAAAAATAATTAACACCGTTTGAGACAACGTTTATAACATGAATAGCTCCATTAGCAGCTGCTTGCTGTACGGCCCACTGAGCGCTACTATCATCAGCTGTAATTCTTTTTATAGGCATGTAGTACGGAGTAACAAATTTAAGTGCCTCAGCCGTACTAATAGTGTACATAAACTTCCATCTATATCCATCTGCTGTATTGAATATGGAAGTACTTGTACCTGTAGGCTCTACAGTTGAAGCTCCGCCTCTATTATTAAACATGCATTTATACACGTTATTCGATGAAGTTAAAACGTAGTCCCTGTATCCCAGATAAGGATCGAGATTTTCAAAGTTATCATATTGATTATAAAAGGTGCCGCTTGTCCAGTTTACACGCTCAATTGCGAACGACATATCATTAGCAGAGATATTCTTGACCCCAAGCATATCACGCCAAGGATCAAAATCAGTTTCGCTCGTAGTTTCTCGTCGTGTCGGAATTGTATCACTGTTCGGCCACTCTTGTATCCTACCAATAAAAAGATAGAGAAAATCTGGAGATGCCTCTATAAACGCTTCCTTAAACTGCTCAGCGTTATAGATTTTGAATCTTCTTGTTATTAGGGCGGACATATTAAATCTCTGAAATTATATCTATTTATTTATACGGTATAATAATATGCAGAATCGCTTATTATTGCGAGATCACCGTTGCTGTACAGTACATTAGCGGTTACAGATAGCGTATTTGCATCATTAATAATATCAACCGTTAACGTGAACTCCTCACCTGACCCGCCAACATCATCTATAGTAAACACAGTGCCAGGAGCAAGCTGTGTTGTAAATGATGTGCTTATACCGTCTATCACTCTGTTGCCAGGGAACGTATCAATTGGGAACGAGCTGTAATCACTAACTTGCTGTGCAGAAAGATCGTTAATATCATTCACGATAAAGTTGCTTACTGTACCGTCGCCTCTCTGATCCACTCTATGATCAGCTGACATACTCAGCGTCGAGTCTATACTGATCAGATCAGCGCCACCTACATTGAGAAGAACCTCTGGTTGCGCAACGATGGTTGTTGATACTACAGTACCGGCGTCTATCGATAGCTCAAGAATTGAGGTACCGAATACTAGCGACGAGTCAATGCTAATTAAATCTGCGCCGCCAATGTTCATATCGATATCATAATCGGTAGATATTACCGATGTTGACTCAATCGGTACAACGAATAAATTAGTAGTAAATAAAACTACAGCGTTAGCAGAGAGTGATTCTGTAGATACAATTGTACCAGGGTCAATATTGAGACCGATCAATGCAGTTCCAAAAGCGAGTGATGAATCAATACTGATGAGATCTGCTCCACCAATATTCATATCAATATCGTAATCAGTAGAGAATACAGTAGTTGAATCAATGGCAATAGGATCTACAAGGTATACAACGGATGCATCGGTAGATATTGCTGCTGTTGATGGTATAGTGTTGGGGTCTAAGAACAATTCAAAACGAGTTGTGCCAAACGTCAACGCTGAATCAACGCTGATAAGAGTTGCCCCGCCGATAGTCATATCGATATCGTAATCTGTAGAGAATACTGCTGTTGGTTCAACAGATGTATCAATACTGATAACTTGGGAAACGATGGTGTCTATTGACAGCGTAGTTGTAGGAGCAACACTTGTTGCTTGTATTAAGTGTGAGACCCCTGGTAGTCCAAACTGCAAGGTAGATTCAATTTGATCTGCAATTGCAAACTCAACACTATAGAAGATATACGTATTCGCACTGAACGATATTGCTGCATTCGATATAATGCTTAGATCGGCGAACAAGTTTGTTCCACCAGGGTGCAACAGCTTCTTAACGATCTCTCGATAAGTATTCAGGGATTGCCTAGTTTTCAATACATAAGCGAACTGTTGATAATAGTAGTTGTCCTGTAGCTTATTATTCCAGGAAACAAATCCTTTTGTATCTATATACTTACCATTATAATCTACTACACCGGTTACTTGACCGGCGCCTGATGCATTTTCAGCGGATCTTGTAATATTATTAATCGTAATAGGGTCTATTCTACTGTAGCCAGCTCCACCGTTTCGTACGTTAATATCTACTATTGACCCACCGGCGTTAACAGCGATGACATTAGCGTTTAGTCCCTTGATACCACCTGCACCATCTGGTAAATTTTGATCAGCAATGCTGTCCTCTACTACACTTACATTAGGTACAGTGTTATAATTTGAACCACGGCTTACTGCTGACATCGAAGCGATAGTTCCTACAATAGTGTTGGTTGTGCCCAGTGCAGCGCTTAGCACAGTTGAGGCATTGGCTATTGCAAGATTAGCACTAATTATGCCGCTGTTTGACGATACGTATGTGTTTGCATTGATTAGAGTATTCTGTAGATCAGAAATTGTATCATCGTAGCTAAACAATGTCTCTGTATTGCTTAAACTATCAATTTGAAATACTGCTCCTGTACCATCTCCCCCAGTATGCGTAATAGTTGCGTTTAATGAATATCCGCTACCACCGCTAATTAACTCAGGGACTATACTTGAATCATCAACGGTTAACACTGTACCGTTAGCACCAACGCCTGATGCACTTATAAATCTTACTGTATCCCCTATCCGGTGCAGTGATCCACCGAATGTAACTATCACGTCTTGAAGAGGTCCGACTGAGGATATAATAGTACCACTAATCGCACCAGATGTATCTGTAACAGTCTCAGAGTCTAGAAACGTTCCTCTAACGTTAATTAAGAAAACTTCAAATACTTCAATTCCGAGCTCAATTGTAGCTACAACTTTATCAATCTTAGCAGAAGCTCCAGATATAGAGCCTGTGATATTTTTACCTGCAATATCGTACAAATTACCTGTGAAGGGAGCAGCGAGTCGCAGCGAGCTTTCTTTAACCCAGCGACCATCAGATACTCTTAGTATATCTTCACCAGGGTAATAGAACTCTATCTCATCATCATAGAGAAGTCTAAAAAGAAGCTTATAAGCCTGCTCAGATCCTTTAGAGCGGTATAAGTCTTTTATTCTTGTTATTAAAAGAGCTTTATCGGCGAGAATATTTTCTGGAAAGTCAGCCATGACTTCGCGCTGAAAATATTTAATAAACTCATTATCTGTACTATCAACATCACTGTAGTTTAGAAGATTTTTAGATCTTTCGGTAATTTGACCTGTAGTCTCCAGCCACTCGTAGTAGGCGCGCATAAACGCCTTGAACTTAGGACCCTCGGTTTCTAAGAACTCTGGTACAAGCTCATCTACCAGTATGGATGATCTGTTATCTGTTGCCATTAGAATACCGTAGATATTACTCCAGATCCTACAATAGTAGCATTACTTCCCTGCGTACTTACGTTAGAAGCTGAAGATGTTATTCTTTTTAAGTTTGTATCATAAAGGCTAATTTTTGTTTCTGTGATAGCAAGTATTTGATTCCTAATACTGGTGACACTGTCATTGCTCGGGACCGCATAAACTTTTAATGAACTACCCTCGTAACCGGAAATCAAGAGCTGGTTTAATATAACAAGTCCTGATGTATAATTTACAGTTCCTGCTAATCTATTTGTATACACTCTAACGCTTGATTCATCAAGATAATAAATCCTAACATTCCCAAACCCATCATCATCAAGGTATGAATTTGCTTGATTCTGATATGTAAATTTGCTTGATGATATCGTCAGACCACTACCAGGGTGTGACTGAGGCGGTATTCTTAGTATCGCTTTACCTGTTATGTTTAAAAGGCTTTCGTTAAACGGAATACGATATGTTGTTGGCGCTGTAGTAACAGGTGTAAAGTTCTTCATCATCTTTAACGTTATTTCTATGCCTGAAATAGCTTCGTTAGCAGTATAGATATCCTTTATAAGCTCTGAAGATGTAAACTCTTTACCAAACGATACTAGATCTGTTAATTCATATTGTATTACTTTATTAGATATGGTATCTACTACTGCACCAGCAGTTGATGCAGTTAGATTAGGATTATACTTAACCTCTATCGTAGGAACAATAAACTTGTATGTTGGATCAACAAGTTCTGGTGTTATCGACAATACATTCTTATTCTGCAAGAAAAAATCAATGTCATCTTTTCTTGTCTGCGATATAAAGAAACCGCTTTTTGGTTTTACTGATATAAAGACCTTGCCGTAAGTAGGAGGACTATTATCCTGGCCGCCCCAAGCAGACACAGCTCCAATATCACCGAAGTTGTTTTTAATTAACGTCTCGTAATCACCTACGGTTACAGCTCTATTCTGAGCTTGATAGTTTTTAGGTGCATTAAATTTAATAGAAGTAATACTTTCCTGCTCAGCACCACCGGCAGCTGCAGTCACTGTTTGTACGGAAATATTACTGTATCCGCTAATTGTTCCTGGTACTATAAATGTACTAGCGCCTTGTGTAGCTGCTCCGCTGCAAACTCTATAGCTCGCTATAACAATATTACCATCGTTGAGACCTTTACCAACATTGTTATCGCCAAACTTTATCTCGTACCGACCGTCTTCATTTTCGTCTATAAAATAGGCGCTTGTATTACCCGCTACAGCTGTAATATCATCTGCATTAATCCATGTACTTGAGGCAGTATTAGAAACAGACTCTTGAACTCTTACTACAATGCTTCTTGTATCAACATTTTCGTTAGGTAAAATATATCTAACTGGAGATGCAGAGCTTACATTAAATCGATATGTGAAAGGTCTACCTTCTATAATATTAAGATTTGTTGAGTATACTCCAAGCGCGTTTGCATTAACAACAGCGGCGCTAGGATTAACATAGACATAATTAATACCATCTACAGTTGTAGTAAACTGCGTATCTGCAGGAATTGTTATAGTGGATGGAGTATCGCCTGGGGTAATAGTTAGTTGCACAGTCGCAGTTGGACCTTGGGCTGAGCGGGGAGTATACCCTAACATCTTTGCTCTTGATACAACATTATTTCTAATTTGAGCAGAGTCAAGAAACATCTCGTTCCCGACCATATTCAAATAGAATGAATTTTTATAGGTGTTATAAGCCAACAGATTTAATAGAATCTGCATAGTAGAAGATTCGTAGTTATAATCTCCGAGCTCAGTTTGATTAGACAGAAAAGCTTTGAGATCATTCTTAATACCATCAAAGTCTATGCTGGTGAGCTGTAAGGCGTTGTTTGCTGGCATTTTACCTAGTTCTCTCTATTTCTAAACCGACAGTTACTGGTTGCACTTCGTTCGCTACAAAAAAACTGATGCTTACTTGAACTCTATTAGAGTTAGGAGATGCAACAACTGTAACATCGTTTACTCTAGCTCTTGGTTCATAGTTAGATATTGCAGTTTTGATATCTTCTTCGATATTTACTTGTTCGATAGGATCGAAGTTTTCGAATAATCTGCTACGAATGTCGGCACCATATAGCGGAGCGTAAGGTCTTTCAAATCTATTAGTTAAGATAAGATTTTTAAGAGCTCCGACAACAGCATCAGCATTCTTTTTTGTTGCTACATTACCCGTGACAGGATGTGCAGTCATAGTAATACCGAGATCACTAAACTGCACCTCCTTTCTTAATGGGTTTATAGATCCTGAGCTGGCCACATTAATTCCCTAGCTTGATATACTATTTATCAGCATTTTTTGTGTCTTGTATCTCTTTCCGCCGTACTTTTACAAGCTTTCCGATCTCTGCGAGTGCTTTACGAGCTCTTGTACCTGCGGCTTTATTTCCACCTTCAAACTTTTCATTTTCAGTAACATAGGTATCAAAAAGCGATTGCATCATTTCATGTGTCATTGTCTAACTCCTTTCTATGGTATAGGTACAGTAGTAACTGAACCTGTTTCAGTGTGCTTGTGACTCATAATATTAACAGTTCCCACTGCACTCGTTTTGAGTGTGGAGGTATATATTTGTCCCCCAGTTATTGTTGTGCCAATTATATTAGTGATCGAGGCAGTACCTGTAGATCCAAGTGCACCTGATCCAAGTGATATAGTATGCGTTGTTGCAGTTTGAATCAAGGATCCGTTCGTAATAAACTGACGTGATCCATTGACCGTATCTATTGACAGACCTGTGACAGTCTTCGTATAGTTGCCTATTGTTGTGTCGACAACAGCACCAGTTGTTGTAATTATTCTACCACCTGCTACAACAGAATCTGTGACACCACCTAGAGCAACAACCTTCTTGTCCCCGACATTCCCGCTGAGTGAAACGCCACCAATATAAGTATCTCTTGTGCCTAAAATACCTAGCACTTGATCCTTTACAATATACTTATCGTCAGTGCCGCCCACTATAGTATACATATTACCTGCTACGTTTAGCTCGTAGTCACCAGAAATGTTCTGTCGCATACTACCGTCTACAGTCATATTAACATCACCTTTGATATTAATGAAACTAGATCCGCAAACTATCTCGTAGTTATCTCCAATTACTTTTACAATCTTATCGCCACTAGGAGCTCTACGCTCATCGTAACCACCCGTACAATCATAAGTAACTTGTCTGGCAGTAAATTGAGTTGGCTCTGGAGGACCTACAAAATCATCAGGTGTAGTGTAGGGCCCCTGGATTGTCTCTGTGACAAATCCAGACTCAGAAGAGACTGTTTGTACAAACGGATAATCTTTATCTGCAGGTTCTTCAGGTTCACTCCATGTAGAGCCAGCACCAGCATTCAGAGATATATCTGTTATTCTTGTATTCTTTCTGAGCTCAGATTGAGGGGATGGATATTCTTCTTCCACACGAGCAGCTCTAGGTAGCTCGGACTCACCCTTGCCTGTTTCATCGAATCTATAACCGGGTATCATACCCATAATCATTGGACGCTGAGCTTTATCACCATCCATAAAGAAGCCGAATACCCATGTACCGTTAGTCAGACCTGTTGGTGCTGCGGGCGGCGCAGTAACCGGTTGTATGGTTTGGGCCCATGGAAGATCAGCTGTAGGCATTACGCCTCGATCCTTAGGGTGCCATCCAAAGCACCTTACTTTTACTCTGCCCAACTTTAAAGGATCGTTCCTAGCCTCTACTTCACCAATAAACCAAGTGAAATCATATCCTGCAAAATCATTCTTAAAATCCATTATTCACCACCACCAGTTATTGCAGATGAAACAGAGTCTCCAGCTTGCTGCACACTAGATGTAACAGTGTCTTGTGCAGCTGCAAGGTCAGCCTTAACATCGGTAATCGGTCCTTTGAAGACCGGTATTTTCTCCAATATCTTTATTATTTGTATAAGCCTGGCTAACTTAGCAGGGGACACATTAAGTGCAGAAAGTGCTTTAGCTGTTACTAGCGCAGTACCTGTAGCTATCGCAGCATTTGTGAGATTTTGTACTGCTTCATCTGCAAGAGCCTTAGCGTTAGCTTCGATATCTGCTGCAGTTGCATCTACTTGATCACTTATAGCATCTTCGAGCGGAACTGCATCTGCGGCAGCATCACTGGTTGCGTCTCCTGCTGCATCCTCGGCAGCCGCGTCTGTTGCTAGCTTATCGACAGCCTCAGCGCCTGCATCTTTAGCTGCCTGCAGAGCTCTATCCTTTCCACTTGCAATTATACTACTAAGAGTACCCGAAGCTACACCAATGAAGTTATCCGTACCTAGCCCATACTGGCTGAACAACTGCACTATATACGCCAATGGACCTGCTGTAAATTCTTCGAGGCCTCCTAAGATCTTTTGACCTCTTAGATCTACAGCAAATGACTCTTTAACACACTGCATAGTAGAAATATAGTCGCCGTCCGCTGTTAACTTTGTTGCGACAGCCACAACAAGGAACGTTGGATTAGAGCCGTAGTGGTTAATAAAAGCAGAATCTTGCGCACCTTCTCTATCTTTATTACCAGGAATATATATTTGTATAATATCCCCTGCATTGACATTCAAATTAACCGGTACGCTAATATTAATACCATACTGTCTTAAAGACGCGAGCTGCGCGGTAACAAGAGGTGATTTTCGAAATCTCTCTCGACCATGAAAGGTAAATGGGTCATTGTTTGCGGTAATTCTACTATCGAACGTTATATTGTTGCTCGATTGCTGTCTTGCAAGATCTCCAATTAATAACCGTCTATGCCCAGGGCCTGCGATATCGCTGCCTAGTACCTTACTTCGACTTAAGTTTAGAGTCGGATTACCTCCTCCACTTATATGAGGTAGTTTTGCAAAATCAGTAGCGTAGTTAAAATTAACCTCAGAATATGTTTTTCTAACAGGATCGATAACACCTGTGTTATTATCGTACATTCCTTTCATTAGTAGATCAATAGTATCTACATTGTCAAGAAACGTGTGTCCTATTATTGTTCTTTCCACGGGAAACGAATCTACAGCTGCAGGATCACTGAAGTAGTAACTCAGGTTGCGAGTACCAGCGGCATTTTCTTTTAAAGGTTCTTGAGACAGCAGATTGCTTAACGTTCGAAAGTTAAACCCCTGCGTAGTTTCATAGAACAGAAAATGAGATGCATCTTGCCACTCTTTAGATCTACTCTCCCTTCCAATTATATCTATAGCGTCAAAAGGATGATGTCTGGCTGATGTATATGGTACAACATTATCACACTCTTCAACAACAATACCTTTTCCATTATCTAAACTGATATTGTTTTTAAATATATCCTTAACAATTTCAGAACCTGTTTTATCTTTATATGATGTGGTAACGTATGAGCTCAAATTCTCTTCGAGTTCGAGTGAAGAGCAGTTTATTGTATATACCGCTGATCCTGCAGTTAACTCTGTCTTGTTACCTACTCTATTAACTTTAAAAAGAAGATTTGGCGAAGCACCAAGAAGGCTGTCATTGTTGGATTCAAATGCAATCTCAATAAACTCTTGACCTGTCATCGGGCCTTGTCCAGCATCAATTAACCCAATTGCGTCTCTAATAACTAAATCTGCAGATAGTGTGCTTTTAAAGATACTCTCGTAGATATTAAACTCAACCACAAGTCGAGTAATATCGATAAGACTGCTATTACTATCAATAAGAGATATCCGGTGACTTAAATTGCCACCGTAGGGGTTAATTTTTTCTGATACGTAGCTCATTATGTATTAAATACTGTTTTAACTTGAGTAAGAAGATCGGGTAGGAAATCTGAGCTCAATAGCTTAATATTCCTTTTGTTTTCATTTTCTTTTTGCTCATACTCGTACGATGTAACAATTCTTTTATCCGAACTTGCGAGAGTATTATATGTAGTTAGATCAATCTGCTCATATCTCTCAGGTATAATTGTACCATCATATAACACTTGATGAGCTGTTATTAATTGATCATAATGATGAATGCTCTCGTTAGCAGCTGTTATACTACCGTACTTCTTAACAATATATCGATTTAGAGCCGCTGAGCTCAAAGGCCAGTCAAACTCTGGATCGATTATATTATTTGTAAGGTAGATCACCCAGTCAAGAGTAGCGTCGCCGTAATATTTAAACGCTATTGTGTCAGCGCGCTCACCATCTTTAACTGAATAATCGTAATAGACAGCTTCTTGTCTTTCAAAAGACTCAACTACTTTAAAGCGAGTCATAATATTAGTAAGAAGAGATGTTTTTTGATTCTTCTTTATATCATATTCAATAAGCGGGAACGATCTAAAATAGTAGGCCATTTATCTGCCCTGCCTTATTTCTTTCTTAGTAACAATCGTATCTTCTACAAATGTTAGATTAATTGTGACGCTGTAGGGAGCATTTGTGTCTTCGAAGAAGTAGGCTCCTCCTTCGCCTGTGTAGTTAACTTGAAAATCAGTTAAGATTGAATCACCTATCTTAAATAGATAATCGCCGGCTCGTAAAATAATCTGGAATTGTGACGGATACTTGAATACGTGATTAGCGGATGTATATTCTGGAGCCATGTGATACTTAAAGTTACGAATTAGATCCCTTATCGCATCACTTTCTTGTTTATTTTTAGCTATAAGCTTATAACTAAATTGATGCTGTCTGAAGTTTACTCCAGTAAACACGTTTGCAAGATGTGGGTTACGCGCAATACCAAGGCCTCGTAATGCCCCAGCGCCAATAGATCCAAGACCAGCGGCCGCAGCTGCGCCCGCTGTACCACCTACCAGTATACCGGCAAGAACCTGAGCTGCAGTATCTGCGCCGGCAGCTGCAATACCAAGACTTGATAATGTTCCTTTTAGATTGCTTGCTGACAGTACATCAGACTTGTCAATGGCGTCAAATATATCCTGGGTTATTGAGCCAGTACCTCGAGTGAAGTTTTCAGCTACCTGTCTACCTGCTTGCCCGGCTGAGCCGAGATCGATATTATTGTACTGAGCATTATATGACGTAGATAGATTTGACGGGATCGGCAATGCAAAGGAGTGAGCAGGTTGTGAAATATCTATTCCAAAGCTTTCTAATTTCTGTGCAAAGCTGCCTATCGCATTAATACCCGCCTTCACTTTATTAAAAAAGCCGTCTTGCGTAGTACGATTCGAACCTGCTAAGTCGGAGGCCTCGCTTGCATAGTTGACTTTAACATCAGCTAATTCTGATACTTTATATTTTTTTGTTGCTCTAAATATAATAAAATACGGAGCCTCAGAAAGATCGCTTGGAAAGTAGGTGGTATCGTACTTTGCACCTATCTCTAGTGAGGCGAGTGGACCTTCGGCTCCAGTACCAAAATTAATAGTAGGCATTTTTTATCCCATGAATACGTATAAAGGCTATTACAAACCTAAGAATCCTAGTAAATATTTAGGCGACCCTACAAATATTGTTTATAGAAGTTCGTGGGAGCGTCAGTGCATGCTTTATTTTGATAGAAATGATAATGTAGTTAAGTGGGGATCTGAAGAGATAGTTATTCCTTATCGATCTCCTCTAGATCGAAGAGTGCATCGGTACTTTGTAGACTTCATTATTAAGGTGAGAACTACAAAAGGAGATTTAGAGACTCACTTAATTGAAGTTAAGCCGTATAAGCAAACAAGGCCGCCTAAAATCCCGTCTAGAAAAACAAGAAGGTATCTTAACGAGGTAACTACTTACCTTGTTAACGAAGCAAAGTGGAAGGCTGCTAATGAATACTGCGCAGACAGGCGTTGGAAGTTTCAGATTATAACTGAAAACGAGCTCGGAAGATAAGATAAATAATCGAATGGTAGCTTACGTATTCGATACAGTATTAACAAAGGGCATGCAATCTGGCCAGGTACCGGCGCGTTCTCGTGACGCTAGAGACTGGTATAGAAACGCAGCTCAAAATGTTAATGTAACACCGTCCAGACTCCTTAAAGAGAATAGATCTAAGATGACTACGGGTACGGAGCCTGGTACTATGGTTCTGTTTAACTATGACCCGAAAGGTAAAAAAGATCTACCTTACTATGATACCTTTCCATTAATTTTTGTTGTTGGTCCTGCTGAAGGGGGCTTCTATGGTCTCAATATGCACTATCTACCCTTGAAGCAAAGAGCAATGTTAATGGATGCGCTATATGATTTAACAACTAATAATAGATATGATGATAGTACTAAATTAAAATTAAGCTACCAGCTATTGAAAAAAGCTTCATCATACAAATATTTTAAACCGTGCTTCAAGCACTACTTAAACAGACACGTTAAATCGAGAAAGATGCTTGTTGATTCTGTTGAGTGGGATATTGCACTGTTTTTACCACTGCAAAGATTCCAGAAAGCAAGTGCATCTCAAATATACAGCGATAGTCTCAAGAAGGTAGGATAATGGCATTTAACATATCAGATTTTAGAGCTAACGCTACCGGCACAGGTTCTCGCGGCGTATCTAAGCAGGCTCATTTCGAGCTCGTCATTAATCTTCCGAGAAAAATATTACTATCAAATAGAAGTAAAAAGGCCTACGATAGTCTGCGATTTAGAATTGAATCAGCTGAGCTTCCAGGCAGAGCAATACAAACAACTAACTATAAGCATACCGGATACGGCCTCACGTCTAAAATAGGATACGATGTAACATATCCAGATGTATCTCTCACTATGCTTTGCGGAGCGGATCTAGGAGAGAAGAGTCTTTTTCAGGCCTGGCAGAGTTCTGTTATAGGTAATCACAGTCGTAACCAAGATATTAGAAGACATCAGAGTCTTGGTTACTATGACGATTATACAGCTTCGGTTGGCATACTACAATATGATGATACTGGTAACGTCGTTCACTCCCTCGCGTTAGCAGAAGCGTATCCTGTCCTTGTTAACTCGTTGCCGCTGTCTTGGGGTAGCGAAGATCTACATAGACTAACAGTTCAGTTCACATATAAGCACTTTATTGAATCTGATGAGCCTTCAGCTGGTCGTGGTGCGCGTCTGAATACTGCAGGTGCAAGCTTAACCTTTAATAACTTACCGAGCGTAGATGATATATTTGAGGGAGTAGGTCTACCACGCTTTGGTGAGATACTTAACATTCCTCTCTTTGACACAAACAGCTTTACACTCACTGGAGCATCTGATTTTTCTGGCATATTTGGCTAATAGGATTTAAATATTATGTTACCTAATCTCAACCTACCTGAATTTACTACAACCCTACCATCTAACAACCGTGAAGTTCGTTTTAGACCTTTTCTTGTAAAAGAGGAAAAGATACTATTAATGGCTCTTGAGGGCGGAGATCCTAAAGAGATTGAAAACGCGGTTATTAGAATATTATGTAATTGCATAGAGTTAACAGAAGAAGAGGTGAATGAACTGCCTCCTTTTGATGTAGAGTACTTGTTTTTACAGCTGAGAGCTAAGTCAGTAGATAATATCGTAAGCCTTAGACTTTCACATAAAGACAAAGAAAAGTGTGATCACGTTACCGAGTATAGTCTCAATCTAAATGATATTAAAGTAGTAACGGATGAGAATCATAGCAATAAGATATTCCTTACCGATACCGCAGGCGTTGTTATGGCGTATCCATCAATGAGCAGTACGAAAGGTATTGAAGATGCATCTCAAAATTCAGCAGTGCATAGTATGTTTGAAATGATTGCTGCAGGTATTAAGATGGTATTCGATAAAGATAGTGTATATGAAGATTCGACGCATGAAGAGAAAGTAGAGTTTGTAGAGAATCTTAATAAAAATCAGTTTGAAAAGATCTTAGACTTTTATCGTACAGTACCAACGGTGTCGCATGATATTGGTTTCACGTGTGAGCAGTGCGGTGAATCCGAGAGTATTACATTAAGAGGACTGTCAAGTTTTTTCTTATAGGGCTCAGTCATAACAGTCTAGCAAATATGTATCATACTAACTTTTCCCTGATGCAGCATCATAAATATTCGTTGACTGAGCTCGAAAACATGATACCATTTGAGAGAGATCTTTATGTACTAATGCTTGTGTCTTACCTTAAAGAGCTAGAAGAGAAGCGTAAACAGAATGGATGAGTCAAATAAACTTTTAGAAGTTATTCATAATGATCAGCTGAGCATGAAGGAAGAAATCCAGGCAGGTAATGCTGAACTGGATAAGATCCTTACCGTTCTTACTGATCAGTTTACGTTTACAAAAGATCTGGCTAATATAGAAGCTCTACGATCACAGACTGAGAGCTTACAAGAGATAGAGCGACAGCAGGAAGAGGCTAGAAGCGCAGGAGGTCTTTCACCTGCTATAGAGAGAGCTGAAGCATCTACTAAAGGCTTTTTTGATAATATGGGAAGAGGTATTTTAGGTGGTCTTAGAATGCCAACGTTCGGCGGAGCTCTTCGTGGCGGTTTGCTTACTGCAATAGGCTTTAAGTTTGGAGATCAGATAGGCGAGTTTCTATCGAGAGAGTTAGATACCATTCTCACATCGGCTGGTTTTTCGCAAGACCTCACTGATGCGTTTACTGAAAAGGTTGAAGAATATACTGGACCAGTTCTGATGGGCGCTGGTATCGGCTCATTATTTGGTCCGAAAGGATTAGTTATAGGTGCAATCGCTGGATACCTTTATAAATGGACAGGGATGGATGAACTGTACAGTGACCTTGAAAAAGCGAGTTCTGAAGAAGAAAAGCAGAAGCTATGGAAAGAATTTGGCAATAGTCTCATCGACAAGCTTCAAGAAAACCCCGTACCTGCTTTACTGCTCGCCGGCTCATTGTTCGGTGTTAAGGGTATACTGGTAGCCGGTGTGGCAGGCTACCTTTACGAGTCTCTCGGATTGGAAAGACTCTTCAACGGTGAAGGTCGCAAAGAGTTCGCTAATGATATTTACAACGCTGTAATGAATAAGGTTATGGGTACACCAATACCAGGTGCTGACGATAGCACATTCGTAGGACCTCCTGTACCAGGGGCTGAGATAACTTCAACCGCAGCTGCAGCTGGAGGTGAAAATAGTTTCCTAACTGACCAGGCTTTAGAGGCCGCTCAGTTTACAACGAGACGTAGATTGCTTGCTAGAGTAAATAGGGATGTACCGCGAAGTCGTTTCGGTCTTCCAACTACAACCGTAACTTCTACGTCTGAGCGTGCTGCTAGAGAAGGTGCTGAACAGGTAGCAGAGAATGTCGGTGAGAGAGTCGTTCGGGGTGTCAGAAGTAACGGTGTTGAATATTTCCGTGACACAGCAACAAATAAATTTATTGGTAGAGAGGCTGCTGAACAGATACTTGAAACCGGTGGTAGAGAGGTTGCAGAACAAGCTGCAGAGACAATTGCTGTTACTACAACAAAAACGATTGTAAAGCATCTTCCATTTGGAATCGGATTAGCGTTTAGTGTCCCTTTCGCGATAGGCCGAGCTATGAAAGGTGATTATGTAGGTGCTGGCTTAGAGCTAGCAGAAGGTCTTACCGCTGCTATCCCAGGATACGGTACTGCCGCATCATATGCTATTGCTGGCGGGTCGATGGCTAGAGATATTAGCAGAGAGCTCGGCGGAACAGGGGTCATGGAGCCTGCTGTAGGTACTAATCAATTAGCTCCGTTAGCGGCAGATCTACAAGGCGCTTCTACAATAAACGCCAGAGGCGGTGATACTACGATCATTAATAATAATACCAATATGTCTAGTGGTGGATCTGGTACTACTAATCTGCCAAGCGCTAAAGTAAGCGACGGATATATCGCTGGTCGTATATAAAAAAAGGGACCGAAGTCCCTTTCTCTTTTATCATTATCTATTTACTAGTCGTTAGCTAGCTGTTCAAAGAACGACATACTATCATCGTCGTCATCGGTTGATGCAGCAGCCATGGTAGGTGCAACGGGCTCTGCAGCTGCTCTAGGTGCTGGTGCAGGTGATACATCCTCAACATTCTGAGCAATATCATACCTGTTACCTTGCGACCCTCCATCTAATCCAAGTACACGATTAAGCTTAGCTTGAAGTTCTTCATATGACTTGAAGTTCTTGGGATCAACAAACTCGGCGAGCGAGTTCTCAGACTTCCAGATTGACTCTAGCTTATCATCATCATCTAGAAGAGGACCAGACTGATCGAATTCTGATTTATCGTAGTTGCGGTACCCTTCCACTTGACGAATTTTAAGTTTAAAGTTCGCACCTTCCCAAAGATCAAAAGGATTAACCGGTTGTTCATCTTGGAACTGAGGGTTCATCATATCATTGATCTTATCGAAGATCTTCTTACCGAACTTATAAAGGAATACTTTACCTTCGTTCTCCGGCGCAGAAGGATCACTTACAACATAGATGTTAGCGATATAGTTTAGACGTCGCTTTTGCTTACGCACGATGTCTTTATTAGACTCGATACCTGAGTTCCAAAGCATTGAATTATGCTCTGAGACGGGATCCTTCTTACCAAGAGTGGTAAGAGAGTCTTCGATATACCATCCACCGGGTCCTTGGAAGCCATGGTTAAAGACCCTTACCCAAGGTAGATCTTCACCGGCAGGAGCAGGCAGAAGGCGAATAACAGCATAGCCATTACCAGCTTTATCTACAGTAGGTTTCCAGAAGTTATCGCTGTTGCGATCTTGATTCTCACCGGGGCTATTCAGCTTGTTAGTTTCGCTGATTAGGGTTTCAAGGGAGGTTTTTCGAGCGCGTTTTAGATCTGCGAATGATGCAGTCATTTTCTTTCTCCGTATATGCGTTGTATAGTTAGTTTATCCAATATCAAAAACAAATAATATAATCATAATGTGCACGTTATTATAGACCAGTTACTACAATAAATCAACTGGTAAATACCTTTCTCATAATCTTTTTATATGCATCTTTGTCGATATGTAGAAAGGGCTTATACTTTACTACCTTGCGTTTAATACTATCGTAACTAAAGTCGTCAATAGTTTTATCCCATCTAGTAGTAAAGGATAATATAATATCCATAATTGAGAATGTCTCAATAGAGATATGACCACCTAGCAACTTAGAAAGAAGCATAGGATGGCTGTTATTATTTATAGTGAATAGATCGTCGAACTTGAGGTTCTTTGAATCTAGATCATCCTGTATCTTCTCACAGTCTAATCTGAAGTTATACTTTAAGCTTTCTGCATACTTGAGCCACTCTTGATACACCTTTTCTGACTCAGACCCAACCAAGGATCCAGACCACATACCTTCATCTTTAATAAAGTTTGCGGTAAAGAAGTATACTAGCTCATTCTTTCGATACTTTCTTTCCAGTTTCGCGAAGAAAAACTTATCGCGTCGCTTAAGAAAGCTATCGTTAGATACCTTCATCTTGCCATTATATTTAAAGAAGTCGTAATCTGTTTTGAAATGATTTCGAATGGCTAGATAAGTTCTATAAGCATCTGCACCTTCGTATATGTTCATTAGAGTGGTAACTGAGCGGATTTTTCTTTAAGACAATTTAGTTCAGAAGCTTCTGCTTCTAGTTTCTTTTTAATAATAGAGTTGATAAGCTTTGCACCAGTCTCAATCTCTATCTCGTTTGTTTCACAGTAATGCAGTATTGCGTCCATGTACGAGACGTTTCGTCCTCGACGTACAATATTTTCGATCTCAGCTGAGAACGTCTGCGTATTCATTAGTTCAACCATATAGTAATATCCTTTTTTCGCTACACGCTAATTATAATAGATATCTTCATTAGAGGCAACTGTTGCCTTTGTATTCCAGTAATAAAAATGATGATCGTGGATAGACTTTACGTATGACATACCTTTATCGTTACGCCATATAGGTTTAACTTTAGAGGAGTGATAGTTAGTAGCGCCTTCTGTAATATCATACCCGTACGACCACGCAAAGTAACTATAACGAGCTACGTCTAGCGCATTCTGCCAAGTAGATAGCTCCTTCGGTCTATCTGATAAACCATCGCAGTACCAAGAGAACTGACATTGATGTCTTGATACTCTTCCGGTAGTATATGAGCCTTGCTTAACAACATCACATATATTGTTCGGCCAAAAATCTTC
>Ga0209137_1000957_pt1 | contig 28734 bp, 26 predicted proteins | sample SaaInl5LU_22_DNA_FD_184642 | JGI IMG/M metagenome (GOLD analysis project Ga0209137, IMG submission 184642) | Marine microbial communities from expanding oxygen minimum zones in the Saanich Inlet - ESP_105LU_22_DNA (SPAdes) (version 2) | ecosystem: Environmental > Aquatic > Marine > Intertidal...
TCAAGGATGATCGGGTATATCTCGGGCCTGCTCGGTATCGCATGGATTAGTGAACTGAGTTGGGCGCTACTTGTTATTACAGCTGTTGTTGCTTGCGTTGTTTTTTTAATGCGCGCTCGGTGGGTGCTGCGATTACGCTGGTTTGGAGCAGCGCTTATCGTCACGCAGCTCATCGGCCTGCTCATTGGAGCTCTCTACGCCACTCTTTGGGGGCAGCACCAAATCAGCCACCGTCTTCCCGACGAGCTCGGTAAGGTTGATCTCGAGCTTCACGGTGTTATCAGCTCTATTGTTAGAGTAGATGAGGGCAGTCAGAAGTTTTTACTGCAGTTATCCGAGCCTAATCCCCTGTTTCCGCGACTACGAACGGTTCGCTTAAGACTCTATGCACAGGAGCCGCTGTTGAGGCAGTCTGATAAGTTGCATATAACGGCACGGCTACAGACCCCGCAGAGCTATCTGAACCCCTTTTCACCCGACTCTCGGCGCAAGGCCCTGCAAAGCAGAATGGATGCAACCGGGTACGTGCGTAAGTTGCACACGCAGCCAGAGTCGCCCTCCGCACGGATAAGCGGTCTGCGTCAGCTGATCTACGACCATTTAAAGGAGCGCTTTACCCCCTCGGTAGCGGCCTTCCTCTCTGCACTCGTGTTAGGGCACTCTGTTGACCTGAGTGCGAACCAATGGGAGCTGCTCTCAACTACCGGCACCGTACATCTGGTGGTCGTCAGTGGGCTCCATTTGGGCGTGTTGGCTCTTGCGGGGATGTATATCGGGCGCAGGCTGGCATGGGTTTTTATACTGGGCTATCCGAGCTCGGCTGCTTTGACACAGCATTTGCCCTGGCTCCTAGCGCTTGTACTCACAACCCTCTATCTCTGGTTTGGCGGTGCTGGACTGGCGCTGCAACGCGCCTGGGTACTGATCAGCGTCTTGCTCGTGGGGCAGCTGTTCAGACGCACACCTGCCCTCAGTCTAAGATTCAAACTGGCACTGTTGCTGGTGACACTGCTTGATCCGCTGGCGGTGCTGGATCTCGGATTTTGGCTCTCCTTTGGGTTGGTCTGGATCTTAATGCAGCTTGGACGACTGCGCGATCGCCCGTCAGCTGTGTTTCAGGCGGTGCGTGTTCAGTTGATACTCAGTCTGCTGTTATTACCGGTGCTGCTCTTCGCGCTATCCCAATTTAACTTGCTCTCTGTGCTGAGTAACCTGTGGGCGATCCCTTGGGTCAGTACCGGCGTGTTGGTTCTACCGCTGATGCTGCCGTTGGGCATCTATACCGACTGTGGGGAGTGGTTGATTGAGCAGTGGGTCGGCCTGTTCTGGAGTGGATTATCAATCAATGCAGAGATCGGGCTTAGTCCGCTGTGGACACCGGCACCGCTTGTGCTCACTTTGTTGGCCTTGGTGGGCATGGTTTTGCTACTTGTGCCCTTGAGGCTTAGGTTAGTTGGAGTACTATTGCTCTTGCCTGCGCTTCTTTATGCACCAGAAAAGCGTCAAGGCTTCGCGGTAACCCTCTTGGATGTGGGGCAAGGGCAGGCCGCAGTCATCGATCTGCCCACAGAGCGCTGGGTATATGATACCGGACCGGCTTTTGGTGATAACTTTGCAGTGGCGCAACTCACACTGATACCCGAGCTTAAACGCAGAGCTGATCGCAAGCCTAAGCTGTTGATCGTGAGCCATGGCGATCGCGATCACGCGGGCGGTGTGGCGGCACTACGGCGATTTCATCAACCCGAACTGACGCTGAGCGGACAACCTGAGCAGGTGGAGGGGAGGGCGTGCCATTTTGGGTATGAGCGAGAGATCGACGGTGTGCATATCCGAGTCGGTGGATTAACCCATGTGCGAGATGATAATGACGCCTCTTGTTGGCTCTATCTGACCAATGGGGAATGCTCTTTGTTAATTGCTGGCGATCTCTCTACCTCCGCTGAGAAGCGCCTGATGCGTGAGCTGGAATCAAAGGGGATAAGGCAACCGCTTACTTGGCTACACCTATCGCACCATGGCAGTAAAACTTCGACGAATGAGGAGTGGCTCGATTTTTGGCAACCCAAATGGGCGTTGAACTCACGCGGGCGCAATAACCGCTTCCGCCACCCGCATCCGAGCGTAATAGCGCGCCTTCGGCAACGAGCGATTCCGCTGGTGGATACTGCTGAAGTTGGTGCTATCTTCCTGCAGGCTGACCGCTCGGGTTGCATTACGAGGAGCTTTCTTCAGACATACCGACGATATTGGCACTGACCTTTCGTACCGACGACAGATAACAGCCATTAACAGTCTCTGGGGGCTGTGCTAGAGTCGAGAACGCTAGATAATAATGTGTGTTTAGGGGGAGCTCAGTGTTTGAGCTAATTAAGGCGGGCGGCTGGCTGATGCTACCGATTCTGCTCTGTTCTGTTATCGCTTTGGCTATCTGTGTTGAGCGTCTGATAGCGCTGCGTCGTGAGAGTATTCTGCCCGAGGGGTTATTGGGTTATGTTTGGGCGCTTTACAAAGAGAAGCAGCTGAGCACCAAGCACTTGAATCAGATCCGCAACAAGAGTGCGCTGGGTACTTTAGTAGTGGCTGGTCTGAATAACGCCAAACATGGCCGCGACCAGATGAAAGAGGCTATTGAGATGGCTGCTTCCGGTGTGGTGCATAAAATGGAGCGCTACCTCAATTTCCTCGGCACCATAGCTGCGATCACGCCTCTGCTCGGCCTTCTCGGTACCGTCATCGGTATGATCAAGGTGTTCACCGAGATTATGGTTCAGGGCACCGGAAACGCCAATGTGCTGGCCGGCGGCATCTCTGAAGCGCTCCTGACAACAGCGGCTGGCTTGGCTGTAGCGATTCCGGCGGTTGTGATGCATCGCTACTTTCAGCGCCGTATCTCCGAGCTTGTTGTTGAGATGGAACAGGAATCAATCAAATTAGTGGACATCATGCATGGCCACCGTGAAGTTGATCTGAAGTAGGGGTTTTTGTTGAAGTTCCAACGCCATCAGGCCGACGAGATCAACGTCAACCTAACACCGCTGATCGATGTGGTGTTTCTGCTGTTGATCTTCTTCATGGTCTCTACCACCTTTACCCGTGAAACCCAGCTTGAGGTTGATCTGCCACAGGCAGATAACACCGCTGAAGTCAGTGCTGAGCGTCCGCTGGAGGTGGTTATCACCGCAGAGGGTGAGTATCGAGTCAATGGTCAGGGGCTGGTGAATGCTCAAGCGCGAACGCTCAGAATGGCGCTCTCTAAAGCCGCAGCTGATAACTTCGAGTTACCGCTGACAATCAGCGCGGATGCGCGTACACCCCATCAGGCTGTAGTGATGGCGATGGACGTCGCCGGCGGACTCGGCTTCACTAAACTTAGTATAACCACCCGCCAGAGTGAGTAGCATTTTAGAGCGAGCCTGGTATGGCAAGGGGCCTTGGACTCTAGTGTTGCGACCACTGTCGCTGCTGTTTGGCGCGCTCGGCCGGGCCCGCCGTCAGCGATTATCCGCTGCAGCCATGAGTTTAGACGTTCCCGTTGTCGTGGTCGGTAATATTGCTGTCGGTGGCAGTGGTAAGACACCCTTACTGATCGAGCTGATTAAGCTCTGCCAGCGCGAGAAACTAAGCGTCGGTGTGATAAGTCGCGGCTATGGTGGAAAATCACCGCTCTATCCGATCCAAGTAAACCCTAGTACTGATCCTCGAATTTGCGGTGATGAGCCGGCGATGATTGCGCGCCAGACTGGTGTGCCAGTTGTAGTCGATCCGGATCGAGTTGCCGCAGCGCGTATGTTGATGGACCTTGAGCCGATAGATCTTATTTTGAGCGATGATGGCTTGCAGCACTACCGCCTTTCACGCCAGCTGGAGATCGCAGTGGTCGACGCAGCTCGCGGATTGGGTAATGCGCAGTTATTGCCGGAGGGCCCACTGCGCGAGTCGCCCGAGCGGCTCGCTGAGGTCGATTTTGTTGTGCTTAATGGATGTGGCCGGTTCGACTACCCCAATGCGCTGCGCTATGAGCTGCAGCCGATTCATCTAAGAAATCTGAAAACCGGCGAGGTGCGCCCGGCCAGTGTTCAAGCTCTAGGGAGTGTAGAGGTCAACGCGGTTGCCGGTATCGGTCATCCGCAGCGTTTTTTCGATACGTTGGCGCAGCTTGGTTTCAGTGTTAAACCAACACCGCTCGCTGACCACGCTGAGATCGATCCGCAGTTCGTGACAGAGCTTTCGCGGGAAACCTTGGTGATGACCGAGAAAGATGCGGTAAAATGCGCGGAAGTTGCAAATCAAAACTGCTGGGCGCTGGGCGTTGAAGCCCGTTTAGATGAGCGCTCGCAACAGAAGTTAACCGAGGCGGTGCGCAGAGTTGCTGCACCCCAAGTTGGAGGGACCCATGGATCCTAAGTTGCTCGATATTTTGGTGTGTCCGGTGAGTAAGGCGCCGCTGGAGTGGGATAAGGAGCGCGACGAGTTGATCTGCCGTGCGAGCGGACTTGCTTACCCGGTGCGCGATGGTATCCCTGTAATGTTGGAGTCTGAAGCTCGTGCACTGACAAGCGAAGAGCGATCGCAGGAAGAGTCATGAGTTTTACTGTCGTTATACCGGCACGCTACGCCTCTAGTCGATTTCCAGGGAAGCCACTTGCTGACCTCGGCGGTAAGACGATGGTTGAGCATGTCTATCAGCGCGCCTGTGAAAGTGAAGCTACACGGGTCGTTATAGCGACTGATGATCAGCGTATTGCGACTGTTGCCGAGGGTTTTGGCGCCGAGGTGGTGATGACCTCGAGCGAGCACCTCAGTGGTACTGATCGCCTGCAAGAAGTTGCAGATAAGCTGGGTTTTTACGCCGATGAGATCATCGTCAATGTACAGGGCGATGAGCCGCTGATTCCAGCAAAGATCATTAATCAGGTCGCCCACAATCTGGCGGCGCGCCCCGAGGCTGCAATATCGACGCTGTGCGAGCCGATTGAGTCTGTCGAAGCGTTGATGAACCCCAACGTCGTTAAAGTTGTGACCGATCGAGATGGCATGGCGCTCTACTTTTCACGCGCGCCGATAGCTTGGCCACGCGATGCGATGTTGGTTGGACAGCCCCTCACTGAGCTACCGGACAGTTTTAGCTGGCGTCGTCATATCGGCATGTACGCCTATCGTGTGCGTTTCCTCAACGACTACGTGAGCTGGCTGCCGGCACCGATTGAGACCTGTGAATCACTGGAGCAGCTACGTGCACTGTGGAATGGTGCCAAGATTCACGTGGATAATGCGTTGATAGCTCCACCTACAGGTGTGGATACCCCTGAGGACCTCGAGCGTCTGCGGGCGATAATGGAGTCTTAAGCGGTGGCGGGAAAAATCTCGAAATCGGTGCTGTTTGTCTGTCTTGGGAATATCTGCCGCTCGCCCACAGCTGAGGCGGTGTTTCGCCAGCGTGTCAGTGATTTTCCGCAGTTTGACCTGAGGATCGACTCTGCTGGTACCGGCGCTTGGCATGTGGGTGAGAGTCCTGATGAGCGCTCACAACAGGTGGGCGCCCAGCGTGGCTATCCGATGAGCGATTTGCGCGCTCGTCAGGTGCGCCCCAGGGATTTTGAGCAGTTTGATTACATTCTGGCGATGGACCAGAGTAACCTTACAAATCTGCAGCAGATGATGCCGACTGATTATTCAGGTCAGTTGGGCTTGTTTTTGGATTACGCTGATACCGGCGTCGCTGAGGTCCCCGATCCCTACTACACCGAGGGTGATAAAGGCTTCCATCAGGTGATTGATCTAATAGAAGCGGCGACGGATGGTCTGCTCGAGCACCTGTTAAAGGCTGGCCGATGAGCCTCAAGCTACAACCTCAGTTCGACCTTACAGGGTTCAACACTCTGGGTCTTCGAAGTGTTGCTCAATCCTTCATTGCAATCACTGCGCCTGAGCAGATTCCACAATTGATCAACTACGCTGCAGGGCAGCATTTACCGGTGCTCTGGCTCGGTGGTGGTAGCAACCTGATTCTGGCTGAGTCAGTGCCGGGCATCGTGGCACAGCTGCAACTTCCAGGTGTTGAGCTGTTGGAATCGACTGATCAGAGTGTGCTCCTAGGTGTTGGCGCTGGTGAAGTCTGGCACCCCTTTGTACGCTGGACTTTAGAGCAGGGTTACTACGGCCTGGAGAATCTGGCACTGATTCCTGGTTCCGTCGGCGCGTCGCCGGTACAAAATATTGGCGCCTATGGAGTTGAAGTTTGCGAGCTTATCGAGTGTGTTGATGCCTTTGATAGTCAGGTGCAGCAATGGGTGAGCCTCGCTGCAGAGGATTGCCAGTTTGGTTATCGAGATTCGCTATTCAAACGCAGTCCCGGGCGTTTTGTAATTGCTCGCGTTACCTTCCGCCTGAGCCGCAAGTACCACCCCAAACTCAGTTATGCACCGTTGGCGCAGCGCTTCGGCGAACAGTCCGAACTCGATGCGCTAGCCGTGTTCGATGCTGTCTGTGAAATTCGGAGCGCTAAACTTCCGGATCCCGCAACACTGGGTAACGCCGGTAGTTTCTTCAAAAACCCGGTTGTCACTCAGGCTCAGTTTGAAACCCTAGTTGCGGAGTATCCGGAAATTCCGAATTACCCCGCTGGATCGAGTCGCAAGTTAGCCGCTGGCTGGCTGATCGAGCAGGTTGGGCTTAAGGGATACACCGATGGGTCGGTTGGAGTGCACAAGCTACAGGCGTTGGTGCTAGTGAACTACGGCGGTGCTAGCAAAGCCGATATCCAGCGGCTATCCTCGCTGGTGCTTGAAAGGGTGCAGCAGAAGTTTGGTATCGCTCTAGAGCAGGAACCGATTTCGTACCCGCTTAGCTGACCTGCAATCTGGGTGTTGTGCTGAGGGGATAACCTATCGAGTTATCTCTTGGGAAATAAACACCCTAGCGCAGCCAAAAAAAGCCCCGCTACAGTGATGTAGTGGGACTTTTTAATTGTCTGCGTGCTGCAGAGAGTTCTTAGTTAGATAAGGTCTCTCAGTCGGATGAGGTCTCTTCCTGCTGTTTGCGCTTTAGACGCGGGTCGTTGGCAGCGCGACGGCGACGGCGTGGTGCCGCTGCTTCCTGCTCCACTGTTTCGCTGGTCTCTGGAGTTGCCTCAGAATCCTCCGCAACCGTTTCGATTTCCTGCTCGGTCTCTGCTGCAGTTTCAGTCTGTGCTTCTTCTGTAGCAGCTTTTGCTGATTCTGGCTCTGCTGCTCGCTCAGCAGTTTCAGCAGTTTCAGCAGTTTCAGATTCTGCTTCTATTGAAGGCTCTTCATTGGCTGATGGCTCTTGATTAGCTGAAGGCTCCTCATTAGCTGAAGGCTCTTCATCAGCTGAGGGCGCTTCAGTCTCAGCTGCGACTTCGGTGTCAGGGGCCTCTGCTACAGGCGCTTCCTCAGCAGCGTCAGTCGTAGGAGCTTCAGCCGGAGTCTCTTCAGCAGTAACTGCTGTCTGCGCTGGGGCTTCGCTCTGAACTTCTGCTTCAGTCACTACAGCCTGTTCGGTAGAAGCTACCTCCTCTGCAACGTCCGCCGAAGTTTCAACAGTCTGCTGGATTTGCTCTTCCTGAATCTCTTCCACAAACGGATTGGTGCGTTCAGCCTGACGATCGCTGTTGGCACGGCGTGAACGACCACGACGCTTGCTGCGCTCACGTTTAGGCTGCTGTTCCTGGTTCTCATCCGAGTTTTCAGCGACGTTGTTGTTATCGCCCAGCTCACCATCGCTGTTGCGACGGTTGTTGCGACCACCGCGACGACGGCGGCGTGAGCGGCCTTCGCTGCGCTCTTCGCCGCTCTGCTCGTCAGACTTGCCAATCTCAGGAAGGTTGGACTCCTGTTCAACAGTGATCACCTCGTCGCTATCGCGACGCTCCTGCTGGCCACGACGGCCACCACGGCGATTGTCGTTACGACGGCGGTTGTTGGAGTTACGGCCACCGCGGTTACCCCGGTTGGAGCGGTTACGGTTCTCGTCACTCTTCTCTTCAGTTTTCTCTGCAGGTACCGCTTTGGTGTCAGGCTTAGCTTCGCTGCTGCCACCGAACAGGCTCTTCAGTGAGCGCATAATGCGCTGACCGAGTGATGGTGCTGCCACAGGTGTCGCTGCTGGCTTGGCCTGCGCTGTTACAGTCTCTGTTGGCTCTAAAACTGGAGCGGCAGGAGCGGCTGGCTGAGGAGGGTTGGCCGTCTGAAGTACACCCTGTACAGCGGCCTGTTCACGACGCACAATTTTAGGTTCTTCGCTGGTATCCTCTTCCATCTCTTCTGGCTGCAGCGTGTAGCTAGCATCGTTGAGTGTGGTTAGCGTGTTGTCATCACGCAGGCGAACAACCTCGTAGTGAGGGGTCTCCATATTCGGGTTTGGTACCACAACGACGCGAGATTTATTACGCACTTCGATGTCGTGTACCTGATGACGCTTCTCGTTCAGCAGGTAGGTCGCCACAGAGACCGGCAGAATCGCGCGGATCTGAGCGGTACGGTCTTTGGCTGACTCCTCTTCGATCAGGCGCAGGATAGAGAGCGCCAGTGATTCGGTGTCGCGGATAGTGCCTTGGCCATGACAGCGTGGACAAACATGGCCGCGACTCTCAGCCAGCGATGGACGCAGGCGCTGACGCGACATCTCTAGCAGACCAAAGCGCGAAATACGACCCATCTGAACACGTGCTCGGTCCAGTTTGAGAGCCTCTTGCAGACGCTTCTCAACCTCGCGCTGGTGCTTGATCGGTGTCATATCGATGAAGTCGATAACAACCAGACCACCCATATCGCGCAGACGCAGTTGGCGTGCGATCTCATCAGCCGCTTCCAGGTTTGTATTCAGTGCTGTCTCTTCGATGTCACCGCCGCGGGTAGCGCGAGCTGAGTTGATATCGATAGAGACCAGTGCCTCGGTCGGATCGATAACAATTGAGCCGCCAGATGGCAATTTAACTTCACGCTCGAAAGCGGATTCAATCTGGCTCTCTATCTGGAACCGGTTGAATAGTGGAGTCTGATCTTTGTACTCACGGATGCGCGCTTCGTAACTCGGCATTACTTGGCGAACGAACTCAAGCGCTTGCTGATGCGCGCTACTGTTATCGATAAGAACTTCGCCAATATCGGCTCGCAGATAGTCACGTACCGCACGAATGACGACGTTGCTCTCCTGATAGATCAGGAACGGAGCAGGGCGGTCGTTAATCTTAGTGATGGCCTCCCAGACGGTTGCCAGGTAGTTTAGGTCCCACTGCAACTCTTCAGTGCTGCGGCCGATACCCGCGGTACGAACGATGACACCCATACCTCTCGGAATCTCTAGACCAGACATCGCGTCTTTCAACTCGGTACGCTCGTCACCCTCGATACGGCGTGAGATACCCCCGGCACGTGGGTTGTTTGGCATCAGAACCAAGTAGCGGCCGGCGAGGCTGATAAAGGTCGTCAATGCAGCGCCCTTGCTACCACGCTCCTCTTTCTCGACCTGAACGATGATCTCGCTTCCCTCTTTAACCAGCTCTTTGATATTCAGGCGCTGGCCACGCTCAGGAGAGCCGCTAAAGTACTCGCGGGCAATCTCTTTCAGGGGGAGGAAACCGTGACGCTCTGCTCCGTAGTCAACAAAAGCAGCCTCTAGGCTGGGCTCCACTCGGGTAATTCGACCTTTGTAGATGTTCGCTTTCTTCTGCTCACGGTTAGTCGATTCGATATCCAGATCGTACAAGCGCTGGCCATCGACCAACGCTACGCGCAACTCCTCTGGTTGAGTTGCGTTAATTAGCATTCTTTTCATTAAAATCAGTCTCTTACAGCTGCATCTGCAGAGTCTGAGGCGCGGGCAGGCGGTGCTGGTCTTTCACAATCAACGCAGAGGCTGGGGCAGTGCCGCAACCTTTAAACGGATTCTATACGGTGGAGGAAACGCTGACCTATATCGTTATAGTTTCTTGCTGTTACTGCGCAGCCTTTAGTAATCGATACAATGATTCGACCAACTGTTCTCTATCGCGCAGGTTCCTGGTAAGCGTACGTCTCCACCTGCAACCAGTCGCTGAGCACATCAGCAATCTAGCAGGCGTAGCCTGAATAAAAACTCTTATCTTAACTTCAGCACTCAGCGTGCGAAGCACATGGGCTGGAGGGAGGCGCGACGAATCTTTCGACGAATAGTTCAACAACCTGTTTGGCGACTGGCACACTGGATTCAATCAGGGCTCTTACAATCGCCTCACTGCGTGCTCCTGCTCGGTTTTAGCGGGGGGCTCGTCTGAGGTCGTGGCGGACAGCCGGACAACTTTTTGCGGCTTTCTCCAATCAGCAGCGGTAGAATATAGCAACAACGCTGTATATCAGCAATTAATCATTTACTAATCAGTTCTTTTAATGACGCAACCTCAGCACCAAAAAAGCCGGTCCTCGGCCCCTCCTCTAGCCGAGTCAGATGCCCCCAAAGTTCAGTATATCGATATCGAGCCTGATCAAGCAGGGCAGCGCATCGATAACTTTCTGCGAACCGCCCTCAAAGGGGCGCCGAAAAGTTTGATCTACAGGCTGTTACGTAAAGGTGAGGTGCGGGTCAACAAGAAGCGCATTAAACCGGAGTACAAGCTTCAAGGCGGCGATACGGTGCGTATTGCGCCGGTGCGCTTGCCGGAAAAAGGTGAGGCAGCACCGGTTAGCGATTCGCTGCTTGCGCATCTCGAATCAGCCGTAGTCTTTGAGGATGATCGCCTTATGGTACTGAACAAACCTTCGGGCCTTGCTGTGCATGGGGGGAGTGGCGTCTCGCTAGGTTTGATTGAAGCGGTGCGTAAGCTACGTCCAGATGCCCGTTTTTTGGAGCTAGTACACCGTCTAGACCGGGATACCTCGGGTTGTATCATGATCGCCAAAAAACGCTCCATGTTGCGCATACTGCATGAGGCACTACGAGAGCGAAAGGTCACAAAGATCTACCAGGCGCTGGTCGTTGGGCGTTGGGAGTCGCGGCACAAGCGCATTGACGCACCACTGCTGCGCGCAGAGGTCCGCTCCGGTGAGCGTTTCGTTAAAGTGGACGCAGAGGGTAAGGCCTCGGTCACCGACTATAAAGTCCTGCGTCGTTTTGGTGATCTGGCTACGCTGGTCGAGGCCCGCCCTAAAACCGGCCGTACCCACCAGATTCGTGTGCACTGTCAGTTTACCGGGCATTCAATTGTCGGTGATACCAAGTACACCGCTGATGAGGATAATCAACAGTTCCGCGATCTCGGATTTCGAAGATTGATGTTGCATGCTGCAGGTCTGGTGGTTAGCCTTCCACAGGGCGAACGATTGGAGGTGAGTGCGCCGTTAGACGCTGTACTGACCGATTTGATGGATAAACTTTAATAGCCCACGCGGAAACGATCTTACTAGCTGGGTTTGGATGTGAACGAGCAGATGCCTGATATAGAACAGCGTATTTTTGAAATCGCCGATCAACTGGTTGATCAGGGTGAATTGCCGAGTTTGGAGCGTCTTGTTGAAGAGACGGCTCTTCAGGTGCACGAGGTTGAACTTCCCTTCGCCCGTTGGACGACACAGTTCATCGAGCGTCAGAACAAGGCGTTGCCGGTTAGCGCCAAGAAACAACACAACCCGCCTGAGATGCTTCAGATGCAGCTGCGTCAGATCTGGACCGCAGCGCTGGATGAGGCTGTTGGCATCGTACGTGATGAGATCAGCGCCTCCCGTGTTAGTGACGAAGAGGAGCGAAGAGCAACACAAGATCAGGTACGTGATTCTGAGGCTCGTTACCGTGAGTTGGAGCGCAAATATCGCGACCAGACCGCAGCGATGGAGAAAGAGGCGCAGCACGTGCGCACACTTGAAGCTGAAATTACTGTGCTGAAAGCAAACCTGGCCTCAGAAACTAATCAGCGTAAGAAGTTTGAGCAGCAGCGCGCAAACGTTGAGTCTGAGCTATCGCAAATCCGCAAACAGTACGAAGATGGTAAGAAACTCTTTGATCAACGTATCAAAGAGGAGCAACGTCAGGCCTTAGAGGCCGTGAGCCGCGCCGAGGTTGAAGCGCGTCACTACCGAAATGCGCTGGAGAAGGCGCGTGACGATGCAGGTCGCGGTGAAGCTGAATTGACCCGTCAGGTCCATGAGTTACAAGCACAGACCGCCCGTAAGGATGCACGCATTGATATGCAGGATGCGACGGTGTCCGACCTCGAGAAAGAGGTTGAACAGTTTAAAGAGACCCTGACCAGCTACAGCCGAGAGATTGCTACTCTCAACTCCAAGCTGCTACGCGAGGGCAACACAGCGCGGCGTCAAGAAGCGCAGATTGCAGAGCTGGAGGAGGATAATCGTCGCCTGAATCAGCGCGCAGCAGTCTCGTCCAATGAGCAATCCAAGCGTGAAAATGCACTGCGTCAACAGATCAAAGATCGTGATGAGCAGTTGACTCGAGCCAATGCTCGCGTGAACTCACTGGAGAAGCGTGTAACCACGCAAGAGGATCAGTTTCGTCGACTCAATGCGCGGCTATAATTCGGTGGCCTGAATAAATGTAAGTATAAAGAATAAGCATATGTGATTTTGATATGCTTGTTCTGAAGTGTTATATTCCTTCGTACTAACGATATACAGCCCACCACTGCTTTATTCGGGGTACATAATGAAACTGCAGCAGCTGCGCTACATTTGGGAAGTCTCAAAACACGATCTTAACGTCTCTGCGACGGCCCAGAGCTTGTACACATCACAGCCGGGTATCTCCAAACAGATTCGTCTCCTTGAAGATGAGCTGGGCGTAGAAGTATTTGCACGCAGTGGTAAGCACCTCACTCGTATCACGCCTGCCGGCGAAGCGATTCTAGAGATCGCCGGTGATATTCTACAAAAGGTTGACTCGATTCGTCAGGTTGCTCAAGAGCATAGTGATGAGCGTAAGGGCAGTCTGTCGGTAGCGACCACGCATACTCAAGCACGTTATGCGCTGCCACCCATCATCAACGAGTTCATCAAAGGCTATCCAGATGTATCCCTGCATATGCATCAGGGTAACCCGGTGCAGATCTCTGCGCTGGCAGCGGACGGCGACGTCGACTTTGCGATTGCGACGGAAGCAATTGGCGGTCATTCTGACCTGATTATGATGCCTGTCTACCGATGGAATCGCTCAGTGGTAGTACCAAAAACTCATCCGCTAGCACAGCTCAAAGAGATTACTCTACAGGATCTGGCGACTGTACCTATCGTCACTTACACCTTCGGTTTTACCGGTCGTGGTGATCTGGACAAAGCATTTCGCAAACAGGGCCTTGAGCCTCGCATCGTCTTTACTGCCGTGGATTCTGATGTCATCAAAACCTATGTCCGTCTCGGGCTTGGGGTTGGCATCATCGCGTCTATGGCTTTTGATGCCGAGTTGGATTCAGATCTTGTGGCTCTGGATATCAGTCACCTTGTGCCTGACAGTGTTACTAAGATCGGTTTCCGTAAAGGTACCTTCCTGCGTGGCTACATGTACGAGTTTATTCGCGCGTTTGCCCCGCACCTCACTCCTGAGGTGGTTGAGAATGTTCAGGCTTGCTCAAACCGAGCTGAAGTGGACGAGCTCTTTGCCGGCCTAGATTTGCCACGCCGCTAAGCGCCGTTTGGCATTGAAACCCCACCACTAAATCGCTAGAGTGCAGCAACATTTTAGCTGGAGGCGATATAGTGGAACTTGCATGTCTTGACCTTGAAGGTGTTCTGATCCCGGAAATTTGGATTGCATTTGCAGAAGAGACCGGTATCGAAGAACTCAAAGCAACTACCCGTGATATTCCCGATTACGACGTGCTTATGAAGCAGCGTCTGCGTATTCTGGATGAGCACGGTCTTAAGCTTCCGCAGATTCAAGAGACGATTAGTCGTCTCAGCCCGCTACCAGGTGCGCAGGAGTTTGTTGACTGGCTACGTGAGCGCTTTCAGCTGATCATTCTCTCGGATACCTTCTACGAGTTTGCTGCGCCGCTGATGGCACAGCTGGGTAATCCAACGCTCTTCTGTCACAAGCTGGAAGTTGATGAGACGGGTCGTATAACCGATTACACCCTGCGTCAGCGCGATCCTAAGCGTCAGTCGGTGCGTGCATTCCAGCTGCTGAACTACCGTGTTATCGCGGCCGGTGATTCGTACAACGATACAACAATGCTGGGTCAGGCAGAGCAGGGCATTCTGTTTCACGCACCACAGAACGTGATTGATGAGTTCCCGCAGTTCCCAGCGGTACACAACTACGAAGATCTGAAGAAGGCCTTCCTTGAAGCTAGCAACCGCGATCTGAGCCTCTAACAGCGCATTGCTGTTGCGAATCTGATGGGTGAATCGCACCCATCAGATCGATACTTTCAACATGAAATCTCGCACTCAATCCCAGGCTACACTGCACAGCTTTGAGCACGCTGAGCACCGTATTGCTTATAGAGTCTACTCCTACCCCGAGCTAACAACGGGCCGACGCTTGGTGCTCGTCCATGGCGCCGGCGTGGCAGGGCGCCATACCTGGGAGGCGCTGCAACGCTTTCTGAGCGGATGGTCCGAGGTCCTTGTGCCAGATCTTCGCGGTGCCGGCGATACTCAGAGCTTAGACTCCCATGAACACCCTTTTCTGGTTGAAGAGCTGGTGGCCGACCTGCAGGCACTACTGAGTCATTTGGGCTGGACGCGCTTTGACCTCGGTGGCTACTCGCTGGGCGGCTTGGTTTCGTTGCTGCTCAAACAGAATTTGCGAGATCAGGTAGAGAAACAGTACCTGCTTGAGAGCGCTGCGCTTGATCGGCTTGATTGGCAGGAGACGGTCAGCGTAAGACAGCAATTCGCTGCTGCGGCTCAAGTGCTGCACCAGCAAGATGCAGAGACTGGAATAAAGCGTTTTCTGGATACCATTTCGCCCAATCGTCGCATCAGTGAGCAGGTAGAGAAGCTGACTATTCAGCGCTTAGGAGAGCGCGCCAAAGGTTTTGCGCACTCGCTGGAAGCCGTTAACGCCGCTATCAGTCAGCTTGATCGCGAGCGCCTGTTGGCTGCCCAGGGGGACGTTAGTAGCTTCATTGGCAGTCTCAGCGTTGAACCTATGCATGAGCTGCATCGTTGTCTGGCCGAGCAGATGCCTAATTGGCACTACTTTATGATTCCTGGCACCGACCACTCCTTGCCTTATCAAAAGCCAAGGCAGATTGCGCAGCTGATGAATCAAGAGTTGCAACGCTATCTAGGTGCTCTGTAGAGTGGTTGTGCGCCCAGGTCGTATTACCCGACACATTCCGCTCTTGGCCCGCTAGTTAGACTTAGGTTTCATCATCGAGCAGCTTAGCTGCGCTCCTACAGTGTACCTACCCCTTTAGTCATAATTGTCGACAATCTTAGCCTTTTGGTGGATTGTTTCGCAGGTATTAGCGTGGATAATGGCGGGATTCAATCAAGATTGTCGACAATTCATGACCCAGTCCGCCGCGCCAATTACTAATTCTGAGCAAACACTGACACTCGCAGATCGTGTTTGTCAGCAGATAATCACTGCGATTGTGAAAGGTGAGATACCAACCGGTAGCAAGATCTCCGAGCCCGAACTGGCGCGCACTTATGGGATCAGTCGAGGCCCGTTGCGTGAAGCGATGGGGCGTTTGGAAAGTCTGCGCCTGATCGAGCGCAAGCCGCACATTGGCGCACGTGTCGTTCAACTCAGTGTCAAAGAGTTGCTAGAGATCTATCGTGTGCGAGAAGCACTTGAAGGTATGGCATGTCGCCTGGCTGCATTGATGATGCCGCAGGATGAAATTGACAGTCTGCGCGCACTGCTGGATCAGCATCAGCAGAATATTGAGCAGCAAGAGGGGCAAGCCTACTTCCAGAAAGAGGGCGATCTGGATTTTCACTACCGTATTGTCATGGCCTCAGGTAACTCTAAATTGCAGGAGTTGCTGGCAGCGGATCTCTACCATCTGGTACGCATGTACCGCTATCAGTTCAGTCTTGCCAGTTCTCGTCCAACCCTAGCTCTGCGCGAACACCACCAGATCCTCGACGCTATTGAGGCTCGCGATGAGGAGCTGGCCGAACTTCTGATGCGCCGCCATATCAGTGCGTCGCGTCGCAATATCGAATCTAAACTCAACGAATCGTAAAAGATTAACCAGCAGGAGAGTAACGAATGGCTCAATCTATGTCCCCGGGTGCCAAGTTCCGTAAAGCACTGGCTGATAATAAGCCGCTTCAGATCGTAGGTACATTTAACGCCTACAACGCAATGATGGCGACCCGCGTGGGTCATCAGGCCATTTACCTCTCTGGTGGTGGTATTGCAAACGCCTCTTACGGTCTGCCAGATCTGGGTATGACTTCACTGAACGATGTAATGGAAGATGTACGTCGTGTAACCGCGGCTTGTGATACACCGCTGATGGTGGATATCGACACCGGTTGGGGTGGCGCCTTCAATATTGCTCGTACCGTTAAAGAGATGATCCGTGGCGGCGCGGCTGCCTGTCATTTGGAAGATCAGGTCGCACAGAAGCGTTGTGGCCACCGTCCAAACAAAGAGATCGTCTCTATGGCTGAGATGGTCGACCGTATCAAGGCCGCTGTCGACGCTAAAACTGATGACGACTTTTTCATCGTTGCGCGTACTGATGCTTTCCAGATGGAAGGTCTGAACGCCGCAGTAGAGCGCGCGCAGGCTTGTCTGGAAGCGGGTGCTGACGGCATCTTCGCTGAAGCTGTTCACACGCTGGAAGATTACAAAGCCTTCTCTGATGGCATCAACGGTGGCCACCTACTGGCAAACATTACTGAGTTCGGTGCGACGCCTCTATTCCATAAGGATGAGCTGGCTGAGAACGGCTGTAGCATGGTGCTCTACCCACTGTCAGGCTTCCGTGCTGCGAACAAAGCGTCGCTGAACGTCTATGAACACCTGCTTAAAGATGGTGACCAGAAGGCCGTTGTCGACACCATGCAGACGCGTATGGAACTGTACGATTTTCTTAACTACCACGACTTTGAGCAGAAGCTTGATGCACTGTTTCAAGAAGGTAAAAACAAGTAACAAAATCCACTGAAGCGGCGCAGGTTTATCTTTAAGGCGCCGCCTCTCTGTTTGTGTAAGGAGAATGAGAAATGGCTGAAGCTAAAGTATTGAGTGGAGCGGGTCTACGTGGGCAGTCTGCAGGCCAGACAGCACTCTGTACCTGTGGTGTATCGGGCGCGGGTCTGACTTACCGTGGTTACGATATCAAAGACCTGGCAGGTAACGCTCAATTTGAGGAGGTGGCTTACCTGCTACTGTACGGAAAACTGCCGACTCAGGCTGAACTGGATGCATACAAAGCGCGCCTCAAAGGTATGCGCGCTCTGCCAGCGGCACTCAAAACGGTGCTGGAGAGCATTCCCAAAGATGCGCACCCAATGGATGTTATGCGCACCGGTGTCTCTATGCTGGGTAACCTTGAGACCGAAGAGGACTTCAGTGAGCAGCTCGATCATATCGATCGGATGTTGGCTGTGTTTCCAGGCATCATTAACTACTGGTACAACTTCACGCACAACGGTATCCGCATCGAGACTGAAACCGATGCGGACTCTATCGCCGAGCAGTTCCTCTGGACGCTGCACAACAAGAAGCCAGAAGCGCTGCACACTCAGGTGATGCATGCGTCGCTGATTCTTTATGCTGAGCATGAGTTCAACGCCTCGACGTTCACGGCACGTGTGTGTGCCTCTACGCTCTCTGATATCCACAGCTGTGTGACCGGTGCGATTGGTTCGCTGCGTGGTCCGCTGCATGGTGGTGCGAACGAAGCGGCAATGGCGATGATCGAGAACTGGAAATCAGCCGATGAAGCTGAAGAGCAGATCATGGGTATGCTGGCGCGTAAGGATAAGATCATGGGCTTTGGCCACGCGATCTACAAAGATAACGACCCGCGCAACGCGATCATCAAAGAGTGGTCGAAGAAGCTCTCTGAGCAAGTTGGCGATACTCATCTCTACGCTGTCTCTGAGCGCGTTGAAGCAGTGATGTGGCGCGAGAAGAAACTCTTCTGTAACGCTGACTTCTTCCACGCTTCGGCTTACCACTTCATGGGTATTCCAACCAAGCTGTTTACGCCGATCTTTGTCTGCTCACGCGTCTCAGGGTGGACTGCTCATGTAATGGAGCAGCGTGCTAATAACCGTATCATCCGTCCAAGCGCTGATTACACCGGCCCAGAGTCATCTGAGTGGGTCGATATCGCTGATCGCGCCTAATCGAGAGGGTAATTTAGAGAATGAATACTGAATACCGTAAATCACTGGGCGGCACCGGTCTCGACTACTTCGACACCCGTTCAGCTGTTGAGGCGATCGAAGCGGGCGCTTACGCCAGACTTCCATACACCTCCCGCGTACTGGCCGAGCAGCTAGTGCGTCGCTGCGAGCCGCAAGCACTGACCGATTCATTGAAGCAGCTGATCGAGCGTAAGCGCGATCTCGACTTCCCTTGGTACCCAGCGCGCGTCGTCTGCCATGATATCCTCGGTCAGACCGCTCTGGTAGACCTTGCCGGTCTGCGTGACGCCATTGCAGATCAGGGTGGCGATCCATCCAAGGTTAACCCAGTTGTACCTACGCAGTTGATCGTTGACCACTCGCTGGCCGTTGAAGCGCCAGGATTTGACCCAGAGGCGTTCGAGAAAAACCGCGCCATTGAAGATCGTCGTAACGAGGACCGTTTCCACTTTATCGACTGGACTAAAACAGCGTTCGAGAACGTGGATGTGATCCCAGCCGGTAACGGCATCATGCACCAGATCAACCTGGAGAAGATGTCTCCAGTGATTCAGGCGCGTGATGGTGTAGCTTTCCCTGATACCTGTGTCGGTACCGACTCGCACACTCCACACGTTGATGCGCTGGGCGTAATCGCGATTGGTGTCGGCGGCCTGGAGGCTGAAACCGTGATGCTGGGTCATCCGTCTATGATGCGTCTGCCAGACATCGTGGGCGTTAAGCTGACTGGCAAGCGTAACCCAGGTATCACCGCGACTGATATCGTATTGGCGCTGACCGAGTACCTGCGCCAGGAGCGTGTTGTCGGTGCATACCTTGAGTTCTTTGGTGAAGGAGCTGATTCACTCTCTATTGGCGACCGCGCAACTATCTCCAACATGACACCTGAGTTTGGTGCGACCGCTGCGATGTTCTATATCGATGGCCAGACGATCGACTACCTCAAGCTCACAGGCCGTGAGCCAGAGCAGGTAGCGCTGGTAGAGCAGTACGCTAAGGAGACAGGCTTGTGGGCAACTGATCTGGTTGCAGCACAGTACGAGCGGGTACTGGAATTTGACCTGTCTACGGTTGTACGCAACATGGCTGGTCCTTCTAACCCGCACCGTCGTCTGCCGACTTCGGCACTGACTGAGCGCGGTATTGCTGACGAAGCTATGCTCGCCTCTGCCAAGCAGGAAGAGGCGGAGGGCCTGCTACCAGACGGTGCTGTGATCATCGCTGCAATCACCTCTTGTACTAATACCTCTAACCCTCGCAACGTTGTTGCCGCAGGTCTTGTAGCCAAGCGCGCTAACGAGCTGGGTCTGATCCGCAAACCTTGGGTGAAGTCCTCTTTCGCGCCAGGTTCTAAGGTTGCCAAACTCTATCTTGAAGAGGCAGGTCTGTTGCCAGAGCTGGAGAAGATGGGCTTCGGTATCGTCGCTTACGCGTGTACTACGTGTAATGGTATGTCGGGTGCGCTAGATCCTAAGATTCAGCAGGAGATCATTGAACGTGATCTCTACGCAACGGCTGTTCTGTCTGGTAACCGTAACTTCGACGGTCGTATCCACCCCTATGCCAAACAAGCATTCCTAGCATCACCGCCGCTGGTAGTTGCATACGCAATCGCCGGTACCGTGCGTTTTGATATCGAAAACGACGTTCTGGGTACCGACAACAACGGCAACCCAGTCACTCTAAAAGATATCTGGCCTTCGGATGAAGAGATCGATGCGATCGTTGCCAAGGCGGTTAAGCCTGAGCAGTTCAAGCAGATCTACATCCCAATGTTTGACCTCGGTGAAGTTGAGAAGGCACCAAGCCCACTCTACGACTGGCGTGAGATGTCCACTTACATTCGTCGCCCACCATACTGGGAAGGTGCACTGGCTGGCGAGCGTACCCTCAAAGGTATGCGCCCACTGGCGGTACTGGGTGACAACATCACCACCGACCACCTGTCGCCATCAAACGCGATTTTGGCCTCTTCTGCAGCGGGTGAATACCTGGCGAAGATGGGTCTGCCAGAGGAGGACTTCAACTCCTACGCGACTCACCGTGGAGACCATCTGACAGCTCAGCGTGCAACTTTCGCTAACCCGAAACTGCTCAACGAGATGTGCCGTGATGCCAACGGCGAGATCATCCAGGGCTCGCTGGCACGTCTGGAACCAGAAGGCGAGACGCAGCGCATGTGGGAAGTTATCGAAACCTACATGGCGCGCAAGCAGAACCTGATCATCGTGGCTGGCGCTGACTACGGCCAGGGCTCATCACGTGACTGGGCCGCGAAAGGCGTACGTCTGGCGGGTGTTGAATCGATCCTGGCCGAAGGCTTTGAGCGTATTCACCGCACAAACCTTGTTGGCATGGGTGTATTGCCGCTGGAGTTCAAGCAGGGCGAAACGCGCAACACCTACTCAATTGATGGCACCGAGACTTACGATGTTGAGGGCGATATCTCGCCACGTGCAACTCTGACTGTGATCATGCATCGTCGTACTGGTGAAGAGGTGCGGATTTCTGTGACCTGTCGTCTTGATACAGCGGCGGAAGTGCGCGTTTACAAAGCGGGTGGCGTACTGCAGCGCTTCGCTCAGGACTTCCTCGAAGGGAACGCTTAATTCGTTGCCAGTGGACGGCGCCGCGGATCACGCGGGTCTCTATTCCAAACACGCCGTAAATACCGCCGCGCGCTTGCTCCTGCGTCGCGCGGCATACCGTTCATCCATGAACATATCCATGGGGGCTCGGTAGTCGCCGTCCGGGCGACTAACGGTTTGGAATTGGAGACCCCCGCACTCCGCGGCGCCTCCGCGTTTTCCGAACCGAGAGCCGGCCACTTCGCAGGCTCTCGATGAACTCAGCGAGTTGGGCTCCGCTCGATTCGCGATGAGAAGGGGAGGCAAGTACCTCTCAAGAGTGTTGACAGCAGGGATGCTGTCACCAAGCCCACATGGAAGTGTTCACGGCGTCTCTTGAGAGGTATTTGGCTCTCCTTCCCACTCCAAACCAATAGGGGAGAGTGATGGCTTTTGTTCCTCAAATTAAAGTGCCGGCTACGTACATGCGTGGGGGTACTTCGAAGGGTGTTTTCTTTAGTCTGACTGACCTGCCAGAGGCGTGTCAGGTGCCAGGTGAGGCGCGTGATAAGTTGTTGATGCGCGTGATTGGCTCGCCCGATCCGTATGGTGCTCAGATTGATGGTCTGGGTGCGGCGACGTCTTCGACCTCCAAGACGGTGATTATCTCTAAGAGCACTCAGCCAGGCCACGATGTGGACTATCTGTTCGGTCAGGTGGCGATTGATCGTGCGTTTGTTGATTGGTCGGGTAACTGCGGTAACTTGTCTGCTGCCGTGGGGCCATATGCGATTCATGCAGGACTGGTGGATCCGGCAAAGATTCCGCAGAACGGCATCTGCGAAGTGAAGATCTGGCAGGCGAACATCAAGAAGACCATCATCGGTAAGGTGCAGATCACTGACGGTCAGGTACAGGAGACCGGTGATTTTGAGCTGGATGGGGTGACATTCCCTGCGGCCGAGATCGAGGTGTCTTTTATGGATCCGGCTGACGGTGAGGGCTCTATGTTTCCGACGGGCAACCTTGTTGATGATCTCGAGGTTCCGGGAGTCGGTACGTTCAAGGCGACGATGATTAATTCAGGCATCCCGACGATCTTCCTCAACGCTGAAGAGATTGGCTACGAGGGTACTGAGCTGCGTGAGGCTATCAATAATGATCCTGCGGCGTTGGAGCGCTTTGAGACCATGCGTGCTTACGGTGCGATGAAGATGGGTTTGATCAAGGATCTACAAGAGGCGGAAACACGCCAGCACACGCCGAAGATCGCGTTCGTATCTAAGCCCAAGGCATACACTGCTTCAAGTGGTAAAGAGATCGGTACCGGTGATGTCGACCTGCTGGTGCGTGCGCTCTCGATGGGTAAGCTGCACCATGCGATGATGGGTACGGCCGCGGTTGCTATTGCAACTGCAGCAGCAGTGCCTGGAACGCTGGTGAATCTTGCAGCCGGCGGTGGTGAACGTGATGCAGTTCGCTTTGGTCACCCCTCTGGTACATTGCGCGTGGGTGCTAAGGCTGAAGAGGTCAGCGGTGAATGGACCGCTAAGGCTGCGATTATGAGTCGCAGTGCCCGTCTGATGATGACAGGTTGGGTGCATGTGCCGGGTGATACTTTCTAGGGTTAACCGGGCGGTTTTTGGTGTAAAAAGGAGGCGGAGCCTCCTTTTTTGGTTTTACTTGTGCTCCATTCATAAAAGCGTCACTCTCAAGAGATGAAATTATTTCAGAAGACAAACTGTTTCCGATATGCAAGAGAGGGTAATGCCAGAGGCAAGTAGCTTGAGACGCTACCCGTCGCAACTGTCTGCTTTAGCGCGGATCGACAGCTTCTATTCACAGCGACTTTTTGGCCTGGAAGATGAGTTGCAGGCTCTGGGTGTTTACTAGTCGCAGCGAGTGTTAGAGGTCACCGAAGGCTTACTACTCGATGCGAGAGATGAGGTCTTAACCCTGTTTAATCAGCTCAGCAGGCAAGGTTTTACTATCTCACTCGACGATTTTGGTGCGGGCTATGGGGCGCTAACCTATTTGATGAATCTCGATATTCATCAGGTCAAGATTGATCGTAGCTTTGTAAAACCTACAGAGAGCGATGCCAGCAGTCAGGCGCTCTGTGCAGGAATTATCAGCCTGGCACGAACACTGGGCTTAACTTGAATACTTAGTTCTCAACTATCAATTTCTCAGACCCTTGGAATAGAACACTATGCACTGCATTTTAATACCGGGGCTGGTCTCTGACAGCCGTGCTTGGTCGGCCGTAGAGTCGCTAGTCGGGAGCGAGTTATTGATATCGCTAATCAGCGAGGCATGCCGGCGCTCTGTGATCAATGGTTGCCGCCTATGCTAGCTCCGGGTACTCAAGATGAGAATCCAGCGCTGTACCAAATCTTACAGAAGATGGTATTGGATGCCGGAGCAGAGTTGCACGAACGACAGATTCGCGCGCTGATCAATCGCCCAGATGCGACGACGGTTCTACAACAGCTTAGTGTTCCTACACTATTTGTTGCGGGAGAGCATGATGGCTGGAGCACGCCAGCACGGCACTCACAGATGGCCGAGCAGGTGAGTGACGCTGAAGTGCAGCAACTCAATGGAGTAGGGCATTTTTTGCAGGTAGAGGCGCCTGACGAATTTAGTCAGATACTGCTGGATTGGACGGGTCGTCAGCGGTTGGTAGAGCACCGCAAAGCTTTCGCTCTGTGCTTAATAACCGGCGCTTTAGAGCGAGTCCCCAGCGATAGCCACCCAAGCCACCATCAGAGCGCAGTATCCGATGACAAGGGATACGCAGCGCAATCGAGTTACGCGCGCAGGCTGAAGCTACGGCACGCACTGCCGCCGGTTGTCCGATAGAGACCGCCAAGTCTGAATAGGTTTGTCGGCTTCCTGCAGGCATCTTTTGAAGTGCGCTCCACACCTCTCGCTGAAACTCAGTGCCACCCATTTTTACCGGTATATCTTTGAGTCCATCGGGATGACTAAGGAAGTTAGTGTAGGCATCCCAGACGTGATTGAGCATAGGGTCTGTCGTTACGCTCTGGCTCTCTCCCGGGAAGTCAGATCTGAACTGCCCAAGCAGAGTGTCCGGGCTTTCGCCAAATTCGGCGTAGACCAGCGAATCCTCATTGGTAGCGATGAGTAGATACCCCATCGAGGTAGCACCGTGCCGGTACTTGAGCGCTGCGGTCATTCGTTTCCCTATTAATACCGATAATAACATGGGTGATATCAGTTTGAGAGTAGCACTAATCGCTGAGGATAACGCGCTATATTTTGCTGACAGAAAGACGCGACCCGTAATGAGTCGCGCCTTAGTGCAGGTATTGGATTTAATGGCTTAGCGGCTTGCCAACACGTTCTTCAACGCCTCGTTCATCTCGCGCATGCAAGACTCGGTGCTCCCCCAATCAATACACGCGTCGGTGACAGAGACACCATACTGGAGTTCGCTCAGATCCTGAGGGATCGACTGGTTGCCCCAACCAATATTAGATTCGATCATCAGACCAACAATCGACTTATTTCCCTGCATGATCTGATGCGTCGCATCTTTAGCCACCAGCGGCTGACGTGCAGGGTCTTTGCTTGAGTTTGCGTGGCTACAGTCGATCATGATGTTCTGTGGTAGCTTCGCTTTCTCGAGCGCTTGCTCAGTTAAGCTAACAGAGACGGTATCGTAGTTCGGTCGGCCGTTACCACCACGCAGTACAACGTGGCCGTACTGATTACCCCGGGTGCGTACGATCGATACCTGACCCTCAGGGTTGATTCCGAGGAAAGAGTGCGGGTGGCTGACAGACTTCATGGCATTCACGGCAACCTCAAGCCCACCATCCGTACCGTTCTTGAATCCAACAGCTCCAGAGAGGCCAGATGACATCTCGCGGTGTGTCTGCGATTCCGTGGTGCGTGCCCCAATCGCTGACCAGCTAATCAGGTCCTGCATGTACTGTGGAGAGATTGGATCGAGTGCCTCAGTGGCTAGCGGCAGCCCCATCTCTGCCAAGTCGAGCAGGAGTTTCCGACCGATATGCAGACCCTCTTCAATCTCGAAGCTGTCGTTCATGTGCGGGTCGTTGATCAGACCTTTCCAGCCTACTGTAGTACGCGGCTTCTCAAAGTAGACACGCATAACCAGTACCAATGACTCTTTGACCTCCTCTTGCAGCGCCTTGAGGCGGCGAGCATAGTCGATCGCTGCTTCCGGGTCGTGGATTGAGCAGGGGCCGATTACGATAAAGAGGCGTGGGTCTTTGCGATCAAGAATATCGCGAATCACCTGGCGGCCAGCCATAACACTCTCTGCCGCTTTATCACTCAGAGGTAACTTCTGTTTGAGCTGATCAGGGGTAATCAGCGGTGCGTTGGATGCGATATTTAGATCGTCTACGCGGATATCAGACATTATTAATTTCCAAACTTTCGGACAGGTTATACGCGAAACTGCGTGAAAGGCGTTGTTGTAACACAAGGATAGTCGCTATATAAGGGCTGAAAACAAGGAAAAACGCATTTATAGTGACCTATCTAGCGGAAAAGCTAATAATAGATAACACAGCGATTTTTACGTCCTCGTTAACAGTTTAAGTAGGTTTTATTTAAGAGGTTTTAGGTGAGTCGACGGTTTGCATTAACTCTTCAAATTTTTGCTCTGATGCTAATGACCCTATCAGCACAGGCATCGATCTTTGGGGCTAGCTCCAATCAGCCCTTGGATGTGGAACAAGCTTTTGTTCTGACAGGCGGACAGACAGCGTCGGGGCGTGTCGATCTCGTCTGGCAGGTCGCGGAGGACTACTACCTCTACCAAGACCGGATTGAATTCGAGCTTGCCCCCGGCGTTGAGATTCTCTCGCGTGAGGACTCAGCGACTGATACCAAGGACGATCCACTTTTTGGTACGGTTCAGGTATTTCACGAGATTGCGCAGGTCGGTCTAGATATTGGGCGTAGCGACGAATCAGTACCGGTCTCTAGCAGTCTTAAGGTGACCTATCAGGGGTGCTGGGAAGGGGGGATTTGCTATCCGCCGGTGACTAAAGAGTTCAGCTTGGCAGGTGTCGGTCTTATTAAAACGGCGCAGGCGGCAAAGCCTAGCTCAGAGTCTGAAGCGGCTGCTGTGATCGATACGTCTGAAACTATTCCAACGCCTTCTGTACCGCTATCAGCGCAGGATCAGTTTGTAGAGACGTTGAACAAAGCGTCTCTGTTAAGCCTTCTGGCGATCTTCTTCGTTGCGGGTCTTGCACTATCAATGACCCCCTGTGTATTCCCGATGATCCCAATACTCTCAGGGATCATTGCCGGACAAGGGCATAGGGTAAACACGCGTAAAGGCTTGGCACTATCGGTAGTCTACGTGCTGGCGATGGCCGTGACTTACACCGTTGCGGGCGTGATTGCAGGGCTTTTCGGCGCGAATCTGCAGATTGCGCTGCAGGAGCCTTGGGTTATCAGCATCTTCAGTCTAATTTTCGTTGGGCTCGCGCTATCGATGTTTGGTTTTTATGACCTACAGTTCCCGTCCGCTCTCCAGACTTGGTTGACGCGTGGCAGTGACCGTCAGAAGGGTGGTACGTACGCCGGAGTCGCTGTCATGGGTTTCCTCTCTGCGCTTATTGTCGGTCCCTGTATGGCCGCACCTCTCGCGGGAGCGCTGATCTACATCGGTCAGACAGGTGATCCGCTACTCGGCGGTATGGCGCTGTTTGTAATGTCTCTGGGTATGGGTGTTCCTCTGATTCTGATCGGTACATCTGCAGCGAAAGTGATGCCGCGAGCCGGTGTCTGGATGGAGTCAGTTAAAGCGGGCTTTGGTGTGGTCTTGCTGTTGATGGCGATCTGGATGCTGGATCGTGTGGTGTCAACTGAGGTCAGCATGCTGTTGAGCGCATTGGTACTAATCGTCAGCTCGATCTACATGGGTGTCTTTAATACTAACTATGACGGTGTGCAGGGCTGGGCTAAGTTCTTCCGAGGCTTGGGCGTTGTGCTGCTGGTTTATGGTATAGCGCTTCTATTGGGGCTGCTTTCGGGCGGCAAGAGTTTTATCTATCCACTACAGAGCTTCGCTGGTAACGGCGCCGGTGGAGCTGTTGCTTCAAGCAGTAAGCTAAACTTCGCAACCATTACCACCAACGCCGAGCTCGATCGCATGCTCGCCGTTGCTCAGCGCAATGGACAACCGGTGATGTTGGACTATTATGCTGATTGGTGCGTCTCCTGTTCGGAACTGGATTACGTCACCTTTGCCGACACACAGGTACAACAAGCCTTGCAGAGCGTCCAACTGATCAAGGTCGATGTGACCGCCAACGACGTTGAAGCAAAACAGCTGACACAGCGCTATGAAGTGCTGGGACCGCCTACCTTACAGTTGATTAACAGCGCTGGTGAGTGGCGCAAAGATTTAACATTAATTGGTGTTCCTGCGCCGCAGGAGCTATTAAATAATCTCCAACGGCTCTAACTCTGAGGATTTTAGAAGATGAAAATACACGCACTGATCCTGGCGCTCGCATTCACGCCTTTAGCTTATGGCGCTGACGCTGATTCTGGCAGAGAACTCTATGAAGAGACTGAGTTCGAAAAAGAGATTAACGGCGAAATGATGAGCGATGCGACCTGTTCGAGCTGCCATGTTCCCAATGATTTCACCAAAGCAGATCGTAAAGCCGAGAATTACCGCGGTGTGCATTGGTGGGTTAACGCATGTAATCAGGCGATGAACACCGCCTGGTTCCCAGAGGAGGTCGATGATGTCACCGCCTATCTCAACCGCGAGTTCTACAAGTTTCCGGCGGAGTAAACCGTCCGCTATGAGTGTAGTTAGAGGACCTACATCAGGCCCCTAGCGTAGATACTCTCTACTGATCGAGCGGAAACTCTCGGTGCCCGCTCGCTCTAACCACTCAAAGATCACCATCTCCTTGCTGACAATTTCAATTCCGGCTTGGCGCATACGTGCGAGGCCCAGCTCCTTGTTCTGCTCAGTGCGGGAGCTAACCGCATCCGCCACCACAAAGACCTCGAATCCATCAGCCTTAAGCTCGAGCGCGGTTTGTAGTACACAGACGTGTGTCTCCATGCCACATATGATGACCTGAAGGCGATCGACCGCCTTGATCTGCTTATTGCATTGAGCATCAGCGGCACAGGAGAATGTCAGTTTTTCGAGCCGCACCGCTGACTCTGGAAGTGCTGCAACCACTTTGTCTGAAGTCGGCCCCAAACCTTTGGGGTACTGTTCGGAATAGAGTGTTGGGACCGTCAGCTCTTTGGCAACACCGATGAGGTCACAGACTGTCTGCTCTACAGCGTCGCTCTGTTGCACAGCAGGTAGTAGGCGCTGCTGCACGTCGATGACCAACAGCGCGCTCGTTTTTGGGTTAATTAACATGGCTAGGCTTCCTCGGAGTGATCTGGAACGTAATAGTTAGGAAAGTACTTCTCGACTACAACCGAATCGGGAGCGTAAGCGTGACAACTGCCGAGCAGGTGCTCAGCAGGTGCGTTGCGCGGATCTTCGTGAGCCTGCATGCGAGCAAAAAAAGTGACCTGCATCGCCGTTGTTGCGACGGGACCAAGCAGCTCAACGAGATGGGTGCAGCCGGCAGTACCACCGAAGAGCTCACGAACGCGTTTAGTGAAACCGGGTCGAATCTGTTCGCCGATCAGTTTTTTGTAGACCGGTGCAATGCTGGGGCAGTAGTTGAACGGCGTGGCATCCATTGTTGTTTCAACTTCATGAATACGTAGCTCCAAGTCAACGCTGATGCGAATCGACATGTCGTGCAGTGCTTCACCCACTGGGATGATACCGCCCGGTCTGTCAGGCATCTTGATCTCTTGGTTTTTGGTAT
>Ga0209137_1000961_pt1 | contig 28658 bp, 47 predicted proteins | sample SaaInl5LU_22_DNA_FD_184642 | JGI IMG/M metagenome (GOLD analysis project Ga0209137, IMG submission 184642) | Marine microbial communities from expanding oxygen minimum zones in the Saanich Inlet - ESP_105LU_22_DNA (SPAdes) (version 2) | ecosystem: Environmental > Aquatic > Marine > Intertidal...
TACGAGGGTCTAGATATTACTGAAATCTCTCTTGATATGCTTACTAAAAAGATTTCTAATTCTGGTATGTCAACTACTAAAAAGGCAAATAAGATGGATAAAACAAAAAATGATCTTGCTGCAATGAAAGCAAGACTTGCTGGAAAGCCATCTCTTGCAAAAGAAGAAGTTGAGCTTGACGAAAACATTACAAAAATGTCGAATGCTCGTTTAAAATACCATGCTACAAAGGGGTTTCCACACGGTTCTTATTCAAACGCTGAAGTAAAAGATGAGCACAAGCGCCGCATGCGAGTCGAACCAAACTACCACACGGTTAAGCCTTCTTTGAATGAAGCATATGAAGATAACGAACCTGCTTCACCTGATGAAGCGAGCATGGCACTCAAACAACTTGAGTTTATTGAATATGCTGCAGAAGAAATGATGGATCACATTAAATCCGGTAAAGAATTCCCAGAATGGTTCCAGAATAAACTTTCAAAAGCGCACGGTGAGATTGAAGGTTTACATTCTTCTATGGGCGAACACGGTGAAGATGAAGAAGTAACTGAATCTGCTGCTATGGGCGCAGTTGCTAAAAAGATGAGTGACGATAGAGCTAGAAACAAAAGCAATAGTAGTTCTAGTTCTTACGGAGGAAAAACAACTAAGTCGGCTGAACCATCAAAAGCATCGTCCTCCGGATCCGGAGGAAGAAAAACTATGACTAAGCTTGAGGCGCATAAGGCACAATTATCCCGCGCCGCTGATCAGCATAATAAAACTGCAGCTCATCATGATAAGAAAAGCGAAAGTATTTTAGGTAAAATTACCGGATCAAATGCAAAACATAAAGCTGCTGCTGACCTGCATAGACAAGCAGCAACACATCTTAATTCTACTGTGAAAAACTATAACCAATCAAATCTTACCAAAGCAAAATCAGCCAGTGATGCAGCACACGCATCTACAAAAAAATTAAGTGAATCCCTGGAAGAGCAATCCAATCGCCGCAAAGGTGCTCCTAAGATGAAAGGTGACTTTGTTGCAATTCAACGCGCAAAAGACGCAGAACTTAACAAAGCCCTTGGTCGTACTAAAACAGGGCGTAAGAAACCAGTTCGCCAAATGACTTCTACTCAGCGTTCACTTGCTCAACTTCGCCGTGAAGAAACTGAACTCGATGAAGGTATTTCTAACAACATGCGCTTGATTAGTAAAATCAAAAACTCAGGTGTTGTTAAATCTGGTTCTATGTCCAAAGATACTAAACCGGCTCCTAAAAAAGAAGGTGTAAATACTGCTGATAGGAAACCAGAAAAGTACATCAAGCCTGATGGTAAGATTGGTATTCGTATGGTTCCAATGGACAAAAATATTGTGGATAAAGATAAGTAAAATATTATGATTATTACTCGTGATGTGATTAATAAAAATATTAATTATTATGATTATGGTAGTAATGAATACTATTCATACAAACAATTATCAGTTCGGATAGATTTTTTTAAAAATTTACTGTTAGATTTTGGTTGTAAAAAGGGTGAAACTGTATTAATTGGATATGGGGCTGGAATAGATCAAACAGCACTACTTTTCGCTATTTGTGAACTTGGCATGGTTATCATTATTAATGATTATAAGATTATAGATGATGATTTGGGGTTTATTGATCCTAAAAGTAAAATGTTAATGCCTATAAATTACTTTTTTGGATATGATACTGATGAAGACATCAAGGTCAAATATTTTAAAAAAATATGCGATACCTATATAACATCCAATGAAGTTGAAAAATATAATAATTATTCTAAAAATTCTTTAGTTTTATCAAACCCTGATGATGTTATATTGAAATGTACTAGTAGTGGAACTACTGGAACGCCCAAAAAAGTTGAACACACCCACAGGTTTTTATATAATATTTCTAAAAGAAATGCTTTATTTTTTAGTGGAAAGGTAGCTTCAATATGGAATTTAAATCATGGAAGTAGTGTTGCCACATACTTTTTACCAAATCTTATGAGTAAAGATGTTAAAGAAGTTATTTCGGCAAATCCACTTGTATTGAAAGAACCTAATTTATGCTATAGTCTATTTGGTGATACTAATCATATGATGATTCCATATACGCGCGATTTAATATTAAATATTGCGTTATACAAAATGCCAAATTTAACTTATTATACCTTAAGTTCTATACCATACGAAATAAAAGGCGCTTTTCAAAATAATAGGTGTAAAGATGTAATTTCGTTTTTCGGATGTAACGAGACTAGTGGCCCAATTTTTATTAATAAAGTTTCTTACACAAACTTTGATACTGATGCGTATCATTCGTTCGATGATTATTACAAAATAGAAAATTTAAACCCATTAACCGTTAAATTGAGTGAATATAATATAAACATAAATACTAATGATAATTTTGAGAAATTGACGCAGACTTCTTTTAAATTCAAGGGACGGTCTGATTTATTAAGAATAAACGGAAGACCTATACCTGATAAGTATAATTTATTAGATTTGGCATTTGAATACGCCTTAGTTTATGATATACTTCGCAATAAAATATATTTGGCCATCTGGCAACAAAACCGGATGATAGCAGATGAAATGGAAATAAAAAACTTTGTTGATGACTTAAATGATATTTTGATAAAGAAATCTTATGGAGACCACTATATATCAAAGTTCGATATATTAAATAAAGCGGATTTTATTGCCGGAGTTAAATTAGACCAAGAGTTTTTAAGATTCTATTTTAGAGAAAAAGTTAAAGAATATGCTAAATTTTAAAGGTTATATAACAGAAAGAGGCGAAGACTCTAAAGGCCATTTTATCAGCACCGAAAAGGGTGCTGGTATGACAGCCAAAGGAGTTAAGGCTTTTAGGAGTAAAAATCCTGGAAGCAAGCTTCAAACTGCTGTTACTGGAAAGGTAAAGCCTGGAAGTAAAGACGCAAAACGACGTAAGAGCTTTTGTGCAAGAATGACCGGGATGCCCGGTCCTATGAAGGATGAAAAAGGTAGACCAACACGTAAAGCAATGTCGTTAAAAAGATGGAAGTGTTAATGGCTGACTATAGCAGATTAGATCGGATTGAAGAAAAGATTGACAAGTTAAACGATTCTATGGTTACTATTGCCAGAACAGAAGAAAAACTTGTGAATATTGAGCAAAAATATTCTGCTCAATATGATCGCATGAACAAGTTTTCTGAAAAACTTGATGCTCTTGAAAAGCTTACATCTGAAAATTCTCAGACGGTAAATACTATTAATAAACTCTTTTGGGTTGCACTAATTGCAGTGGTTGGTGCCATTGCCACTAACCTCTTAATGTAAGGAAACAAAAAATGAACTATAAAGATATCTTAGCAATGGGTGAGGCATATAAGAAAGTTGCTGAAGCCGGTTGCAAAACTCCTAAAAAAGAAGCTATGGATCCAGTGAATGCCAAAGAACTTAAAGGCAAACACAAAGATCGTAAAGACAAAGACATTGACAATGATGGCGATGTTGATAAGTCTGATGAGTATCTTCACAAGCGCCGTAAAGCTGTTTCTAAAGCCATTAAAGGTAAAGGAACCGAGACTGAAGTTCAAACACAAGAAGCAGTTGAAGATATGGACGAAGGTTCAATCAAAGGATCTGGCACCGATCGTAAAGCAGTTCTTAAAAAAGCTTATCGTTCAGGCGAACAAAAAACTCGTGATTTTTACAAAGGTACAATTACCCCAGCTCCTAAAACTAGTGATAAAGGAATTAAAAAGGCATTTGACAAAGGCACTGGATCAAATGATGGTAGCTCGGCAGCAAAAGGTGCCGCCCGTTCTACGTCCCAAGATACATTACGTGGAACAGAACATGGTAGATCAGAACCTTCGAATTCTGGTAAAACACACTATAAAACCCAAACTCATAGTAGTAAAATGAGTTCCATCCGTAACGCCAAAAAGGGTAAATTGCCTGAGTCTATTGGAATGGACGAAGCTAAAGATCATGGCAACATGAACAACGGTTCTCCTTCAGGTGAAGGTCTTTCTCCTTCTGCAAAGAAAGAGCTTGCTAACAAAACGCCTATGAATCCAGCAACTGATGAATTAGCTACAAATGCTCTTAACTTTAAGACCTTTAAAGCTATGACTAAAAAAGCAGCTATGCGTTCAAATGATAATGCCGCTGGTGATAAAAAAGCTATTGCATCTGCAACATCAGTTAAAGAAGGTGCAACTGGCATGAATAAGCGTCATACTGTTGAAATTGATCACGATCACGAGCATGATCCCGATGCTAAAAAGCACAATATCCAGCTGGATCTTATCGGCAGTGGACCCTCGCGAGGGGCCCATGCAAGCGGTAAGAAAAAGGATCTTCAAAAGTATTTAGCTATACATTACGGGGGACGTGAACATGCAAAAGAAGTTCATCCTGAAGTACATTAAACTGTTATGTCTGTAGATAAAACTCCCCTAAAAACAGGAAAATAATAATGACTATTACACCTCCAGCATTTCAAAAAGACGCTGTCCCTTCATTGAAGGGATGGCATCACCCTAAGACTAATGAGCTTCTAAAATCCCAAAGAATTAGTCAGGCAGAGATTGACGAATTCAATGGCGTTTTAGTTGAACCAGAAGCTGAAGAAGAAATTGTTATAGATAGTACTAATGACATCCCTGATGAACTAGAAGCTATGACTAAGCGAGAGCTAGAAGCATATGCACGTGAGCATGGTGTAGAACTTGACCGTAGATTATCAAGAAAAAAACTATTAAACGAAGTATTTTCATTAGTAAAAAGATAATTAAATGAATCATGATGATGATTTACTAGAAGAAGATCTGGTAATATTTGCAGCGAAACACTATTACTCGCCTTTAGGTAAAATCGACCCTGAAGAGTTTTATGCGGATTTGAAAAGATTTAAATATATCAAGCGCCTTGTTAATAGGCATTTGGAAACTGGTGTGTTAGCCGACCGCTTGATATTAAACCATCTTATAGTCATTTTCAATGTATTTGGAAACTATGGCGCTATTAGGATTTTAGGTTTAAAGCTTACCGATGAGCAATGGACTGTAGTTAAGCCGTTTCTCCAGTTTTTGAAATATGTTCGTGATAACCAACTATCTGACATTGAATCGGATCAGATAGTAGTAGATAAACTTAAGAGGATATAATGGGTATTATCAAACGCGCCGGTGATTTAGTCTATACATTTAGATTTCTCACATTGCTCACTACACCATTCGATAAAACGAAAGCGTTTGAAGCTGGTATTATTGATGCTGATGGTAAACGCAACAAGCAATTTAATACAAATACCATGGAAGACCGTGAAGCGTATAAGAACTTTTATACTCCTTTCCATAGACTTGTATTTAATGTAAAACGTCTTATGGCAAAGGCTCCTGGTGGAAGCAGTAGTATCGCTTCATATGCTGCCGGCTTATATCTTATTAAAGAAAACTATAGTGTATCAGAGAAAAAGATCCTTAAAGGTCTTGCTGATATTGGTATTGATTCAGCAGATTTACTTGCAGAAGAAAATCAGTGGTTTGTATTAGAAAATAATCAGTTATCACCTGGCGTCTATATTTTAAAGAATGAAAAAATCATTGATAATGTCGATATAATGGTTGCCAAAGGATCTAAAGTTAAAGTCGCTGAAGATTCTTTCCCAGTTGGTGATATTTTTGGAATGAATATTTATGAAGCGACTCATATTAGAACAAATAAAAAAGTGTACATTACTTCATCGGAGATTGTTAGATGAAACCAGAATGGAAAAGGGCTGGACGAAACGGCGAATTAGAAATTAAATTTCCTACAGGGCGCCGTTTTAAAGTAGAAAAACATCTGGACGAGAATGAGCGGCATAAAGGTGAATGGAAAGTTATGGAATATAAAACCGGTGGTTGGGTAGATGACTGGGAATGGATTGACACATATAAGCCAAAAGGTTTTGCTAAACAAAAAGCCATGCAGTTAGGTCAATATGATAAAAAGGGAAAAAAAGTAGCTGATTATTCTTCTACTTTCCAATATGAATCAGTATCTTATGAGTGTCAAAACTGTGCAGAATATGGCTCTGAGTTATGTAAAGATTGCCTTAATGAAAAAGAAATAGAAAACGAGCATCCTAACTGCGGTACTCCTGATTGCTGCGGCGAATGTGAAACTGCTAATGTAACAGAAGAACTTGGTATGACTACGGCATCTGCAGGCATTCCACAGGATACAAAAGACATGGGACCTCGTTTCAAAGCACACAATGTCACTGACAGACGCCGCAGAAAAGACAAGTCGCCAGTTGTTCTAAAAAGATTTAGAAAGTATATGGAAGAAAAATAATGCTTAAGATTTATATTTTTCTAGCAGTATTGGCAGTATTTGGTGGTATAGGTTACGGTGCATACGCATACTATACTAGCACTCAGGCAACTATTGCATTATTAAGAGAAAACAACACAAAGCTTGTTATTGCTGCAGAAACACTACAAGATACTATTGATCAAATGGAAGCGAACCAAGCTCGAAATGAAGAACTTAATAAAGAGTTATCTTCTGCTCTTCAGAAAGCTGAAGGTAAACTTGACGGACTTCGTAAACGTTTTAGTCAAATTGATATTGTTCGTGAAGCTCAAGCTGAACCAGACAAAATGGCAGAGAGAATCAATCGTGCCGTTGATAGACTTAGAGAGGAATTGATGAATGAAACATCTACTGTGGATAGTTCCAGCAACACTGATTCTGAGTAGTTGCGGTGCTGGGTCTATTGACGAAAAGATCGTAACGCAAACAAAATACACAAAGCAAAATATTCAGATTCAAGAGAGACCTAAACCTGTTGACTTTCCTGATACTGAATGGTTTGTGGTATCAGAAGAAAACTTTGATGAAGCCATGAAGAAAATTGAAGAACATGGCGGATCAGTTACCTTTATGGCTATTACGCCTAAGGGTTATGAAAACCTATCTATCGGAGTCGGCGAACTTCGAAGATATATCCTTCAACAGAAGGAAATTATTGCTTACTATGAAAAAGCAATAGAAGGCCCTACCCCTAAAAAATAATACAATATGTAGTAACATTTTATCTGGTTTCTGTAATAAACGCGGTTTACAGAAACCAGAAAGCAATATATAATACTACCAATTGAGTAATCATAGACAATTTAAAACGTTTCAGAATAGCAATATTCTGAGGGGTCGCCTTATTCGCTTTGCTGCAGGAGAAACAGATGCTATTCGAAGAACAAATTTCCAGAAAACCAAATCACTATCCATGGACTAATGACTTTATTGAGGCCATTTGGAGTGGCTTTTGGACGCCTGAAGAGTTTAATTTTACATCAGACTATTCTAATTTTAAGACCGAAATGAATGCTCAAGAGAGGCAAATTCTAATCCGCACGCTTTCTGCTATTGGCCAGATTGAAGTAGCAGTCAAAACTTTCTGGTCTAATCTAGGTGATAACTTGCCACATCCAGCTCTTCGTGATCTCGGTTATGCGATGGGCAACTCAGAAGTTATTCATAATATGGCATATGAGAAACTCCTAGAAGTTCTACAATTAAATGATATCTTTGAAGAAAACCTAAAAGATCCGGTTGTATCAGGCCGTGTAGAATATTTGCGCAAGTATCTTTCAAAGGTTTACAAAGACGATAAAAAGCAGTATATTTACGCTATTACACTGTTTACACTATTCGTTGAAAATGTATCATTGTTCTCACAGTTCTATATCATTCTTCATATGAATAAGAATAAAGGTATTCTCAAAGATACAGCACAGCAAGTAAAGTATACGCGTAACGAAGAAATGTTGCATGCTCAAGTTGGTATTAAACTTATCAATACAATGCGTCAAGAATACCCAGAGCTTTTTGATGCTGAAATGGAAGAGCGTATTGCTCATGAGTGTGAAGAGTCTATTCGTTGCGAATCAGAAGTAATCCGTTGGATTATGGGCGATTACGAAGAAAAAGGTTTGAACTCAGATATTCTTGTCGAGTTCATTAAAAAACGTATGGTTGAGTCACTAGAGCAAATTGGCTTTAATCATAACATTACGTACGACGAACATCTGATTAAGGAAACCAAGTGGTTTGACGAGGGTTTATACGGAACCAACATGGTTGACTTTTTCAATGGCAGACCAGTAGACTATGCCCGTGGTCAAGGCATCTCAGCAGACGATTTATTTTAAGGAAACATAAATGGCATTTAAATGGCTAAACAATGACTCACGGACATTCCTCAGCCGTGGGTATCTGCAACCAGGCGTCACTCCTGAAGACCGCGTCCGCAAAATCGCTGAAGCGGCTGAAGAAATTCTAGATCAACCTGGCTTTGCCAAAAAGTTTTATGACTATATGAGTATGGGCTTTTATAGCCTATCCTCTCCTGTATGGTCAAACTTTGGTGAAGAAACGGGACTTCCAATTTCGTGTAATGGCGTTTTGGTTGAAGACTCTATTGAAGAGATCCTACAAAAAACAGCAGAAGTAGGTGTACAGACAAAGCTTGGAGCTGGAACATCTGGGTTCTTTGGCAACATTCGACCTCGTGGAAGTCACATTAAAGGAGGAGGAAAGGCTGATGGACCTGTTCATTACCTACGCATGTTTGACGTTGGCACTGACGTTATTTCTCAAGGTACCACTCGCCGTGGGGCTTTTGCTGGTTATCTTAACATTGATCACCCTGATATCATGGAATTCCTAGAGATTCGTGAACCTGGTGCAGAAATTCAAAATATCAGTCTAGGCGTAACTATTCCTGATGAGTGGATGCAATCTATGATTGATGGAGATACTGACAAGCGTAATATTTGGGCAGCTGTGCTTCGTAAACGCAAAGAAACTGGTTATCCATATTTGTTCTTCTCTGATACGATTAATGATAACAAACCTCAGGTTCTTAAAGACAAAAACCTTCCAATTTGGGCATCAAACCTTTGTTCAGAAATTGCACTTCCATCAAGTGTAGAATGGACGTTCGTATGTAACCTATCATCTATGAACCTTGCTACATGGGATAAATGGAAATATACAGACGCTGTAGAAACTCTCACATATTTCCTAGATGCTGTTATGGAAGAATACATTCGTAAGACAGATGGGCTACGTTTCATGGAATCAGCTAACTTGTTCGCGAAGACTTGGAGAGCACTCGGTATTGGTCAGCTTGGTTGGCATACACTTCTACAAAAGAAACGTATCCCGTTTGAGTCATTCCATGCCCTTGAACTTACTGAAGAAATTAGTAAGTTTATTGACGAGAAATCTCTTGAAGCTTCTAAAGAGATGGCAGAGGAATATGGCGTTCCTTCAGGTCTTATGGGATACGGTGTTCGTAACCTTACACGATGCGCTATTGCTCCTACAACATCTTCTAGCTTTATTCTTGGACAAGTATCACCATCGATTGAACCACTTGCATCAAACTATTTTGTAAAAGATCTTGCTAAAGGATCTTTCACTTATAAAAACCCACATCTTATGGCTGTTCTAGAAAGTTATTCTAAGAACAATGATGAAACATGGGATAGTATTTTGATGAAGAAAGGTTCTGTGCAACACTTGGACTTCTTGACTCAGAACGAACGTGATGTGTTTAAAACTTTCTCTGAGATTAGTCCTATTAACGTAGTACAACAAGCCGCTGCAAGACAGACATATATAGATCAGAGCCAGTCTTTGAACTTGATGATTCCGCCTTCAGCTTCTGCTAAAGATGTTAATGCGTTGATTATTGAGGGATGGCGACTGGGTATTAAAACATTCTATTACCAGCGGTCGTCAAATCCTGCACAGGAACTTGTTAGGGATATTATGACCTGCGTCAGTTGTGAGGCATAAATTGAAAATAGCAGAATATATTTGCGAATGTGATTACTGCGACTCGGAAACCCGAGTCGTGGTAATTAACGAAAGAGAAGAACCATTGTTTTGTTCTATGTGTGGGCAAGAATCTAACCATGCTTTTCTTGATGGAGAAGAAGATAGCGATGAGTGAAAATTTTTATATTTTAAATAACTTTCCACAAGAGTTTTTGGATGAAGTAAGAAAATATTGGGATGAGAATCATACTAATATGGAAACGATGGAGTGGGCCGGGGATCGAAAGGTGGCCGGCACTGTTACCAGAAAGAAAATGAAATCATATGATTTACCTGACGATTATCTTGTTAAAAAATTTAAAGAAATTTTTGATTCTCCTTTAGTCAAAGAAGGCTCTTTTGGGTATCTGTATTATGCGGCGGGTTCTGGCCATTTTATTCACCACTACGATATTGGCAGAACGGCAGGCATTAATATGCCTGTTTGCGTGGATTATGACAATAGCGTTTTTTATTCCGGTGATAACGGGGAAGAATTAAATGACTCGGACTGGGATTCTATGTATCGTGGCGAAATGGAATTTGAGTTTAGACCAGAAAATTATAAATTTTATAATATGAGAAAACCTATTCTTTTTAATGCAAAATGCCCACACAATTTTGCTAATTGGGCGAATACAGATAGAGTTTTATTTACATTAAATTTTAGTTCTACAGCTAAAGAGATGAAAGAATTGCTTCCGCAAGAATGGTTTTAAAGTTCCATATATAATACATAATGACACTTTAATGAATTGTTGATGTAACATATGTGGTACTATAATAATGAGGCTTACGAGCCATCTGAAGAAGACTTAAAGGAATGGGTAGGATTTGTGTATGTTATTACCGATAAATCCAATAATAAGATGTACGTTGGAAAGAAGACGTTTTGGTCTAAACGAACATTACCTCCGCTCAAAGGCAAAACCCGTAAAAGAAGAAGTGTTGTCGAATCAGATTGGAAATCCTATTATGGATCCTCTGATCTGGTTAAGCAACTGTTACTTGAGGCCGGCGAACAAAACTTCCATCGTGAAATATTATACTTTTGTAAATCAAAGGGAGAGATGGGATACCTAGAAGCCAAAGAACAATTTGATAGAAATGTATTACTAGATGATAGCTATTACAATGGTATCATTAACTGCAAAATACACCGGTCCCATGTTAAATCTTTAAAATGAAAACTATTAATTTAGATATTACGCATCGGTGTACACTCCAATGCATTAATTGTCAGAGATCAATTTATAAAAAAGTTCCTGGCTATGACATGCCTATTGAAGAATATATAAAGATAGCTGATTATTTTGATGCAATAAGATTTTGTGGAAATATTTCGGATCCAGTATTTAATCCAAATTTCATAGATTTTCTTCGAATAAACTATGAAAGAAATATTAAAACAAAAGTGCATAACGCTGCCACCGGAAAATCGCTAGATTGGTATAAGCGCGCCTTTGCCTCAAATCCGGATGCTTTATGGATTTTTGGTATAGATGGTTTACCAAAGGATAGCCACATATACAGAAAAAACCAAAGGGGTCATGAGCTTTTTGAAGCTATGAAGCTATGTAATAGTATGGGGTTACATACTATTTGGCAACATATTATATTTAGGTATAACGAAAATACTATGGACGAATGCAAACGCATAGCCTTAGAAAATAATATAGAGTTAGTATTCATAAAATCAAATAGATGGCGTAAAGACGATCCACTTAAGCCATTAAATCAGAATAATTACATATGAAGACACTTTATCCAAAATGCTTAGAAGATAATGGAGAGTTCGGCAACACGAGTACAGGGTATTTGTTACCATGTTGTTGGTGGGATCAACCCGATTTATTTGAAAGTGATATAAGAGAATTATTAAAAGATAAATTTAAATTGAGTAATGCAAATTCCGTGGATGATATAGTAAACTCAGATGAATGGTCTTCTTTTTATGATAATTTAAGAAACAACATTGGTCCGGATCATTGCTTTAACATGTGCGGCAAAGCTGGTAAAAATTATGAAATAAAGTGTTTACAACTAAATAGTCCTATGGTATAACAGTTATATCATAAGGAGACACACAATGATTATCATTCACCAAATCAAACTCACTGAAGATCAAATTGTGGCAGGACACACTGGGACGGTAGTTCCTGCTTTTGAAGCAAAAATGAGTGTTCAGTTTCGCGCCGATAACTTTAAGACTGAAAATTTTAAATTCTACACAGAAACAGTCTCGGTAGACACTGATGATCTTGAAGTTGCCTTTGAAGCTACAAACTTGTGGAATATGCCACAGATTACAAAAAAATTCAGTGATGCTGTCTACTCATCTTCAGTAGGTGATATTTTCCAGAAAGGTGATAGATACTTTATGGTTGATACCTTTGGATTTAAAGAGCTTTACTTCTTCGCAGATGAGCTTATCTAAATTATAGGCAGGGTTTACATTCCCTGCCTATTTTAGTATAATGTATAGATTAAACAAAGGAAGTATACAATGATCTTGATTGACTATTCAGGCATCTCTATTGCCCCTATTGCTATGGGTGCAGTAAAGTGGGATGATGAAAACCTTATTCGCCACATGATTTTGAACAGTATTCGCTCATATCGCAAGAAGTTTAAATCATATGGCGACGTAATTATCGTAGGAGATAATGGCGGCAACTGGCGTAAAGACGTCTATCCTGAGTACAAAGGTAAACGAAATAAAACTCGTGATGAGTCTAAAATTGACTGGGATGTGGCATTCAAAAGTATCAACCTAGTCTTAGATGAAATTCGTGGTAACTTTCCATATAAAGTTATTAAACAATATGGTTGCGAAGCGGATGACACTATTGCAGAAATCACAAAGTGGACTCAAGAGTTTGGTAACTATGAGGAAGTTATGATCGTATCTGCTGATAAAGACTTCAAGCAGCTTCAGAAATATGGAAACGTGTCGCAGTATTCGACTATTACTAAAAAGCTGGTAAAGGTTGAAAACCCTCGCTTAGAACTTATGGAGCATATCCTTAAGGGCGATCAAGGTGACGGTGTGCCCAATGTTCTTTCCGATGATAGAGTATTTGTTGAAGAACGGCGTCAAAACGTCCTATCAGCCAAGAAAAAGGCAGCTCTTTTAGAAGACCCTAAATCTTTGGGTGAAGAAGTATATCGCAATTATCTTAGAAATAAAAAGATGATTGATTTAACAGAAGACTCGGCGTGTCCTGAGTCTGTAAAACAAGAAATCATAAATAGTTTTGTAAGCCAAGATCCGTCTGGCAATAGTAAAAAAGTTATGAATTATTTAATTATGAAGCGTTGTAGGCTTCTATTGGAATGTGTGGGAGACTTTATTTAATGGCACTAATGGTATATGAAGTTTTGGAAAAATTTGCCAAAGCTGAAACACGTAATGAAAAGATTAAAATTCTACAAGATAATAATAGTCAGGCGCTGCGTGACATTATTCAAGGTTCGTTAGATCCTCGTATCGTATGGTTGTTGCCTAAGGGCGATGTTCCATATACGGCGTGTGACCCACATAACGCACCTACAACCCTACTAAAGAAACATAAAGACTTCTTATATTGTGCTAAAGGTGGCAAGGGCGATAATATGCCTTCCATTAAGCGTGAAAAGATTTTCCTTGGGATTGTCGAGTCCATTCATCCTAAGGACGCAGAATTGGTGTGCAAAATGATTAACAAAAAGCCGCCAGTAAAAGGTCTAACTGTAAAACTAGCACAGGAGGCATTCCCTGGCTTGCTATAGTTTAGACATTAATTTTAAACCTTAATCAGAAGTGTGTTCGTTTATGCGATCACACTTTTTTTATTTGGAGACAAACTTATGGTTTCAGCAACAATCGACCGCTTAAAGAAAGATTCACGAAATCTCGGATGGGCAGCGGAGAGATATAGAAAACAAGGAAGAACGGATAGAATGTATAAAGTATTAAATAAGAAAGCTTATCTAGACGACCAAATTGCTGAAATAGAAGAAACGCTCCTAATAGCTGCATAGTTATACAATAGCCTCGGTTGCAAAAATAAATGCAATCGGGGCTATTTTTTTATGTACAGCACTAATATTGTAGTGTAGAACTTATATAACATAAGGAGATACACTATGACATTCATGACTTTCAATTCAAACCACGGTGTTCACGCAGCAACAAATTGCCTCGTAGATCTTACCATTCTTGAAACTCTCAACACATTTGTTGTATCGACTGAAAAAACTCAGGATGAATTTCAAACTTGGACCGATGCGGTTAAGTTTGCCGAGTGGAAATTTGGCGTTAAATTTAACCTAAAATAAGGGTGTACAAACCCTTCAAACTCTGTATAATAAAGTTAACAACTTTAAGGTGGGACAGTATACCATGAATATCTTCATTCTTGACAAAAATCCAATTCAAGCAGCACGACTTCAGTGTGACAAACATGTAGTAAAGATGATCGTAGAGTCTGCTCAGATGCTCTCTACTGCACATCGTATGCTAGACGGTGATGTGACTAAGATCCCTTCAAAGTCAGGTAAACGTATGGTAAAGGCATGGACACTTCCAGACGAGCGTGAAGATACCATGTATAAAGCCGTTCATATGGGTCACCCTTGCACAGTATGGACTATGGAGTCTGTAGAAAATTATCGCTGGCACCATGAGCACTTTGTTGCACTATGCGACGAATATGAGTATCGCTATGGTAAGGTTCATGCAACAGATAAACTTCTACGTTATTGGCTACATCAACCACCAAAAAATATTCCAAAGGTATCTATGACTCCATTTAAGCTTGCTATGGGTATTGCTCCAGAATGTATTAACGAAGCAGATCCAGTAGGTTCATACCGTTCATTCTATCAGACAAAGCAAGATAAATTCTCTATGGTTTGGACAAAACGTAAAACGCCAGATTGGTTCGAAAGAAAGGTAGCATAATGAGACTTGATAATCTTACAAAAGACCAAGCAGACATGTGTGATATTATTTGGAATGTTGACACATATGACGAATTTAAGCATTTGTCAAAAGATTGGTCTGAAGAAAAACGTCAAATGGCAGTGACTCTAATGCATATTATGGGTTATGAAGATTTAGAACTAGAGATTGGAAAAATGCAAACATATCCCATTGCTGAAGCTATTATCCAAAAGGTTAAAAATGGAAGTTAATTTTCTTGGTCATAAGCTTTCATCTTTGCAGGAGTCTATTGTATATAATGCAGTAGATTCGGCGCTTGATTTTCTCATGTCTAAAAGACTTAAGAAAACTATGATTATAGATATTCACATCGTCAAGGATTTGATTTATAAGAATATGGTATGGGGTGATGTTGCTCCAGAAGATGAAGACCGATCACCTAAAATATTCGAACTTCGCCTGAACTATTCTGGCATTAAATCATTCGAAAAACTAATGGAGACATTATCACATGAACTCGTTCACCTCACTCAGTTTGCTACTCGTCGTTTGTATTATTTTTCTGATGGTGACACAGCCAGATTTGATGGGCAACGATATTCCCTTGATGATACAAAATACAACGACCGACCTTGGGAAATAGAAGCTTTTTGGCTTGAGTATCAAGTATTTGATCGTATAATGGAAGAGAATAAAAACATTGCCAAATACATCGAAAAGAAAAGTCAAAAAGGCTGGGGATACTCAGCAGAATCAGAGCTTTTTTCAACAAAATCTGATTACGTTGGAGTCGCTTGAATTTGGCAAGGAAGGCACAAAACTTCGTTTAGTTGAATCAGAATCTGGAAAAACACGATATATACAACTGTGGTCTTCCCTATCTAAACAATGGAATACCGCATATCGATATAATATCGAAATAGAATGGCAAAAGTGGAAAAAATTACATGCCCGTATATACGCTAAAGGACCTAAAAAGTCAAGACCAGTGGGACGTGACGTGCAGCTGGGACGAACTACAGACAATGCTAAACGAACAACCAGACGTAAAGCAGGTGCTGTCAGCCCCAAAGATAGTAAGCAGCCGAATGGGAAACAACGATCTAAAAGTACCGGACGGATTCAAGGATCTGCTAAAAAATAAAGTTAAAAAAGGCTCAGGAAAGGGCAACACCGTTAATGTCTAGATCATATTCTTCTAATGCTATTCGCATAGAGCATCTTCCATCATTCAACCCTTTGACTGAAAATCAGAAAAAAGCATATAATGATTGGAAAGATAATAAAAGCCATCTAGTACTTTCTGGTTCTGCCGGTACTGGTAAAACATACATGGGCATTCGCTTTGCTATGGAAGCCGTTCTCGATAAAGAAAGCCCATATGAGCAACTTGTAATTGTACGCTCAATTGTGCCCTCGCGTGATATCGGATTCTTGCCGGGCATGGAAGAAAAGCTTGATCCATACAAGAAGCCATACCAACAGCTTTTGACTGAGATTTTTAATAACAAAGAAGCGTGGTCTAAGCTTGAAGCAACTGGTCGTGTTGTATTTGAACCTACATCATTCTTACGTGGTACATCATATCATAATGCAATTATCCTTGTTGATGAGATGCAGAACCTAAACTTTCATGAGCTTGATACCGTTGCTACCCGTGTAGGTAATAACTGCCGAATGATTATGTCCGGGGATTATTACCAGTCAGACTTCGATAAAGAAGATGAAAAGAATGGTATTCTTACGTTCATGCGCATTGTCGAAGACATGGCCAAGTTCGAGATCACCGAATTTACATGGAAAGATATTGTCCGCTCAGACTTTGTTCGTGACTATATTATGACGAAAGAGATGTTAGGAATTAAGTAATGGATAAAACTCAAATAGGTTTAGATTGGCTACAAAATCAAAGTGAAGATGTATTTTGTGAAAAGACTATTGTTGCAGACAAGGACCATCTTAAAACTCTTCAAAATTTAAGCCGTTCAGAAGAATATCATAGCGGCTTTGCTGTGACTCCAGTGGGATCGTGGAAGATATTTCCTAAGCTTGAAGATCATCCGGATCTATATGAATACCTTGAAAAGAATACGTATCCATATGATCAGCCTATTGGATCTTATTGGATGAAGTGGTATGGACCAGGTCATTTTGCTGGTATGCACCAAGATCAATATGGATCTTATGCACAAAATGATACGACTAATAGTGTCTGGTACGTAACATCTATACTTGTTGACTGCAAAAATATGGTTGGTGGAGAGTTAGTTATTGCTGGAGATACCTCGTTTTTGAATACACATGTTATTGCTGAAAGAATGAAAGTACTGAATATTACTACCCCGGGAAACGGAGCTTGTTGGAATCAATATACACAACATGGTGTTGCCGAAATTTTAGAAGGTGAAAGAGTAACATTGATGATCGCTAAAAAAAGTAATGAACCTAGAGACCCATATCTAATTAAGCAAGAGACAATTCAGGAATAAATTATGGCTAAGTATACGCGTTTTGACCCTCGTAATAGAAAATATGGTCGTAACAAAGATCGATCTTTGAAAAAGGATATTAGGATCAGAGAAGCTGAAGATAATAAAGCTGAGAAATATTATGGCAAGAAAATAGAATGGGTGATTGTAGATGAGACCGAAGATCAGGGTGCTTAGATATATCAGGCGAGTATTGATTGCTACATCAATTTTAGTTAATGTTATTTTAGGAGGTCCTTCTAATCAAACGTTCTCTGCGCGTAACCACGGATGGAAAAAGATTAACAAATATAATTTGGTATGGCTAATCGATTTTTTGGTATTTTGGGACAATGATCATTGTATGATGAGTTGGTTATACTGGAAAACAGGAAAAAATATCCGAAAAGGCGGCGCAAGGTATATACAAAATAAAGCTAAGATGTTATGAAGCATAACAATGTTTTGATATATACGACGCCTAGAACTGGATCTACATTTCTTTTTGACGTTATAAGTGAAATTATATGGAAAGGTAAAGACGAAAGCTTACGTATGACAATACCATTTGGTGGTTATGGAGGCGAGCCATTTTCCGAATGTAAAAATATTGGAAAAACCATAGATGAATGTAATTTTTTGGCCGGCGGATCAAATCCCTTTGTTTTGAAATTAATGCATAACCATTTGCAAAAATTTACGGATGCAGATCTAAGTAAGTTTAAAGCTATGTTAAAGAACAGAAACTTTTTTGTAATTTCTTTGACGCGCGAAGACTTAAAAAATCAAACGCTGAGTTGGTATATTGCTGTTCAAACTAAACAATTTTCAGAACAATCTTATCATCAGATCACCGGAGATTATGAATCTTTTTCCCATCAACTTAATTTTTTGCACGAGAACGTAGAAAATCATAAATCTAATAAATATAATATTCCAATAGACCAAGAAATGGTTTATGAAAAGTTTACAGAATCAGATGAAATTACTATAGATAACGAAACATTTTCTTTAAAAAATATTTTGCCAAATATTAAAATTTTCAGAGCTTTACCAAAATACGAAAAGTTGCAAAATTTGAAAAAAGTTAATTCTTGGTATTCCAAATTAATGAAAGAAAAAAATCAGGAAGTGTTTACAAAACAAAGCTAATGTGATAAAATAAATTCATAATTGATAGGATATAATATGCGAATTTTGACTGATGTAGACGGCGTACTCTTGAATTGGGAATATGCATTCAACGTGTGGATGAAAAGCCACGGTTATGAAGAAGATCTTTCTTTGAGCTCAAGTGAATATGACATGGGTACTCGTTATGGAATTTCTGCCAAGAAAAAGCGTAAGCTAATTAAAATGTTTAATGAGTCGGCTGCAATTGGGTTTCTTCCTCCATTGCGTGATGCTATTCATTACGTGCGTAAACTACATGAGGAACACGGCTATGTGTTTCATGTAATCACGTCCCTTTCACTTGATCGTAATGCACAAATGCTTCGTGAGCAAAATCTAAAGAAATTGTTTGGCGAAACGGTATTTGAAAAGTTTGTCTATTGTGATACGGGAGCTGATAAAGACGAAGCTCTTGAGCCATATATTAACTCATTCGACGTATGGATTGAAGATAAAATTGAGAATGCAGAACTTGGAATCGATTATAATCTAGACTCTATTCTTATTGAACATGGTCACAATATGCACTATGACGGTGTTCCACTCATGAAGAACTGGAAAGAAGTTTACGAATATGTCACAGGAGAATGATTTGCCAATTGTAATTCACTGCATTTGCTGTGAGGAAAAAATGGTAAATGCGAGCTATATGTATCCAGAAGGTAAAGCCGTAGTTCACCCAGAATACGGCACTGTATTCCAGTCTTCTGGGAACTACGGCTCTACAGTATTTGATCCGATGGACGGTTCTATTGCAGAAATTTGTATCTGCAATGACTGTCTTGAAGACAAGAAATGGGCAATGAATATTAAGGCATATAAACCATGAGTATATTTGAAATTCTAAATCTTCGTAGTCAATGGGAAGAATTGGCACGGAATCTAAATACTGATATAGATAGTTCTATCTCAGGTCTTAAATCTTTTATTGAACATAGTTATAAGAGTAACCGATTTAAAGAAGGTTGGGCTGAAGCTATGGAAATTGCTGAACAAATCGTAGAAAACTCAAAATGAAAAAGTTAATTTATCAGGTATATCTTGGAAAGAAATCTAAACTTTATGATCACTGTATTTCAAGTGTAGCAAAGTATGCAAAAAGAATTGGTGCTGAACATATCGTTCAGCGCACGCCGCTTCTTATGATTGCGCCAGATCCATTTACATCAAATCGTAGCAAAGAGTCATACCAAAAGCACGGTGGGTTTCTCCCTATTTACGAAAAGGAAAACGCCTTCGCTTATTTTAAAGGTTATGATCAAATTGCAATTATTGACGCTGACATTTATATCCGAGAAACTGCTCCAGATATTTTCGAAGACTTAGATCAAAAATATGATTTCGGAGCTGTGTTAGAGCGTGATATGCCTATGACTAATCAGTATCAAGCGAAGATAAAAAATTATTCTAACATGCAATATGGAATGAATCCTATTCGCCAGTTGTTTGATTGGAGTAATACTTCCGGAGCTAACTTTTATAATATGGGTATGATGGTTATGAACAAATCATTTGCTACTCATTTAAAAGGTCAAACTCCTATGCAATTCCTACGTAGACCTGAGTTTAAAGCATTCATTGATGGCGTCGGCGCATGGAAGTGGTCTACTGACCAAACTCTTCTCAATGTTTTTGTTAAAGAAAATAAAGTCAAATGTAAAAATATGGATTGGAAGTGGAATGGACTTTATACCGCAAATCCATTTATTAACGAGTGCCATTTTGTACACTTCTTCTTGAAAGATAAGCTTCCAAACCGTGGTGAGAATGTAGAAGATCTTATGAAGAATGTCTAGAACTCTTTTTATACATACGCCAAAGGCAGCTGGAACTACGATAGCAGCGTCGTGCCCGGTCGTTTCGGTTTCTGAGAGATACTTTAGTAAAGATAAGATTAAAGAAGATAGGATGAATCCGAAATCATACTATACTCTTAATTCACCTCAATCATTCATAAAGCATGCACCATATAGTTACCTTGATAAACATCAAATTTCTAGATTTGATAAGGTATTTACCACAGTCAGAAATCCATGGTCTAGGTTGGTTTCCATGTATCATCATGCCGATGCTATATCTCATAGGATCAATAAAACATGGTATTATCAAGATAAAATTTCATGGGACGAATATCTAAATAGGATGGATTCATTTAGAATGAATTCTTCGTATTATTGGAATCATCCATATGACCAATGGGGAATACAACTTGATTGGATATCTGTTGGAAGTAAAGTAAAAGGCGACGTTTTAAGATACGAAAATTTGCAAGAAGATGTTAATGCATATTTTGATAAAAACATTATTTTGAATAAAGAGAATGCTGGTACCTATAATAAAGACTATAGAGAATATTATACAAAAGAACAGCAACAAAGAGTAGCAGAGTGGTTTAGACTTGACATTGAATATTGGGGATTTACATTTGAATCTGGAGCTACTAGAAATTATTGGACAAAATAATGAATAAAATAAAGCATTTTGTGCATATACCAAAAAATGGTGGTTTGACTATCCGATATTCGCCATTTCTTAAAGACAGAATGATTGTGTCTACATCAATGACGCATAAATCGGCTGAATATACGTCTGGCCTATTAGCTAAGATGCAGGAGACTGGTGATCATCCCGGTATTGAACACGCCCGTTGGAGAGATATTAATCCGCAGTTGACCGAAAAATATCAATCATTTGCTATTATTCGTAACCCTTGGGATAGAGTTGTTTCAAGATACTTCTTTGCTAAAAAGGTTATTGAGGTAGAGAAAAAAGAATCATCATCATATGCTGATATTAGTTCATTTGAAGCATTTCTTGAGGAGCGCCATAAATGGGGAAATCAAGAATATATGTGGCATAGAGCTATTCGTGGTTGGTATCCAGCGACGAATCATGTTACTGATGATTTTGGCATTTTAAAATGCGATATGTTATCATTCGAAAATTATAATAATGATGTTTGCGATTATTTTAATTTAAAAGAAATGTCAAGAGCAAGGAATGTTACTGCACTAAACAAAGGTTCTTATAAAGACCTATATAATGGCAGAACAATCCAAATTATAGCTGACTGGTATAAATCTGATATAGATATGTTTGGATACGATTTTGATTCTGGTCCAACTAAAAACACTTGGAGACACACGCGTGAGCTATTTGAAAGAACTATTCGATAAGTATAATTGCGATAAAAGCGCAAAACATAATTATCATGAGGTATATGAATCTCTCTTTGAGCCTTATCAAAATGATCCCATCAACTTCTTAGAAATTGGTGTTTTTAAAGGCGCCTCTACTGCAGCAATTCATGAATATTTTCCTAATGCTACGATTTATGGATTGGATATTTTTGAACGAGTTGATGTAAATGAAATTGATATTCTGAAAGAAGATAGGGTGAACTGGCTTAAAGGCAATTCACTAAATCCATCTATTGCTGATGCTATTGAAGCTAAATGGCCAGGTATTAAATTTGATTTTATCCTTGATGATGGTGCCCATTGGCCAGAAGCAAACCGTAAGACTATGGAAAACATAATTCAGTTTCTTGCAGAAGACGGCATTTATATTATTGAAGATGTGTTTCCTATGTCTATTATGACACAATCGGAACTTAATCTCCCTTGGCTAAAGCAATCTCCAGACAAATATGATATGCTTAAGTATTATGAATTTGAAGATGCTATGAAAAAAACTGGTCTTGCAATTAACCGCTACGATCTTAGAGGAAGTAATGCTCCCGACAGTTATGTTGTGACACTATCATGAGAGCATTTGGAATTACAATGTGGGATCATGAAGGATCCGAAAACGGATTTAAGAGACTTCAGCAAAGTTGGGAATCTTCTAAGCAATCGTTCCCATTAAAAAGATTTACTGCTATTACGTATGATGACAATTTAGATTACATTATGGATTCATATAAAATCAAATGGAATTACCCATGGGAAGAAGCAGAGCTTGACTGGACTTCTGGATTACTTAAAAGTCCGTATCCAACAAGAAATCCAAAAGCTAGAATTGCGTGTGCCCTTAGTCATTATGCTCTTTGGAAGAAATGTTACAATGAGGACGAATCAATTCTGGTCCTTGAACATGACGCAGTTTTTACTAAAACCTTAAATTATAAGTTTATTCTTGATTCAAAGTATGATATAATTGGTATTAACGATCCTAGAGGTGCCACAAGAAAGTCGAGAGATTTCTTTATTGAAGTAGATAGAAATAAAGATTACATTCAAAGACCTCCCGTGATTGATAACATGCACGTCCCTCAAGGTATTGCTGGAAACAGTGCATACATAATGAAACCAAGTGGCGCTAAAAAGATGTTAGATCTGGTCCATGAATATGGACTATGGCCAAATGATGCTCTTATGTGCAGACAACTTGTTCCTACTCTTGGCGTCACGAAAGAATATTATACAAAGGTATTAGGCTTCGGCTCAACAACATCGCTATGAAATCATATGTAATAACAATTCTAGATAATCCTCGGTCGGTTCAAGTAGCTGACCGATGTATAGCATCCGGTAAGAAGTTTGGTATTGACATTGAAAAGTTTGCAGCGGTAACACCAAAAACACATGACCCTGAGAAATATGCAGAGTCATTAGATATTCCTACCGATGGATTCAAAGAGATTTATTCTCGCTATGAAAATTGCTTGTCTGCATTTCTTTCTCATTATCTTCTATGGGAAAAGTGTGTAAACTTAAATGAACAACTGCTAATTCTTGAGCACGATGCAATTATTGTCAATAACATTCCAGTCTTTGCTGGATATAAGTATCTGTTAAATCTTGGCGAACCTAGTTATGGAAGAGCAAGGCAACCTATGACACTTGGTGTTGGACCTCTTACATCTAAGCAATACTTGCCTGGTGCTCATGGATATATGATTAAACCTTCAGGCGCTAAGATGCTTATGGACAGAGCACAACTAACAGCGATGCCAACTGATGTGTTTATTAATAAAACTAATTTTCCTTGGCTAGAAGAATATTATCCATGGCCTGTAAAAGCAGTCGATTCGTTTACTACAATTCAAAATAAGCATGGATGTGCTGCTAAACATAATTACGGTGTGACTTATGAAATCATCTAGATTATTCATTACTGGTTGTGATTCTAATACAGAATGGATGCTTCCGTGGTTTGTTGAAAACTTTAAGAAATATATGCCAAATGAGCAATTGATGATTTTTGACTTTGGAATGGAGAGCAGTCTATACCCAGAACTTAGAAAGTCCCATAGAACGAGTGATGTCGGCTGGTTTAAAAAACCTAGTGCTATGATGAAAGCCTCTAACCATGCATATCAAGTTTGTTGGTTAGATACTGATTGCCATATTCAAGCAGATATTAGTGATATCTTTGATCATGTAGAAACAAATAAAATTGCTATGGCGGTTGATAAACCTTGGACGGATAGAAGGCAGGAAAAATGGCACAATAGCGGTGTTGTTGCCTTCGAAGGTTGCCCATCTATTCTTGGCTTCTGGGCAACAGAGGTAGGTAGATTTCCTAAGGTCGGGGATCAAGAAGTTTTGCATGAAATGGTAAAAGATGGTATGAAAAGAATGATACATATCACAGACTTACCGCATGAATATAATACATTACGTCTTGATGTATTGGATGGAACTACTCCTAAGAATATCAAGGTTATGCATTGGACTGGTGCTAAAGGCAAAATGAAAATTAAGGAATTGATGAATGAGTAGAATTGTTCACGTTATTGGAAATGGTGATAATTCGGCCTTGTATAAACCGGCAAAGGGTATTAAGATCACATGCAATCTTCCACCATTTTCCGTAGAAAATGTATATGGCTCTTGCATGGTTGATTTTAAAATGATGCGAGCGATGCATGAAGGCAGCGTGCAAGTTCCAGGTGAATGGATTCTAGGATTCAGGCCTCACAAATATCTTGAGATGTATCCCAGCATGAGACTACAATGGGCTAATCAAATTAAGGAGTTTTACCTTGACAAACCGCCTTATGTTGCAAATTATACCGACTTTAATTGTGGCCACATGGCTGTTCATTACTCGGCCAATAAACTTAAAGGCACCGAGATTCACATGTATGGATTTGATTCCATATTTGATTTCTCATTAAGAAGTTGTACTGATTTCTATTTACAATCAGATCGTGGTGACACAAACAACATGAGATTGATTAATAACTGGCGACCAATTTGGAATGGCATTTTTAATCAGTTCAGTGAGACTCAATTCGTGCTTCATCATAAACACGCCGATGTTAAAATAAAAACCCCAGAAAACGTAGAAGTAGTAACTAAATAATGGCAATTAATCTCACATTGAAGCAAGTTGACAACGTTATAACTAAAACTGAAGGTTATTGGGTTTATAACGATAAGGGTGAAAGATTTCTAGATCTTACGTCTGGAGGTTATGCGTTCCCATTGGGCTATGGTAATAAAGAAATAGCAAGTGCGGTATATGAGTCATTAGTTACTGTTGGCAGATGCCATAATAGAATGGGATATACTATGCCACTTGTTGAAGAAATGGGAGATTTTCTTTGCGAGTCAGGCGGTTGGGAAAGCCATTGCTGGACTATTACCGGAACTAGTGCCGTTGAATGTGCCGTCAATATGGCAGATATGTATTGGGATAGAACTGGTGATGGTAGAAGAGGTATTCTTTCCTTTGGACTGGGATGGAACGGTGCCAGTAATCTTACTAAAAAAATGAGTGGTATGTATCCAGTAGAAGGAACTAGGGTACATATAGTCGATACTCCAATCTGGGAATTTGCTGAAGATCAGGCAGAAGAAGAAAAAATCACGCTCTTTGAAGTTGCTAAAAAAGTTGAAGAAGAAAAAGATATTGGTTCAATCATTATTAATCCGGCGCCTTGGTTCTATGGAGTTCATGTTTGGTCATTTGACTTTTGGAGAAAACTTAGAAAAATATGTGATGAACACGGCTTACTACTGATTTTAGACGATGTTGCATCGTGTTGGGGAAAGGCTAAAGCATTCCATAGTCATGATACAATTCTACCACCGGATGTTAGATCTGATATTTCGTGTTTAGGCAAAGCTATTACTGCTGGTTATGCACCACTTGCCGCAGCCGTGGCAAATAAGAAAGTAACTGAGGTTATTAGAGATGGATTTTCATATGGCCATACGTTCCAACCTTTAGTCTCAGGCGTAGCTGCAATGAAAGCAACTACTCAAATTATCCAGAGAGATAATCTTTTGGAATACGGTCAAGTGATTGAAGACCGTTTAAATTTGTTATTTCAAGAATTCGTTGAAGACGGTGAAGTATCCCATTATAATGCTCATGGGCTGTTAGGTATCATGTATTTAAAAGATAAGAATGCAGAAATAAATCTAGCGGATAGATATTATGGTGAAAGCTATACACGAAAAAATACGCCGAACATCAGAGTTTGTGCCCCTTTGATTGCAGATGATGAGTATTTCTTTGAATTAAAAAAATTAATGAAAGAAATGATAATTTAAGGTTTACACTAGTTTGAGCATGTGTTAGTATATAAATAATCTCTACAATAGAGGATTAAACATATGCCACAATACGACGATCCCTGTGATTGTGTCGAACATTGGATTATGTATCTTTAAGGAAATGAAATGAAACTATTGACGACAACAATTATTGCCACAATGATGGCTCCCGTGGCCTTTGCTGGAGAAACAGTAAACGCTCGGGTTAAAGATCATTATAAAACAGTATATGAGCACATTCCAGTGACAAACCGCTACTGTGAAAACGTTGAAGTTCCTGTATATGGAACACGACAAAAGCAGGGCAACGCAGCTGAAGGCGCCATTCTTGGAATGATCATCGGTGGACTTGCAGGTAAAGCTGTCACTGGTAAAGATAATGGCGCTGCAGCTGGTGCTATTATGGGTGGAGTAATCGGTGCCGATAAAGGTGCCAAACCAAAGAATGAAACAGTTGTTACTGGCTATCGTACCGAACGCCAATGCACTGACGTTACCGAATATGTGAACAATCCAAAAAATGTTTACGATTATTCAACTTTGGTGTTTACATTGGACGGAAAACAATATAGAATAGATTTTAATAAATGAGGTTAATGACTCCTTAGCTCAGCTGGATAGAGCAAGTGCCTTCTAAGCACTAGGTCGAGGGTTCGAATCCTTCAGGGGTCGCCATATTTTGTCAGTGCAGGTTTGCTCTTATCAATAGGTATCAAGGCGTCATACCATCAGATAAGTATGTGGTTCGATTCCACAACTGGTACCAATTAAAAGGAACGATTGATGACAGTGTATGCAATTGAACGTAACGGTAATCTGGTTAAACATTATGTTTTCGAAGGTGACATTACTAAAATGCACACAAGACCACATTCGGTCGTTGATTTGACTTTTGATAATGAGAAATCAGCATTGGAAGTTGCAAATAAATTAAACGCTACTGTTGTTAAAGTAGCATAACAAAAGGAATTATATTATGAAAAATTACTTTGATTTTAAAGGTAAAGCAAAACGTCAAGAATATTGGGCAGTACTTATTGCTTCAATCGTTGCAGGTATTATCGGGATTGTTATTACTGAGACTATTCCACTTGTAGCACTTGTTGTTCTTGTTGTAACTCTTTGGGTATATCTTGCAACAACTGTTCGTCGTCTACGCGATGCTGACTTGCACCTTGCATGGATTATCACAGTATTTCTTCCGTACATCGCAACTGTTGCTGCCATTGTATTTGGCATTGTAGGCAGTGCAGAGCAGAAAGAAGACTAATATGGAACCAGTAACTTTCGCATTTATGTTTCTAATCGCCGTAGCCATGGGTGAAGAGAATAAAACACAGGCCGAATATATTGATGAGCTTCATTATGAAATTATTGAACTTGAGACTTCGACTGATACTTTGAAGGAAGAAGTTGCCGATCTTGAATCTTGGAACTATCGTCTATCTGGTGAACTTGCAGACCTGGCTGGGCGAGAGAATATGAATAATGCCTCTCAGCAAGATCAGATTGATACTTTGATTCGTCGTGTAATGTCAGAATAGATAATAAGCGTAATAAGAATGGTGTGGCGACCTAACACGCCCGTGTAGAGCCACGGTTAGCTCTACAACTTATGCTCCCATGGTGGAACGGTAGACACGTTTGACTTAAAATCAAATGCCTAGTGCGTCCCGGTTCGAGTCCGGGTGGGAGTACCAAATTTAAAATGAGACTAATTATGAAATATTTGCTGATCTTTACCTTGTTGGCTGGTTGTGCTAATATACAAGACACCACGACAACTATGGATAAAGTGATAATTGCTACATCTCTTGTGGTCTTGGCGCTCGGCGCCTCCAAAATAACGCGACAATAATATATGGTTTGTTGGTGTAATGGTTAGCACAAAGCGCTCATAACGCTTCAGGACGTGGGTTCAATTCCCCGACGAACTACCAAAAAAATATAAAAAAATACATTTTAACTCTAAAATAGACTGAAAAAACGTATATATAATGCTATAGATTAAAAGGAATACAACTTCAATGACTATCCATTCCACATATTCACTCCCGACAAAGAACGTGCAATCCCGCGAATGCTTTGCCATGGGTGGCTGGAATATTGATATTCACGAGAGGGTATTTTAAGAAGACATTTTTAACAAGTCTGATTTTAACAACCCTCCAAGTGAAAACTTCGGAGGGTTTTTTATTATGGTGTCACTGATGGTTCAGACGGTTCTCTCATAAGGAACTAGGGAAGATTCGATTTTTTCTGACACTACCAAGAAAAATTTCAATTTAGGTGTTTACAAACCTTTTCGTTTAGTATAGAATAACACTATCAACAATGGAGAATACAATATGACACTTTCTTTTGATCCACTTGACCCATATGTAAAAATGGTGATGGAAATCTCTGATGAAACTCTTACTCGGTTCTTCGACTCAATGGGCATTGATATCAATCTTGATGCTAATGACGAAGACGAAGGCGTTCTATACGATTGTGAAGCGTAACAACAAATAAAATATCTATGTATAGCTCAGTCTGGTAGAGTATCGCACTTGGAATGCGAAGGCCGGAGGTTCGATACCTCGTAGGACAACCAAAATCCAAAGGAATATGTTATGAAAAAAGTTGTAGAAAACGGCCTTGTTGCAGTAATCTATTCGCCAGGTTATGGCGCAGGTTGGGCAACTTGGGCAGATGGTGTAG
>Ga0209137_1000962_pt1 | contig 28572 bp, 29 predicted proteins | sample SaaInl5LU_22_DNA_FD_184642 | JGI IMG/M metagenome (GOLD analysis project Ga0209137, IMG submission 184642) | Marine microbial communities from expanding oxygen minimum zones in the Saanich Inlet - ESP_105LU_22_DNA (SPAdes) (version 2) | ecosystem: Environmental > Aquatic > Marine > Intertidal...
TAAGGTGGTAAATACACTCAACAGTCTGTGTATTGAGATGGATAATCGCTACGAACTCCTTAAAGGCGCCATGGTGCGTAACATTAAAGAGTACAATGCTAAATTCATTGCACGCAAACTAAATCCCGAGGAAGGCCACAAGTTCTTACCTTATATCGTGCTTGTCATCGATGAGTTTGCCGACCTGATCATGACCGCAGGTAAAGAAGTAGAAATGCCAATCGCTCGACTAGCTCAGCTCGCTCGTGCTATCGGAATTCATTTGATCGTCGCGACACAACGTCCTTCGGTGAATGTAATTACAGGGATCATTAAAGCGAATTTCCCAGCACGTGCAGCTTTTAGAGTAACTTCGAAAATTGACTCCAGAACCATTCTAGATGCCGGTGGCGCAGACCAACTTATTGGGAAAGGTGATATGCTCTTTTCACAAGGTTCTGATCTCATTCGCTTGCAATGTGCGTTCGTTGACACGCCAGAAGTGGAAGACATCTGTGATTTCATCGGTAATCAACAGGCCTACCCTATGGCATATCAGCTTCCTGAATTTGTCGGAGAAGAAGGTGGTGGTGTCGGCGAAATTGATCCTTCAGACCGAGATAAACTCTTTGAAGAAGCTGCAAGATTAGTCGTGGCAACACAACAAGGGTCAACTTCAATGATTCAACGAAAGCTAAAATTAGGGTACAATCGTGCAGGTCGAATCGTAGACCAACTCGAGGCTGCGGGTATCCTAGGACCATTCGAAGGTTCCAAGGCTAGACAAGTTTTAGTGCCAGATGAGTACGCATTGGAACAGAAATTGAATGGAGATACGTAAATTGCACGTCATGAGAATTATTGCATTACTACTTCTACCCCTGATCACCTTTGCACAAAGCCATGAGCAGGCAAAGTCTCTTTTGAACAAAGTTTACGAAAGTACGCTTGCTCTAGAGACCCAGCACATTTCATTCACTAATACTATGGAAGTCCCTTCTAATGGTGGGATGAAAGAACGCTCTAGCGCTGGCGAACTCTATGCTCTCGGTGAAAAAGTACGCGTGGTAACCGATGCATTCACATTTCTGTCCGACGGAACTACTGCCTACCTTATCTATCCTGAAGATGAGGAAATTGAGGTTGCCGCTTCTGACGAAGAGACCAGTTTAAGCCCAGCAGATATCCTAAAAAACTATCAAAGCGGTTACAGCTATAAAATGGCTGGTAAGTCAAATGAACAAGGTAAATCCATTCAATACATTCGTCTAAAGCCGGTAAGTAGTGAAGACATCAAGGAAATCTTAATTGGTGTAAATATGTCTACCCTCTTATTAGATAACTATACGCAGTTTGGAACGAATGGTTCTAACAATGTTTTCAAGGTGAATTCCTACATAACAAACACTCCCCTCTCTGAAAGTTTGTTTGATATCGATTCCGACGAATTTAAAGACTACTACCGATTGTAGACCACCTCATGACCAAGCTAGATCGCTACGTCTTAAAGAGTTTCATAAGGCCACTAATACCGACCCTTGGTATTATGGTCTTTTTCTTTTTGATGCAGATGGTTTGGAAATACATTGGTGATTTGGCGGGAAAGGGCATTGAGTGGTATGTGCTGCTCGAGCTCATGATGTATTGGGCAGCGAGTGTCGTCCCCTTCGCATTGCCTGTAAGTGTTCTTTTTGCGTCCCTCCTTACCTTCGGGAACTTCGGTGAGCACTATGAATTGGCAGCCATGAAAGGTTCTGGAATAAGTTTGTTTCGAGGCATTCGATCATTGATCATCTTGAACATATTCATAGCTTTTGGATCCTTTTATTTTTACAATAATGTGATTCCTGTAGCCAATTTAAAAGGCCAGAGTCTGTTAATTAACATTTCTAAAAGTAAACCCGCCTTTCATATTACACCCGGAATATTTTATCGAGGATTCGAGGGGTACAGCATTAAAATTGGCGAAAAAACTGGAGACGAGCAGCAAATACTCTCGGACATCTACATCTACGATCACAAGGAGAATAAAAAAGGCAATCACAAGGTCTTGACAGCCTCATCAGGTATCATGCGCACTATTGATCACGATCGTTATTTAGAAATCGAGCTTCATCAAGGCGCGACCTATGAAGATGTGGTTAAGAAAGACCGTAAGGAACGTCTTAAAATGCCTTGGGCCCATAGTGACTTCGACACCGCTTATATACGCTTTCCTTTGAACGGTCTGAGTGAGAAAGATCTGTATAAGAACAGACGTCGTGATTTTATGATGTTGAATATTAGTCAGCTTCGAAAGAAAGCAGATACTCTCGCGCAGCGTACCGCGAAAAGCGAAGCAAAATTTAAAAAGAACTTAAAGAGCAAATACAAGTTCGACTTCATTGACCAAACTTCGGCCAAGCATGATTCAGTTTTACGAGATAACCTGTTGAAAAACTTAGTTAGTGGAATGCGCCTAAGAGCCTCACAAAACGCTATTCGACTTGCGAAAAGTAATCTTGATTATTTGAAAACCATGCAACGGGAATTGGAGTGGCGAGAGGAGCAGCGAATGCGTCATTGGATTGAATACTACAAGAAATTCGCTCTTGGAGTTTCTGTACTCATCATGTTTTTTATCGGAGCTCCCTTAGGCAGTATTATCAGAAAAGGTGGAATCGGCTTACCATTAGTAATATCTACCGTCGCTTTCTTGGTCTTTCACATTTTAAACACCACATTTGAGAAAATGGGAAGAGAGATGCTCATGGATGTAAAACTTGCCATTTGGCTTCCATCCCTTATTCTCGCCCCAATAGCTTTTTGGCTGACTTATAGTGCTTCGACAGACACGACACTCCTGTCAGGAGAGGCATACAATAAGTTGGTCTCAAAATTGACAAAACCAAAGGATGAAGAAGGTTCTAATTCTAGCAAATAAAATCCCCTACCCTTCTAAAGACGGAAGTTCCATTGCTATGGCACGTACTTTAGAATGCATTTTGGAGCTTCCAAACATTCATGTGACTTATGGTGCGATCAATACATTGAAACACCGCAAACATGTCGACGATTTCCCACATCAGATTAAGTCCCAGATTGAGCTAAAAACCTTTGAAGAGGATACATCACCTAATACATTTACGGGCCTTTACAATCTACTTCTTACCAGCAAACCGTACAATGCCACACGATTTTTAGTACACTCCATGCGAGAATGGCTATACAGCTTCGATGATGGACACTTTGATGTAGTCATTATTGAAGGCGCCTTTATGGGGTATTATCTTCCTCTTGCAAAAGTTAAAGGCAAAAAGGTCGTGCTGAGAACGCACAACTTAGAGCACATCATCTGGGAGCGTACGGCGAGCAATATGAATGACCCATTAAGGAGGTTCTATCTTAAAATTCAGTCCAACCGTTTACACAATTTCGAGGAACGAATTACCCAGCTTTCAGATGCAATATGGAGTATTTCACCAGTTGATGCATTCTGGTTCAAAGCCCTCAATAGCAAAACGTACCATGTTCCTGTTGCAGTTTCACCAGCGGAGCCTCTCCAAGAGGTTGTTCCAATGAAATGTTTTCATTTAGGAGCTTTAGACTGGAAGCCAAATCTTATCGGACTCGATTGGTTTTTGAGTCAAGTTTGGCCGAGGGTGTTGAAATCTCGCCCGCAGGCTGAATTTCATATTGCGGGTAACAATACACCGGCCAGAATAAAGAGCGATTCAACAAAAAACATTTTTGTTCATGGACGAGTACCAAGTGCGGAAGCCTTTGCTTCTTCTCATGGCATATCTGTTATTCCGTTACTCTCTGGATCAGGTATTCGAATTAAATTGTTGGAAAACGGGAGAAGTGGAATTCCGATAATTAGTACGAGGATTGGTGCAGAGGGAGTTTACGATGAACACAATCCTCTTATCCCACTGAGTGACTTCCCGGCAGATTTTGCGAAGAAACTAGTTAATCTCCTCGACGACCCTGCCAAATCGTTACAACTCGGTAAAGATATACGTAAGGATATTCTGGAGCGATTCGGTTTCGAACAGGCAGTAGAAATGATGAAGGAAGCATGGCCGAGTTGATAGCACTATTTATCCTTTGTATTGTTGTTTTAGGTATAGTTGCTACCTATTTGCTTTATCCTGCATTCCAATTGCTTTTTCCCGGTAAGGAGCCAATTTTTACTGAGCTTAAGGAATTTCCGAAAGTCTCTGTTTTGTTTGCTGCCTATAACGAAGCTGGTATTCTCGAAGAAAAGCTAGACTCTATCTTAAAAACTGATTATCCCAATTCAAAATTGGAAATCATAGTCGGTAGTGACCAAAGTACGGATGGGACAGACGAGATAGTCCAACGGTTTCATGTGAGCCATCCTAATATCAAGCTCTTTAGGACGTCCAAACGAAGTGGGAAGTCGGCCATAATGAATATGCTCGCTGAGCAAGCCTCTGGTGAAGTGATTATTGGAACTGATGCGAATATCATTTTCCAAACATCTACGATCAAAGAGTTAGTAGCGCCGTTGTCAAATGAATCCGTCGGAGCGGTCGCTGGCGCACTCTCCTATCAAGGAGCCGTAGCCAATTCCACCTCGAAAAGTGAAACAAATTATCTTAGTTTAGAGAATAAAATCCGCAAAGCAGAAAGTAATAAATTCGGGTTCTGTCTTGGAATGGAAGGTGGTCTATACGCGATTCGAAAAAGCGCATGGACTCCAATTCCAGCTAACACCTTTATGGAGGACTTTTTCCAAACTATGTGTGTAACGCTAAACGGAAAACAAATTGTTTTCAATGAGAAAGCGATTGGTCTCGAAGATATAAGTACCTCTATTGAAGAGGAATACAAACGTAAAATCAGGATTTCAATAGGGAATTTCCAAAACCTGAAACGATTCAAATCTGTGCTCTATGCTCCTTGGACACCTCTAGGGTATGCATTCCTATTACACAAAGTTTTGCGCTGGATCACACCTGTATTAGCATTGCTTGCAACAGCAGCAAGTCTCTTTACACCGTATTGGCCTATCACTATCGTCGCCTTTATCCTCATTCCGCTGTCACAGTTCTTGTGGGTTAAGCTATTTCCTCCAAATGCTTTGGCGTACTTTTGCATAATGAACCTCGGGTTACTCGTGGGGTTAATAAAATATATAAGAGGTGTGAGATCTAGCGTCTGGCAACCTACCAAGAGAAAGCAATATGAGTCTGAATAGAATTGAAGAAGCATTAGAAGATATCGCCGCAGGAAAAGTGGTTATAGTAGTTGACGACGAGGATCGCGAGAATGAAGGAGACTTTGTTGCTGCTGCCCAATGCGTATCTCCTGAAATGATCAATTTCATGGCGACTGAAGGACGCGGGCTCATCTGTACACCGATATTACCTTCTCGGGCTTCAGAACTCGAGCTACCTCCAATGGTAACCGACAATACAGACCCCAATAAAACGGCGTTTACTGTAAGCATTGATCGTCTTGGCGAGGGCTGTACGACTGGTATATCAGCGTATGACAGATACATGACGGTTAAAGCACTTGTGGATCCAACTATTCAACCTACCGACCTCGCCCGTCCTGGCCATATTTTCCCACTTATTGCAAAGGAAGGCGGAGTTCTTCGACGTGTAGGCCATACAGAGGCTGCCGTGGATTTAGCACGTCTAGCTGGATTGGCCCCTGCGGGTGTAATCGTTGAGATCATGAACGAAGATGGGACTATGGCAAGACTGCCACAACTTCTTGGAATCGCAAAAAAACACGATCTCAAAATCATATCTATCGAAGACTTGGTAGCCTATAGAATGGCTAAAGAAAGCTTGATTGAATTGGAAGAGCGCATTGAAATAGAAACCCCTTATGGGCCATTTACATTACACGCTTTCGATCAAAAAACAAACCATCAAGTTCATTTGGCATTAACCAAAGGCTCATGGAGTATTGACGATACCGTTCCTGTAAGAATACACAGTGCTGGTGTCGCAAATGATATTTTCCACCTGCTTACCAGTAACGAAAATTCGAAGCTGCAGCGTGCACTTAAAACCATCTCAGAGAGAGGAAGTGGAGCGATTATCTACATGAACCAAGAACCGAATGGCACGACCCTATTGAATCGTATCAAGAACTTCAAGCCGAGCTCTGTCAACGAAGGGGTTAGCTTTAATAAAGATACTCGTGACTTCGGAATTGGCGCTCAAATCATTCACCATCTAGGTATCAGGAACATCGATCTTATCACCAATAATCCAATCAAAAGAATTGGTGTTAGTGGATACGGTTTAGAGATTAAGACCAATTCAGAACTCCTCTAATGAGCAGCAACGCCATTACAATGTGTGTGCGATTCTATCGCAATCAAAACGGGATTACACCGCTTTGGAAAATGCTCATTTTAACCGGTGTATCTGGTGCATTAGAGACCTTACCGATACTGCTTGCTCTGCCCTTAATTCGTAGTATCTATCTAGAATCACCTGCTGTGAGCCTTCAAGGATTCAACATTGGGTTCTCAACATATACCATTAGTCTGGTAGGATTGTTGATTATCCGCTTCGTACTAGGATCATGGAGTCAACATGCAAATGCGAAAGCTCGTATTACATTACTCGATAAAATCAATCAAATACCCAAGGAGGTACTAACCAAACCTGAACGAATCTCACTAAACCAATGTGTTCAGAGTATAAACTTCTTTTTTAACGGTTGGTCTCAAGCGATGCCGGGAATACTATTCACTCTTTCGGGGCTTTACCTAGCTCCAACATTTGGCATTACAACTATAGCTATTCTCTTGCCCTGGATTTTTATTATTCGTTCAATCAAGTCCGTTCAAGATAAAAAGCACAGTCTTGTACCTAAACTAGAATCGGATCTAGACCGAAGTGATAAGCAACTTTGGCGCGTTCGTAGAATATCAGCTGCCAAGTGGGACAGTATCAATAAAAACCTGCGTGAATTCGTGGTCATATCTACACTAATCATATCAATATACCTTAATCACGCTTATTTCCCTTCAAACACCACGCTATCCATTATTGTTATTGTGCTGTATTTAAGAGGTTTGCAACAGATGTACACAGGATATATCATGAGCCAGCAGATTAGTGCAATGAAAGGTTCTTTGCATTTAAAGCACGCCATTACACTTCGCTAACCACTGCTTTTTAGTACTTTTGCATCACAAAACAAGTTAAGCTACCATGAAAAGAATCCTTTTGATGTTTGCGCTTGGTACAGTATTATTTAGCTGCCAATCAGATACAGTTGGCGTGAGTGATGTTGACATCGTCGCAAACCCCCTAATCGCAGTTCCTATCGGTGAGATCAACCTTACCATGGATCATTTATTAACTCCTGACGATAGTCTCATTTTTGACGACAACACCACCTATAAATTAGTGGTTGCTCAGGATAGTGTTTTTGGCATCAGCGTAAACGATTTAATCAGTTTACCAGCGCAGTCTCCATCGAACAGCAGCATTACAATGGGAACTATCGGTGTAAACAGCGTTGCGATGACCAATTCGATTTCACTCGGCTCTGTTGCTAGCAGTGCCAACTTAACCGGGATCTCGAGTGCTCACAATACGACCGCTCCTTTCCCTGAAATCGACCAAACTAACCTTGGACCTTATGGAGGCGGTGGATTTGGTACGTTTACAACCGCAACTTTCTCATCAGGCTCTCTTGACCTTACTCTTACCAACAACTGGCCCGTAAGTGTTACTATGAATGTTGACCTTGTAGACAAGACAACTAACAATACGACGATTTTATCCTATTCCCTCCCAAATGTTCCATCAGGTAATTCGGTATCCGCTCCAGGTGACTTGACAGGTAAAACTCTTCCTAATAACATTGGATTTATTATAACCTCATTGAATTCTAGTGATAGTTCATCTGTGTACATAGATACGACCGATGCTCTCGAACTTCAGATCTCTTCACAAGATCTAGAAGTTTATAGCGCTGTAACTCAAATCGCCACACAGGATATCTCTTCAGATACACAGTATGTGGATTTAAGTACTGGTGGTTCGGAGGAATTAAGAGAGTTGAGATTTCAGACCGCAAGTTTTGACTTCGAATTCACTTCTTCCCTGGCCGAGGATATGGAGCTCACAATTGGCTTTCCCGGTTCTGACAAAAATGGAATTGAGGTAGATACTGTGATCACTATCGCTAGTGGTGCGACGACTACAGGAAGCATTAACCTAAACAATACGATCCTTGATTTGACAACGGATCCTTCGCAAGCACATAGTAAACTACCTGTTGCTGTTTTTGCAAAACTCATCGGTTCTGGTAACCTTGTTACTGTAGATAGCTCTGACGCTTTAGCTATGCAATTTGAAATGACCAATTTACAGTTTGGTCATATTAAAGGGTTCTTTGGTACTCAACAAATTGTGATTGATCCAGGAAATGTTCCTTTATCTGTTGACTTTTTAGAAAACTTTGAGGGTTCTATTTCATTCAGTGAGCCTTCAATCAGTATGGACATCACGAATTCGATTGGACTACCTATTGAATTAGCATTAGACTTTACTTCTTTTGGTGATGGCACATCATTTCCATTGAACGGACCTGACTATATGCTTCCTGCCCCTTCGGTTTTAGGGAGCACCGAAACAGGTACATTGGTATATGACAATACGAACTCTCAAATCGTAGACGTGTTCACACTTCCAAAGGATAGCATTAGCTACGGTGGTGCCGTGAACATTAATCACGACACGGCTACTTTTGGAACAGAGAACTTTGTTACAAACACGAGTGCAATTAGCGGTAATCTTTTCATGGAGTTACCGTTTGCCATCACTGCTTCAGGACTAACTTTTGGCGATACACTCGCTCAAGATCTCAATCTTTCCGAATCAATCCCAGACTCAATGATAGTAGAAGAGGTGAAGCTTTTCATGACCAATACTACTTCGCTACCCTTAAATGCGACGGTAGAGCTAAAGTTCTATGATGAAAACTGGGTACTAGTGCATAATGAGCTCATTTCCCTTCTAGAGAGCGGTGTTCCAAACAGTAATGGTGTTGTCACAGCGGCTAATTCATTGGCCACCGAAATATCGTTAGAAGGTGCTGCTCTCGATGCAGTATTAGCGAGTCGTTCCGTAATAGCAGAAGCGGTTATGGAAACCTTTGATAGTGGTAACTCCCCTGTGAAGCTTAGAACAGATGCAAGGATCAGTATCGAACTTGGTATTGGAATCAAAGTAGGTGCTAACATTGAAATACTATAACGTCATGAGAAAATTAACATTACTTGCGGCGATTCTAAGCACAACGCTTTTATCTGCTCAAAACTTTACCACGTTTGGGTTATCTAGCAACCCAGAAAATATCGTTCAAAATCCTGGAGCTGATCCGATGGCTAGATTTCAGCTTCGCTATGCTGGACTACAAACCACCTACAACTTATCACATACTGCAGGTGAACTATTAGCTACAAACGATCTACTTGGTAACATCATTAATGCGGGAAAAAACAGTCTTGGGGTTGGTGGTGACGTCAATGTTGTATTACCCCATTTAGGATTTAAATTGGGTAAGAACTTTATTTTTGCGGGAGCAAGTGTTCAGGCAGATTTAGGTGCTGAATTTGACACAGATCTTCTAAGCTTTGTCAAATTTGGTATGGCAGATGCGAATGGAGATTTTAATGGCAACTATTCGGGAGACTTTTCTGATACCCGTGTTCGCTTTGCACTATCCACCAATTCTTACGTAGGGCTTCAACGCTCATTCATGAATGAGAAGCTCCGTGTTGGGGTAACCTATACGAATAGTAGCTATGCCGGCGGCTTCAATTTGGAGACCTCTAGTTTTGATTTAAACAGCTCGGGAGCTAATGGTATAGGTAGTACATTATCGTTTGGATATGACTTAGACATTGCCTCTACCAACCTTTTCACAGGCGCAGCTTTAGATAGTCTTTCTGATTTGACTACGGAGAATCTCACAATCATAGACCGTATTCAAAATGACCCACAAGCTGCATTAGCTTCTGATATCACGCTTAACACATTTGGATTTGGCGTAACTGCACGTCCATTAGACTTTTTAGAGGCTTCATTCAGTATGACTGGACTTGGTGGTAATAGTGTAACCTTTAGTGCAGACAATTCAAATGTATTAAAGGGATCAGGCACAGTAGATGGCTTTAACTACACTAGTGCTCCTGGAGATAGTGTATCTGTAAAAATTGGAGATGCGCTGGATCAATACACGAATGATATTGCGAGTGGATTTTCTACCGAGTTAACGGAAGGAAATTACCAGCAAGAATTCAATGTAGCTCAGAATACGAATGCCACAGTGAATGCTTACTTTACAAAGCGTTCCTATGTGGGTATCCACTATGCGAATAGAACGAATTCTTTCAACGATTACAGTTATTTAGGATTCAACTCTCTATTGTTCTTAGGAAGGAATTTACAATTAAAAGGCGGGTACTATTTTGCTATGGATGATGTGAATGTTGATATGGTTAACATCGCTATCCAAGCTCGAGTCACCCCTCTCCTTCAGATCTATGTGGGTTCTAACGGAGTTAGTGATATTGCCACTATAGCAAACGGATTCATGAACTCTGGAGAACTTACTCTTGGGTCTAATACTAGAGGTGTTAATGTAAGTGCTGGAGTTAGCTTCACGCTCTTTGACAGCAGATTCAAAAAAGAGAAAGATGCTCGAAAGCTAGACCGTGAATCAAAGAAGGCGGCTACAGCCAAATCGGTAGAAACAGCTCCTGCCAAGGAACCTGAAACAAACCAAGACGGGAAATAACCCCATTTGGTATAACTATTAATAAAAAGCCCAACTATTTAATAGTTGGGCTTTTTTTATGCCGTTAATAGCTTACCAAGTGAAACCATTAGATCGTCGTCGATATTAATTCGAAAGAAATGTCCTCCAACTTTCCCGCAAAGTTCTTCGATAGATTTGAGCTGACCTTTTTGGAAATCCTTGTACCCTTCTTGCATATCTGAAGTAAAGAATAATCGATCTCCTGTTTCTGAATCTACTACCTCTCTACCCTTCAAATGTTCTGCATTACTTTCTATGGGATCATCTAGTGCGATAACAATCATTTGATGCTTACTGGTGCGGGCCTTAGAAAGACTTTGTTCTAACAAGTCTAAATTCAAATCAAATACATCCATCATTAAGATAACCTGACTACGGGCCGGGACCCGAGATAATAATTCATCGAAAGCCGCACTAAAATCAGCATTCTTATTTGAAATCAGTGACTTACCTTTTAGATGACTTAGCATAGAAGCTATCTGTTCCGAAGTATTTTTCGCCTCGAAAAAGTGATGAGCATCTTCCCTAACTTCCATCAAACCCAATGCATCCCTCTGCTTTTGTAAGACAGAGGAAATAAGCGTAAATAGTTTGACAGTATAGTCCCATTTGCTTCTACCTTCAAACTCAACAAACATGCTTGATGAAGAGTCTAAAACAAAATAAGCTCTAAGATTACTTTCAGCTTCGTATTGTTTAGTGAGCACTTTATCTTGACGAGCAAGTACAGACCAATCAATAAATTTTGGTGCATCTCCAGGAACATAAGCACGGTGCTGCGCAAAATCCAGGCTAAACCCGAAATCAGGGCTGCGATGCAGGCCCGTCATGAATCCGCGGACTCGATCTTTCGCCCACCACACCAAATGCTCTATTTCCTGATTATTCATTGAATATCTATGCTTGTGATAATTTTTGTCTAGCCCAGTTGGATAGAGTCACATAATCTAAAACCATATCCGATCTGTACATTTCAAGTAGCAAGATAAGTTTCAATTTCAGTAACTGAACACGATCGAATAACTCTTGTGGGAATCCACCACGAATCATTCTGGATGCATTAGCAATTCTCATGTGCTCAAGTAGCAGCTCTACTACCTTGATTGCTTTGCGGTAATATTCTTCGAACGTATGTTCAAAACGTGCTGCAACGCCTTGGTCTAGGTTGTTGCAAATGTCTAGAATGTCGTCTTTGATTTTGAATGCCAAATTAAATGTACCATTGCTGTGATATCCGCGCGTAAGTTGCTGAATTGTTCTGTTAATTGCCATGGCTTCTTGGTAGATCGGTTGAGATACTGAGGTCTTCATAGATTGAGTTTTTATGAATTGATATAGTGTTACTGGTATTACAGGAATAGTAGAAGTCGGAATTTTCATACTGTGGTGCTCTGCAGCAGGCATAATCATTGGAACAATACGTCTACTCCGGCTAAGCCTATAATTTAGATGCTTGGATTGGCTCATTGTTATGGGGGTATTTTAATCAAGTAACTGGATCTTATTTAGGTGCTCACGCTTTTTAGCTGACTCATACACCAAATTTTGATAGTACTTCTGGGTTGTCTTATTGAACTCACTTACGGGTGGATACACATCGATTTCATTCGAAATTTGCTCTGTAATAGCCGTACTCCTTGCCAATGCAAAGGCATAAGAATCGTAAGCTGCTATCTGATCTTCTAATCTTGTTAGTTCATGATAAGAAGTCATGGTACTACACATGGTGCGCTGACAATCTAGTAATGTATAGTAGGTCGGATCTGACTTCGATTTTAACTTGGTAAGAATACGATGCGTATACTCTTGAATAAAGAAGGCGGTTTTGCTCTGTATGCTTGCTGTGCTAGTAAACATATCACTTTAGTTTTTTTTAGATTCGTACTGTTTTTTCGCTAACGCTCCTCCACTTATAATCAATGCAATAAGTCCACCATCCACTGGCACACCCGGCGGTTGAGGAGCTGGTACTATTATCGTACGACGCTGTGCATTTAATTGTACGTTGAGAAACATCACGAGGGTAATTGTCATTAAAATTTTCATAAACATAGGTTCTGTTGAGTTTTTATACTTAACAACTTACGCTTATGTGATAATTATATTATGCATTTGGAAAACTTTAGATTATCAACATATGCTACCTTTGAAATATGATTATTACTAAAACCCCCTTTAGAATATCCTTTGTAGGTGGCGGAAGCGACTTAGAAGCTTTCTTTTCCAAACGAAAAGGTGCAGTGCTCAGTACAACCATTGATAAGTACATGTATATCAGTTCTCATAAGTTTTTCGAGAAGGATAAGATTCGCTGTAAATATTCGCAGACGGAAACCGTAGACCATGTAGAGGATTTACAACATCCTATCCTGAAAACCGTTTTAAAAGATTACAATGTAAACGGTATTGAAGTGAGTTCTATTGCAGATATTCCCGGCGGCACAGGCATGGGGAGTAGTTCTAGCTTTACAGTGGGGCTGTTGCACAACCTTAGCGCTTATACAGGAAAGTACGTAACCAAGGAAGATTTGGGTGCAGGTGCATGTCGTGTTGAGATTGACTTATTACAAGAACCTATCGGTAAGCAGGATCAGTATGCTGCAGCCTATGGAGGGTTAAATGTGATTGAATTTCACCCGGACGGGAACGTTACCGTAGATCCAGTATATTTAAAGCAGGAAGTTCGTGACGAGTTAAATGCCAACTTGAAGCTGTATTACATAGGCAATCAGCGAAGTGCCAGTGCTATTCTCGCAGAACAGAAGAAAAACACTTCAGACGAGGAAAAATTCAACGCACTGTCAAGAATGGTTGACCTTGTCTATGAGCTAAAAGAAGCGCTTATCAAAGGTGATTTGGATGCCTTTGGGGAAATGCTACACGAAAATTGGATGCTCAAACAAAGTCTAGCAGCTGGGATTACGAATCCAAGGATTAATACATTGTACGAAGCTGCAAGAGAAGCAGGAGCCTTAGGAGGTAAACTCCTTGGAGCTGGTGGCGGTGGCTTCATGTTGTTCTATATTCCTTCTGATCGACATCACGATGTAGATGAGGCCATGATATCGCTAGATGCTGAGCCCTTTGAATTTTCCATGGAAACCAATGGCAGCAAGGTCATTCATATTGAAAGATAAATGCAGTTAAGGTGGAGTACTACAATTTTTACGTACTTTTGCACCTCAATTTTTATTAATTAACGGGGTTTCGGACCCTTTTAAAACAATTAATTATGGCAACTAAGATTCGTTTGCAAAGAGGTGGTCGCAAGGCTCGTCCTATCTATTCTATCGTCGTAGCAGATTCACGTGCTAAGCGTGATGGCCGTTTCATCGAGAAATTAGGTACGTACAACCCGAACACTAACCCAGCAACAATCGATCTGAACTTTGACTCTACTTTGACTTGGGTCATGAAAGGTGCTCAGCCTACAGATACTGCACGTGCAATTCTTTCTTACAAAGGCGTAATGATGAAGAAGCACTTGTTAGAAGGTGTACGCAAAGGCGCTTTGACTGAAGAGCAAGCAGAAGCTAAATTCGAAGCTTGGTCTGCGGACAAAGAAAACAAGATTAGCGGAAATGTTCAGGCAATCAACGAAGCGAAAACGGCAGCAAAATCTGCACGTCTAGCTAAGGAAACTGAAGTAAACAAGGCTCGTCAAGCTGCTATTGCTGCGGCAAACGCTCCTGTAGTTGAAGAAGCACCAGCTGAAGAAACTGAAGCTGCTGTTGAAGAAGCTCCTGCAGAAGAAAGCGCTGAGTAATTGTGCAGAAGGAGACGTGCTTTTCACTAGGAAAGATTACTAAACTCCATGGGTACAAGGGAGCAATGGTATTACACATTGACTCTACTACTCCACAATACTTCAAGAATTTGGAATCAGTTCTCCTAGAAATAGGCTCGGAACTGGTTCCTTTCTTTTTTTCGGAGCGCGGTAAGCTCAACGGAAAAAAGCTCATTATCAAATTTGAAGATGTCGGTGCAGATCAAGCATCACGTTTGATAGGTTCAGAAGCTTACCTTCCAAAAGAAATGCTTCCTGCTCCTCAGGAAGGTTACTATGATAAAGCGATTGTTGGATTTGCTGTTAAAAACGGTGTCGATGAAATTGGCACCATTAGCGAAGTCATTGAAAACACTGCACAGAATCTATTCGTAGTCGAATACGGTGAAAAGGAATTTTTAATTCCCGCTGTTGACGCTTTTATCAAAAACATCGATCACAAAGAAAAAATCATTTATCTTGAATTACCTGAAGGGCTGTTAGAGCTTCAGGAGTAATTTTAGATGAATGAGCGCTATCCATACGATCCGAGATCATTGCACTTGATGTATACGGTGCTTCTACTTATGCAGCTTATGCTGACTTTAGTAGTGATTTATGTGGCAGGAGACAGCGTAGGAATCTCATTTGATTTTAATGGACTTTTATCTCCTATATCAGTTCCAATAATGTCATTACTCTTAGCGCTCATGGGCAGAAGTATATGGCGGAATGGAATGGACAAGATTTCTAAGACAGAGGACATCAATGATAAATTGGAACTGCTTACCAAAATTCATATTTATCAATGGGCAATGGTACAGTTTGGTACAATTCTTTTACTCACCTTCACTTTGGTGGAAGCCAATTTCTATTATTTCATCTTTAGCTTGGTCAATATCATCTATTTCTTCACCTTGCGCCCGAAAATTTTCAGCTTAACCGGAGGTGTATGAAACATACGGAGCCCTTTCAAATGAAACAATTCAGTGTTGCACACGACAAATGTGCGATGCGGGTAAATACGGATGGTTGCCTATTGGGGGCTCTTGCAGGTAAGAACTTCGATGCAGCGAAATTGAATGCAGCATTAGACGTGGGTACAGGCAGTGGCGTCATCGCTTTGCAGCTCGCACAACGTTTTGAGAAAGCTTATGTTGACGCAGTCGATATCCATGGCCCAAGTGCACGTCAAGCCACCGAGAACTTCAAGAATAGTCCATTTAATGGTCGAATGATATGTTACCACGAGCCCATACAAGACTTTGAGCTCAACCTCCATTATGATTTGATCGTTAGCAATCCTCCTTACTTTGAGGATGGGCCAACAAAGGCCGATCAAGGAATTGCTTCTGCACGTCATGCATTGACATTAGACTTTAAAAGCTTGATTGAGAAAAGCGCTAAGTTGTTAAAAGAAGACGGAGAGTTTTGGTGCATTCTTCCAGTAGACCGAATGAAGATATTTCTAGAAGAAGCAATTGACGAGGGTTTGTTCCCGTATTCGTTGATTTACATTAAACCGAAAGACAATAGGACAGCGAATCGAATTATAATTGGCCTTGGTAAAGACAGTACGAAAGAACCAGTAAAAGAAGATATTGTCCTTTACACGGATGAAAACCGCTACACCTCCTCTGCCCTTTCACTGTTATCGCCTTTTTACGCAAGTCTTTAATATCCTTTGTAGGGTACTTCGATGTCTGTGAATTTCACCCCAAAATCTGCTTCGAGTTCATTTAAAATCGGATTGTACCATTCTGGAGTAGTCGGCATGTGAACGCCTGGTGCATTGATTATCCCGTTCAAAATATTCTTGGCAGCGATAGCTAAAGGCAGTCCGACAGTAGTGGCCATAGCCGTATGACGCGCATCCTCACCTTCTACACCCATTGAACTTTCTATCATGTGAAGTACACCGTCTTTTTCCCACCCTACTTTGTGGAACATCACGATCAAATCTTTGTCGGTCGGTTGAAGGCTCCATACCTGACGCAAGATGTGTTCCAAGCATTGGGCAGGTGTTGCACTTTCAAAGGGGAATTGGTCCTGTTTGAAGATTCCTGACCAGATGAGTTTATCCATGATATCAGAATCCTGAGGTATACTTAAATAGTGCTTTAGTTTAAGCTCCACGCTGTCGTTCGGATTATATGCCAAAAACAAGTTCGTGAAATCTCTAAAGGTCAGTTTATCCGTGTTCTTAATCACATAACTATCGTCAGTCATACCGAGCTTGACGAAACAATCCCATGCTCTTGCAAATCCAGGGCGACGTAATGTACCTCGATATAACGTGTCTACACTTTCTAATCCATACGCCTTTCTGTACTTCAAGCTATCTCTATTTGCTAATCCTTCGAACCTTCCATATCCTTCGACGTGCATGAATTCTGTACGGCGGAACACCATATGTGTAGGTATGTACTTGTATTTACCCTCTTGAATGAATTTCACAGCACCTCCTTGACCCGCTAAAACCACGTTTCTCGGGTTCCAAGTAAATTTATACCTCCATGGATTATCCCCCTCACTATCTGGACTTAACAAACCGCCAGTGAAGCTTTCAAACAATTTAATCTCTCCTCCATTAGAGCGGATGTAGTCTAGTAGACGCATTGCAGACATGTGATCTATCCCAGGGTCTAATCCACACTCGTTTAGAAACATCAGTCCCTTGGCGTGTACGTCATCGTTTAATGCAGACATTTCTTCAGTCAGATAACTCGCCGTTAGCAAATGAATACCTTTTTCTAGGGCCATTTTCGCTACCGACATGTGCATGTGCGCAGGCACCATAGAAATTACTAGAAAGACACCGTCCATAGCCCTTGAGAGGCTTGAATGATCCGTAATGTCCAAACTACCTGCTGTGCAACGATCGTTTTCAGCACCCAATCTACGCTTGGCAACTTGGATATCCCGATCAAGAACCGTCAAATACCAATTTTCACTTTGGAGCCGTTCTTTGAGATATGGTACTAAACTTTTAGTACTGAGTCCAGCTCCGATAAGTAATATGCGCTTCATAGGATTTTAATTTCTGTGGTTACCTAAAATACTACAATTCTGCGTTGTTCGTAATATAACTTACTCACTAGTTTTTGTTTAATTCTCAACATTCTGCGTTCTAGAAAGATTGCTTAATTTTCGCTGATGAAGAAAACAATAGGTGCGCTTGGCGCAATTGCAGTCATTCTCGGTGCGCTCGGTGCACATTCATTAAAAGAGGTCCTAGATCCACAAAGCTTAGCTTCGTTCAAGACCGGTACGTTTTACCATATTGTACATACCGTGGCGCTCTTGCCTGTACTATTTCGAAAAGAGTTTAAACGTATGGCACAGCTCTTTATCATTGGAATTGTACTATTTAGTGGAAGTATTTATTTGCTGACACTCGACGAACTCATGGGAGTAGACCTTTCATTTTTGGGTCCTGTTACTCCAATTGGTGGTCTATTTTTTATCGCTGGCTGGGGAACTCTTTTGTTAAAAAGTGCACCAAACGAGACACTTGTGGATAAAAGCTGATTATTTATGTGGAATTCTTGGAGAGGAATAGGCCCAAAGTAAATCGTAAATGTAACTTTGTAGTAACCTATTTATAGAACCAACCACTTTAAACATGAATTCCAAGAACCACCTGGAATCCTTGAGCGCCCTAGGCATCAAGGCAAGTGTTGTATTTAGCAACCTTGACCCCACAACACTCGAAGAGCATAGCATCGCCAAAGGAATGGCAACTCGCACAGCTCACGGTGCTATCACCGTAAACACCGGAAAGTATACTGGACGTTCCCCTGAGGATCGTTTTATAGTCAAAGATGATTTGACCAAAGACTCTGTTTGGTGGGGACCAATCAACAAACCATTTGATGCAGATAATTTTTCTGCGCTTAAAGATCGTGTTTGTGATTATTTGAACGACAAAGAAGTGTATGTACGTGACGCCTATGCAGGTGCACACGAAAAGTACCGTTTATCACTTCGTGTAATTAATGAGTATCCTTGGAGCAATCAGTTTGCTTACAATATGTTTTTGCGTCCATCCGAGGAGGAATTGGCCAATTTTGTCAATGATTGGACGGTCATTAATGCACCCGGTTTCATGGCCGATCCCGAACGTGACGGTACGCGTCAATCTAATTTTGCCATCCTTTCTTTTACCGAAAAGACCATTATCATTGGTGGAACAGGCTACACAGGGGAGATTAAGAAAGGTATTTTCAGTGCCTTAAATTACATCTTACCCCACCAGAAGAACGTACTAAGCATGCACTGTTCAGCGAATGTTGGTGAACAAGGAGATACCAGTATTTTCTTTGGGCTTTCAGGAACAGGAAAAACTACGTTAAGTGCCGATCCTAACCGTAAATTAATAGGTGACGATGAGCACGGTTGGTGTGCAGACGATACCATTTTCAATTTTGAAGGCGGTTGTTACGCAAAGGTCATCGATTTAAGTGCAGAAAAAGAGCCGGATATTTTTAATGCGATCAAACCGCATGCGATTCTTGAAAATGTCATTTTAAATGATGATAACACCGTCGCTTTTGAGGACGCGTCAATCACTCAAAATACCCGTGTAAGCTACCCTATTGAGCACATTCGCAATATTCAAGAAGGCTCTTTAGCGCACAACCCGAAAAACATATTCTTCCTAACGGCAGATGCCTACGGTGTACTCCCTCCTATCTCAAAGTTGACTCCAGGACAAGCAGCGTACCACTTCATTAGCGGTTACACGGCAAAAGTGGCTGGTACAGAGGAAGGCGTAACAGAGCCTAAAGCAGTATTCAGTGCATGTTTTGGTGCTCCTTTTATGCCTCTGCATCCTACGAAGTATGCCAGCATGCTAAGCGAGAAGATGACCAAAGCGGGTGTTAATGTTTGGCTTGTGAATACAGGCTGGAGCGGTGGCGGTTACGGTACTGGAAAGCGCATGAAGCTCAGTTATACCCGTGCGATGATCACAGCAGCTATGAATGGTGGGCTCGATCAAGTAGACTTTATTGAACATCCTATTTTTGGTTTACAAATGCCAACAAGTTGTGCGGGTGTTCCTTCTGAATTATTAGATCCAAAACCAACCTGGTCTGACGCTAAGGACTATGATGAGGCTGCGATGGAATTGGCTCAGAAATTTGCAGAAAACTTCGAACAATTCAAGGCCGAGGCTAGTGATGAAATACTTGCTGGTGCTCCTAGAGTCCTAGCGACGAGCAAATAACTAAAAGTTATTTCAGCTATACATTCCCAGGTATCTTAATGGTGCCTGGGATTTTTTTTGTGCTTTGGCTAGCTGATCGGATATACATTTAATCTAAAATATGTGGATTGTTCATACTGGCTTAATGAATTAGCGTAGATAAAATCCGTATTTTATACAGTACAAAACCCTCTATTATGACTGCTGTAGATACTAGCACCGAAGCGACGAGAAAAATATTCGTACTTGACACTTCCGTGATTCTTTATGATCATAATTCTATTTATCATTTCGAGGAACACGACGTGGTGCTGCCTATATCTGTACTGGAGGAGCTTGATGAATTTAAGAAAGGCCACGACTCGAAGAATTATGAGGCTCGTGAATTCATTAGAACGTTGGATAAAATTACCGAAGGTGGCGATTTCACAAATTGGCTCCCAATCTCTGAACATAGAGACGGACGGTTACAGATTGTTATGGACACCTCTCGAAGTGGAGGAACAGATGCTGAGAAGATCCTAGGTCGTAAAATGGACCATAAAATCATCAATGCAGCGCTCAATATTCGCGAGGACGAAGGTGGAAGACAGACTATTCTCGTCTCTAAAGACATCAACCTAAGGCTCAAAGCCAAGGCCCTTAATTTAGAGGCTGAAGACTATTTGACAGGAAAAATAAAGGATGTCGATGCGTTGTTTCACGGGAAATCGACTGTGGATATCCATCCTGATACCTTGAGTAATTTATATGATAAGAAACGGCTAGAAATCGAGCACGTTCAGGAGCAAAATCCCGATGTACACTTTTTTCCAAACAGCTACTACATCTTAAAGACTGAACAAAGCAGTGGGCTGGCTTACTACAATGCCATTCATGGAACTTTAGACCATATTGATAAGCGCAGTGTCTATGGTATTAAACCTCGAAATGCAGAGCAAGCTTTTGCAATTCACGCTATATTAAACCCTGATATAAAGCTAGTTACCATTACCGGAATCGCGGGTACGGGTAAAACTTTGATTGCCTTAGCGGCCTCTATCGAACAGCGCAGAGATTTCAAACAGATCTACTTGGCTCGTCCTATAGTTCCTTTATCTAATAGAGATCTAGGGTTTCTTCCTGGAGATGCATCGGATAAGATTAGTCCATACATGCAGCCCCTATGGGATAACTTAAAATTGATAAAGAACCAATTTTCAGATCGAGACAAGGAGTATAAGCAACTTGAGGAAATGGTGGAAAAAGAGAAGATTCTCATCACTCCTCTAGCCTATATCCGTGGTCGCTCTTTAGCCGATATCATTTTCATTGTGGACGAAAGCCAAAATTTAACGCCGCATGAAGTGAAGACGATTATTACTCGTGCAGGTGATGGAGCGAAATTTATTTTCACAGGTGATATTCGTCAAATTGATACGCCATATTTAGATGAACAGTCAAATGGACTCAGTTACCTCGTAGACAAACTAAAGGGAAGTGCCATCTACGCTCATGTTACTTTAGAAAAAGGCGAGCGATCAGAATTAGCTAATCTTGCAAGTGAATTACTTTAAGTTTAAAATATCGGCACAATTTTTGATGGCAAATATCCAACAAACCTGATCACACCATGTCAAAAACTATCCTCTACACTGCAGTAACTTTAGACGGCTATATTGCTGCAAAAGATGGAAGCGTCGCTTTCCTAGACAACAAGAATTACGCTATACCTGAGGAGGACTATGGCTATGCAGCATTCTATAAATCTGTAGATGTCGTAGTTATGGGCTATAATACATATAAGCAGGTCTCTGAGTTTGAAGGAGCGTATCCTTATCATGGCAAACGTAGTATAGTACTCAGTAATGACACTGCGGTTCCTAGTGTAGACGAAGGAGTTGAAATCCGCACGGAAACAACGGCTGATGTTGTTCGAGAACTTCAGAAAGAGCATACGAACATTTGGATTATTGGAGGTGGAGCAACAAATGCACGTTTACATGAAGAAGGGTTGATTGACGAGCTTATTCTCACTTACATTCCTATAACGTTAGGTGAAGGAGTGCCACTTTTTAGAGCTAATTCATCTACTTACGCTTGGAAGAATACCGCTACACGTAGCTATCCGAATGGACTTGTTCAAATGACGCTAAGCTTGGACAAAAGCTGATCAATCTGATGTTCTAGATCCTCAGAATCTCCATCGTTTTGTACCAAGTAATCGGACCCCTTTGATCTTTCGGTGTCGGTGATTTGATGCTTCATGCGTTCTAAGACCTGCTCTAACGACCAGTCTGTATTTCTGCACAAGACTCGGGCAATGCGTAATTGCTTATCTGCAACAACACTTACAATAGAATCACAGCTAGTGTCCCTAGTCTCTATGGCCAAAGCACTTTCTTTGAATACCACTGGTGCATTTTGTTCACCTAGCCATGTATGAAAATCATTTCGAACTGCCGGATGCACAACAGCTTCCAGCTGTGCCTTAAGATGTGGATGGCTAAAGATTTGTTGGGACAGGTAGGACCTGTTTAATTGGCCATTACTATAGGCCTGATCAGAGAATAATTCCTTCAATTCAGAAATGATCCCTTCATCAGTCTCCATAAGTTGTTTGGCTCGAACATCACTGTAATACACAGGAAATGAACGCCTTTCAAGCGATTCGCATAGCGTAGACTTCCCCGAGCCTATGCCTCCTGTTATACAAATTACTTTCGTTTCCATCTAGAACTTGAAAATAGGATAATTCGAAGGGTTTATGCGTAATACCTGAATATTTTTAGAGTTTGGAGTGAAATCCACAAACACCTGCTGATCTAAATTACGAAGAGACACCTCCCCTAATTCATCCGCTGTAGATGCCTTTAATTCATCTGCCGGACCACTTAACCAAACCTCTATGGTATAAACGCGAGGGCCTTCACGCTGTTCAAATGTTATCTTTTTATCAGCCCATACCGATGATTGGCCTAGAAGAATAATCTCATCGGTTGAAGTTTGTGCCCCATGAGGTACCCCTTGCATGGGAAAGGCCAAGCCCATCGCACCTGCCCATTCACGATCATCTAGTCGAATAAATGGGTCAGCGCTTTCAATCACACCTTGAGATCCTTTTATCTCCACCACTAAAGGCTCAATGTGCGGGTGCTCCAGCCACTTCCACCCCTTAGGAAGGGTGAGTTTATCGAGACCTAGTACATCAACTGGTTTTAAAATTGAAACTGCTTCAGTACTTGGAAAAGTAACATACTCATCGATGACTTGTATCGACGAATTTCCAAATGCATCTGAAATAGACGGGAGTAAATCAGAACCCTTGACGCGAACTACACCCTGTTCGGTGTCCCAAAGATCCGAAGGTACTCTGAGCACGGTGTTGTTCAGTTTTCGCAGACCTAATATGTTAATTCCCTGAGCAGCAACACGAACCTGCATGGTAGCATTGGTATCTAAAAGCCATAGATCATCGACAATGCGAACATTAGAAACGACTGTTACATTCACCACACGTGCTGTGTCGGCGTTACTTACTGTCATTACTAACCAGAATACGGCGGCTAGTGCAACAAACAAAAGCGCGTCAGGTCGGAGTATGGATTTGAATCTAGACATAAAAAAACCGGCCACTTGGGCCGGTTTAAAAGTACTACTTATCTGCTTTCTGGTATTGAGCACTAAGCTCTTTACTCACAGCGCTTTTCTCAATTTTCAGTCGGCTGTTTTCACTTTCGATGATCAGGAAATTGTCGCCAACCTCCAAGATCTTTGCGTGAATACCGCTGGTAGTTACGATACGAGATCCTTTTTTAACCTCGGTACGGAACTTCGCCTCCTCTTTTTGCTTCTTCATCTGTGGACGGAAGAAAAACAGATACATGACCAACAAGATCATGATAAATGGGAGGAAACTCATGATGCCGCCGCCTGGTGCAGCTTGTAGAAATAATGTCATTATTTAGCTTTTGCGATTACTTGTGAAGTGATGTTTAGCACTTTCGTTTGTGGAACTGCATTTGTGGTAAGTGTAACTCGCTTGTCCTGCTTACCAGCACGACCTGAAGAGTTGAAACTCACTTTAATCTCACCCGTCTCACCCGGTGCGATAGGTTGACGTGGCCAAACAGGAACTGTACATCCACACGACCCTTGTGCATTCGAGATGATTAAAGGACCCTCACCTTCATTCTTAAAGGTAAATACGTGTTCTGCAACTACGCCTTCAGTGATTTCACCGAAATCGTGGAAGTTAGAATCGAAAGAAATAGCTGGAAGTGACTCCATCATTTCTTCTCCTGCAGCCTTTGGCTGTGTGGTTTCGATACGGTCCGCTGCATCATTACAAGCGACCATAGTTAAAGCGACTACTGCTGCTAACCAAACTTTTTTCATTGTTCGAATTATTTTGTGTTATTCAATCATTCCGCGACCTACTTTTTGAAGTAAGCCTTCTTCCCGCAAATTAGCAACGATTTTATCAAGTATACCATTGATAAAGGAAGAACTTTTAGGTGTGCTGTATTGCTTAGCAAGATCTAAGTACTCGTTCAAGGAAACTTTTACCGGAATCTCATCCATTCCACGCCACTCAGCGATACATAGTTTCATCAGTAATACATCAGTTCGAGCGATACGATCACTTTCCCAATTCTTACTCTTTTCCTTGATTCTTGCAACGCTATCCTCCGCGTATTCAAAGTATTTACGCATCAAATAAGGGCCAAAGGCTGCATCAGCCTCATCTTTAAACAATCTTGGAATGACCAATTCTGACTTTTCTTCACTCCAACTTGAGATTACTTTAGCCGACATCATTTGAGCAGCATCTAGATCATCGCTCCATTGTGCATGAATGTCCTCGTAAATATCGTGGATAAACTCATTTTCAGCAATGTACTCTTGGTACAACTCTTTTAAGAAGCGCTTCTGGCTAGGTTGTGAATTCCCGTCTTGGATGAATTGGTCAAAACGTTCACTATTGTAAATCTGATCCCAAAGTTTAGAGAAATGCTGACCATAATCTGACCAGTCGACATTAGATCCTTCGATCAAGGTGGAAAGTGCTCCGTTGAGCTCACACATTTGAAAGAAAGGGATATTTACAAACTTCTCCAGGCGTGCCGCATGCTCCTCATCTGTCACACTCCGCTTTTGGACGAACTCTAATTTCTCCTTAGCGAGTTTATGAAGACGCAGGAAAGCACTAATGTCCCATGCAAATAGAACATGTACCTCCTCGATTGATTTCTGTAAATTTTTCAAAAGTGACGCTGCACCGATCTCATTATCAAGAGCATGGGCATAGAGGTGGTGCAACACTTTGATTCTAATGTGTCTTCTTGTAATCATAAAATTGAGGGTAAATCATACAGTTCCCGGGAAAACCGAACTAGTTTCATCAAACTGGTGTTATTTTTGGGATACCGCATGCAAAGAGCTTTATTCTTGCTGCAAATATACACACGTCTTGACGCATATCCTTAAATGAACGCTCTAAAAAATCTCAATCCATATCTACTGAAGTACAAGGGACTGCTCGGAGCGGGTGCTTTCTTTGTGATTATATCGGTGATTTTCAAACTCTTCCCTGCACTTTTAATCAGAAATAGCTTTGACACTATTGCTACGGTTATTGAGGACTACAAACTCGGCAACGTGCAAAATGATGCTGTTCGATGGGAATTGATTCGCTACGGACTATACATCATTGCCTCAGCTATATTACAAGGAACCTTTATGTATTTTATGCGCCAAACCATCGTTGTGATGTCAAGGCATATCGAGTACGACTTGAAAAACGTGGTGTTTGATCAATACCAGAAGCTTACAGCGAGTTTCTTCAAAAGAAACAATACTGGAGATTTGATGAACCGAATTTCTGAAGATGTGAGCAAAGTAAGGATGTATGTTGGTCCCGCTATCATGTATGCTCTGAATACCGGGTTTACGATCATTTTAGTCATTTCTATTATGATTAGCGTAAGTCCGAAGCTCACCCTTTTAACACTAATCCCTCTACCCTTCCTCGCCTTCTTGGTGTATAAAGTTGCGAATCTAATCAACCGCCGCTCGAAACGCGTACAAGAGCAATTATCCGACTTAAGTACGTTCGCGCAAGAATCATTTGCGGGGAACAGAGTCATTAAAGCATACCACAAGTGGCCATGGTTCGCTGCCAATTTTAAAGAGCAAGCTTTGGAATATCGTTCGGTAAACGAAAAGCTATTCCGCGTAAATGCAACCTTTCAGCCACTCATGATATTGATGGTGGGTCTAAGCACCTTGATCACCATATTCGTAGGAGGACGTCTGTATTTCGCTGGAGAAGTATCCGCAGGGAACATCACAGAGTTCATTTACTATGTGAACCTCCTGACTTGGCCTATTGCATCGATTGGGTGGGTAACCAGTTTAGTACAAAGTGCAGCGGCATCCATGCAACGCTTGGACGAATTCCTACATGAAGAACCTGATTTCACCTCCGGAGAGTACAAACCGGACACTTTTAAAGGGCACATTGCCTTTCAGAACGTTAGTTTCACCTACCCAAACAGTGGTATACAAGCACTTGACAACGTAAGTTTTAAGGTGTTGCCCGGTCAAAGCCTAGGTATCTTAGGGAAGACCGGTTCGGGAAAAAGTACTATCGCTGCACTAGTAGTGCGTCAATACGACCCTTCAGCAGGTACGATTTTGATAGATGGTGTAGATTTAAAAGATTGGCATCTACCAACCCTGAAGTCTTATCTAGGCTGGGTTCCTCAAGAAGCTTTCTTGTTTAGCGATACCATTGCAATTAACATTGCCTTCGGAATGGAACATACTGATATGGACCAAGTGCAAAAAGCATCTAAGGCAGCCGGTGTCCATGACAATATTATTGAGTTTCCCAAACAGTACGACACGAGAGTTGGCGAACGTGGAATTACCCTGAGTGGAGGGCAAAAACAGCGTGTAAGCATTGCTCGAGCTTTAGTAAAATCGCCTAAACTGATGGTTTTTGATGATTGTCTTAGTGCCGTAGACACAGAAACAGAGGAACTCATCTTAACCAATATCAAAAAAGCTACTGCATCTGTAAGTTCATTGATTGTAGCCCACAGAATTTCCTCGGTCAAGCACTGCGAACAAATCATTTGTCTTGAAGACGGACGAATGATTGAAAGTGGTACTCACGAAGAATTAGAGGCTGCCGGAGGACATTATTCTGAGCTTATCGCCCTACAAATAGATGCTAACTTCACTGAGGACTAGCATACTCTCCGTTGTTAATTACTTTTTTAGCTATTCCCCTTTCCTTCTCGTACTTTTGAGTCGTAAAATGAATGTTTCACGATGGGGAGAATTATTGCGATTGCCAACCAAAAGGGTGGTGTAGGAAAAACAACGACTGCTGTCAATCTAAGTGCTGCTCTTGGCGTTTTAGAAAAAAAAGTCTTATTGATCGATGCCGACCCGCAAGCGAACGCTACTAGTGGTCTTGGTATAGATTATGACAATGCTACTCAAGGGACATATGAGCTTATTGAAGGTGCCGTTTCCGCGAAAGAGCTCATCCGTGAAACCACAGCAACAAACGTAAGTATCATCCCTGCGCAACTAGATTTAGTTGCCGTGGAACTAGAGATCATCGACCAACCTAAACGTGAGTCTTTTCTTGCACGTGCACTAGCGGATGTTGTAGACGATTACGACTATATCATTATCGACTGTGCGCCTTCATTAGGCTTAATTACTTTGAACGCACTCACTGCTGCGCATGGCGTTCTTGTTCCTATTCAATGCGAGTACTATGCACTTGAAGGTTTAGGTAAGCTGTTAAATACCATTAAAAAGGTTCAAGAGATTCACAACGAGGATCTTGAAATACAAGGGCTGCTCCTTACTATGTTCGATAGAAGGTTGCGCTTATCCAATCAGGTGGCTGATGAGGTTAAAAATCACTTTGATGGGATTGTCTTCGACACGATCATCCACCGTAACATCAAATTAAGTGAGGCCCCTTCACACGGAGAAAATATTATCGCCTACGACGCAGGCAGTACAGGCGCAGAGAATTATCTTACTTTAGCGCAGGAATTAATCGCTAAACAAGGCTAATTATGGCGAAAAGAGCAATGGGTAAAGGCCTGTCGGCTATTTTAGGAGACGAAGTAGCTAAGGTGAACAAAGTCACTGATTCTGGCGCTGAAAAGCTTGTAGGAACTATTGCAATGATTCCTATAGAAGCAATCTCCACAAATCCGTTCCAACCGAGGTCACACTTCGATAATGACGCACTCGTTGAACTCGCTCAAAGTATATCAGAAGTCGGTATTATCCAGCCTATTACGGTACGTAAAAATGGTTTGAATTTTGAGCTCATTTCTGGTGAACGCCGTTTCAGAGCTTCTCAAATCGCAGGACTTACTGAAATACCTGCCTATGTCCGCTTGGCCGATGACCGTCAACTTCTAGAATTAGCGATCGTAGAGAATCTTCAGCGTGAAGATTTAGACCCTATCGAGATGGCGTATTCTTGTAAAAGAATGATGGAAGAGCTAGGGCTTACGCAAGAAAATGTAGCGCAACGCCTAGGTAAGGGCCGCTCCACCATTACCAATTTCTTGCGTTTACTAAAGCTTCCAGCGCTTATACAAGCAGAACTTCGCGACATCCACAGACACGAATCTATGGATGAGAATGGTGACGGTTTGTCTACCGCCCTGTTCACCATGGGTCATGCACGTGCTCTTTTGAATGTTCCTGAAGAAAGCATGCAGCTTGAGCTTTATAAGAAAGTACTGAAGGATGGACTAAGCGTTCGTCAAACTGAGAAGTT
>Ga0209137_1000964_pt1 | contig 28524 bp, 33 predicted proteins | sample SaaInl5LU_22_DNA_FD_184642 | JGI IMG/M metagenome (GOLD analysis project Ga0209137, IMG submission 184642) | Marine microbial communities from expanding oxygen minimum zones in the Saanich Inlet - ESP_105LU_22_DNA (SPAdes) (version 2) | ecosystem: Environmental > Aquatic > Marine > Intertidal...
CTGGTGCATTAAAAGTAACGGGCGGGGTAGGTATTGGTGGGAATGTTAATACTGGCGGTGATTTAACAACAACTGGTATAGTAAGTATAACAAATGCTACAAATTCTACGAGTACAACAACTGGTGCATTAAAAGTAACGGGCGGGGTAGGTATTGGTGGGAATGTTAATACTGGCGGTGATTTAACGACAACTGGTATAGTAAGTATAACAAATACTACAAATTCTTCGAGTACAACAACTGGTGCATTAAAAGTAACGGGCGGCGTAGGTATTGGTGAGAATGTTAATATTGGCGGTATAGTAACTACTTATTCCGGTGCAGCGTTTTATAGTCCTAACGCCAGTGCAGATGACATAAATACAACATTTTATAAGAATATTAGTAACGATCAAGATAATAGATTATGGATTATTCCATATCTTGGTCAGGGAGGATATAATAGTATATCACAAGCCGGTGATACGGGAATAATATGGGCAAATAGTAACACTGACAACACCTCGAATGGATTAGTAATTGCTCCATGGCAGAGTAACACAAGTGGTATAAGAATAGATGCAAGTGGATTAAGTACCCCAGGTGTAGTAAGTATAACAAATGCTACAAATTCTACGAGTACAACAACCGGTGCATTAAAAGTAACGGGAGGGGTAGGTATTGCTAAGGATCTTTATATGGCCGGTACATTAAGTATAACCACAGCAGAGACCCAAGGATCAAACTCTACTATTCATTTAAGTGGTGTTACTGATAATGGTTGGATTTATTTTGATGATAATAATAATAACGGACAATTATATTTTCGATTAGACGACGATGATAGTGGTTCTGGATATCGTGCGTTCAAATTCGGAAATAGAGCTACTAATGGTGTAAATAACTGGCCGTTAGAAATAAGAGCATCTAATGGTGATTTAACAACAAGCGGTACAGTAAGTATAACAAATACTACAAATTCTACGAGTACAACAACTGGTGCATTAAAAGTATCGGGTGGCGTAGGTGTTGGCGGTAATGTTAATGCGTATGCATTTTATGCCACATCCGATCGTAATCGAAAAGAAAATATAATCGATTTAGACGATCGATATCACGTAGACGACTTAAGACCGGTCGAATTTAATTTTAAAGAACAAGATCAAAAACAAATCGGGCTTATCGCCCAAGAGGTAGAAGAAATTTATCCATTTTTTGTTTCAGGTACAGACTCAAAAACACTCAACTATAATAATTTTATCGGGATTCTCGTAAAGGAAATAAAAGACTTGAAAAAGAGAGTTACAGAATTGGAAACCAAAAAAGATATTTAATAAAAAATTGATTCAAATATAAGTATATCACTCGAGATATAATTATATTTAAATGAAACAAGTATTGAAATCACAAAATCCTCATCCACGCGATGAAAATATTCTCTTCTTCGAAGAAGGGCATCGATATGAAATTACGAGCGATCCAAACAGTAAATATACTTCGGTCACCACATGGATACATACCCATTTCAAAAAATTTGACGCAGATAAAGTGATAAAAAATATGATGAAGGGTCGAAATTGGAACTCAGAAAATAAATATTGGGGACAAACTGTAGAAGAAATTAAAGAGTCGTGGAATGAAAACGGAAAACGAGAATCACAAGCAGGAACAGATTTACATTTCAATATAGAATGCTTTATGAATAACGCGAAAATTATACCAAATTATACACATGAAAATTTATTCCGAAATTATGAAGCCAATCCGAAAACAAATTATCAAATAGAATGGCAATTTTTCTTAAATTTTATTATTGATACACCAGAATTCAAACCATTTCGAACAGAATGGACGGTGTATGACGAAGATTTGAAACTCGCCGGATCGATAGATATGATATATCAAAATCCCGATGGGTCGCTCGATATTTATGATTGGAAAAGAAGTAAAGGAATAACCAAAGTGAATAATTGGAACGAGTTTTCACACACTCCATGTATCGCAGAATTACCTGACACCAATTTCTGGCATTATAGTTTACAATTGAATATTTATAAAAGAATATTGGAAAAAAATTATGGATATATCGTAAAAGATTTATTCCTAGTAAGATTACATCCGAATGCAGAGGATCAAAATTATGAACTAATCGAGGTTCCAGATTTAAGTGAACAAGTGACGCGGTTATTTGAGGAAAAATACTTAAATAATAATCTATAAACTGATTATTAGACTAATGAATATAATAGAATTATTTACACAAACGATATTGGATTTTGACCCAAAAATACCAAATCAATCTATATTTTTTTTAATGATATTTTTTGGATTTTTATATAAATTTCAAGTGTTGGACCAAACATATAAAAATTTAATATTATTCAAGTTATATTTATATCATAGTGTATTTTGTAATTATAAAAAGGTAGAGATACAAGCGATTGAACCGGTGAAAGAAAATCCTATAATAAAATTTGAAGATAAATATAGAGAGGAATTTAAAAATATATCATATGATTATTATTTCTCTCAAGAAGAAAAAGTAGCTCTTGAAAAAAAGATAAACGATCTAAAAGAAAAGGGTGAAGAATCACCAGAAGAAAAGGCTTCTGAATATATATTTCGAGAGAAAATAAAAAAACTGAATAATACATTCGTAATGGAATATACCCCTATGGGTAATATAATTCTTACCTTTAATATAGAAAAAGAACACTTTGAATATTATAGTGATGCCACGGTTCCCTATCGATTTTTAGAAACAGTTGCTAGAAAATTTGTAATCAAAAATAATTGTAAATCGATTTTTATAGATATGAATCATCAATTAAAAATATATGAAGAAAATTTGAAAAAAATAGAAGAGAAAAAAGAAGCAGAAAGAAAAGAAGCGGAAAGAAAAGAAGCAGAAAGAAAAGAGTTAGATGAAAATTATAAGGCGCCAAAAGAGAAAAAAAATATTTTTGCAAAATTCAAAACATATAATAACGATTTGGTAACTAATCGTATGGGTGCAACACAATCAATTCCCCCCAAACAAAGTAGATCCACCACTAATATTTCACAACCGGTTTATTCACAGAAAGTTATTTTAAAAGAAAAATCAAATAGTTATAGTTATAAAGGTAAATTACAAAATTTTAATATATTAAAAAAAATAGATAAATCATCGTCAAGTAAAAAAATGAAATTATCCTTTGCTGAATATAAGAATTTAATGAAATCAAAAACAACTAGAGAATAAAATAAAGAGATAAATATAAAATAAACATATAAATATATATAATGGTTTGTAAGACAAAAAGACAAAAACAAAAAATAAAACAAAAATTAAAAGATAAAAGAAAATATACTCGAAGAAAAATAAAAGGTGGTGAAAAAGATATTAAAAAAGACGATAACTCAAGTGAAAAAGATATTAAAAAAGACGATACCACCCGCGAAAAAGATTCTGCTCCTACAGAGGATAAGCAGACGAAAGAAATTATGAAAGAAGTAAATAAAGAAAATGACGATTTAGCAAAGAATAATATAGTTACAAAAACAGCTACTGGCGTTGGTGAGGATTTATCTAATGCAGCAGATAAAGTTTGGAATGCGACAGGTAATATTGTATCAGGATTAACTATAAATGCAGCAGAAAGTCTCGGTGAAATGGCAAGCGTTGATATAGCAAATTCTAAAGACGTCGGTAAAAAATTAGACGAAATAAAAGAATCGATTACAACGCCAGAAAATCAGGAAAAAATGAAAGAAATAATAGGTGAATATGCAGAAATAGGAGGAATTGCTGTAGAGGCATCTGCTCCATTTATAGATCCTTTGGTAGATACCGCTAGCGAAAAAATGGAAACGATTGGTTCCAAATTAGGAAGCTCTGCAGTTAAAATAGGATTGAATACTATAGAAGAGATTCCTTTTTATGGGATTTTAGTTGGAACTGCCAGGTCACTTAGTACAGCAGGAGATGCCGCAATTTCTACAGTAAACGCTACAAATGAAATAATAAAAACAACGGCGGATTCTGTAAATGGTGCATCAAAAAACTTTAATCAATTAATGAACGAGAGAAAGGATATAACAGGTAGAACAAGTGATCAAATAAATAAATTCGTAAAGTCAAATAAGATAAATGAATCTGATACCGATAAATCCAAAGAAACTATAAAAAAATCTGATACCGATAAAAAAGAAAAGGAAATAAAAAAAGGAGGTAATTTAAAATCTAATATTACAAATAGAGGAACGCGACGATCAATACCTTTCCAAAAAAATAAAACGAAAAGAGTTAGATTCGCGCTTTAATTTGAAATAAAATTATTTCCCTTGTCGCCATTTTAAAAATCCATTACTTTTGAATATATTAAAAGAAGACCCTAGATGATCTGAAGCAATTAACATCGATTGTTTCTCTGTGTTATCCATTTGGTTTAAATAGTCTAAGAGTAAAATATATTCTTCGTTATTTTCATTTATATTTTTGAATGAAATAGGTATATGGTTAAATTCTGAAAAGTCGGATAAATTTATAGTCTTCATATGATTATATAAATAAGTATTGAGATATTTTTATAATCATTTTTTTTTAATAATATTTGAATTTATATATATTTCATGATAGACTATATGACCCATTATTATAGATAATCCTAATTTTATATGTTTACTAGATAGATAAGGGATTATATTATCAATAAAAAGACCCGACAAAAAAAATATAAATATTGTTTCTATCGGAAAATATTTACAATACTTCCATGCCATTCGAAAATGATTTGGTACATGTAAAAAAACCATATAATAAAAAAGAAGTGTCGGTTCTTTAAAAAGGAAACATATAAACAGAAGTGAACAAAATAATTGGAATGGTTTGGAAATAGGAGGAAAATCGCGATGAAAATGAACACTAGATAATATAAAAAATCCTGGTAAAATTATTTCATTTGGTAGTATATATGTTATTCCATATGATAATAAATTAACACGAACCAGTGGACGAAATAAGTGAAATGTTCTTGCGTGAATAATATCTGTAATACCGTGATTTAATATAATCATCGTGGTAATCGGTCTTACTATTTTATATGGTATAATCATATGTAATCCTATAATTTTATTTATAATTCACAAACGCAATCAATTTTTTCTCATCTGAAATCTGTATATCGCTATTTTCCAACATTTTGGTTAATTTTGTATCTATTTGATATCCTTTATCTAGTAAGAAAGAAAATAATTGGGGTAACTCGTCAACTGTCATAAAAGGTGTTTTACAATATGGATGAAATGATAATAATCCTAATCCACATTTCTGAATGGGATTACATGCGGTTCCCTGTTTAAATGGACTTAATTTATTGAATTGGATTCTTCGTACCCGTCGCTGAAGTGGCCCCAACGGTATTCCGCTAATTATTATGATTGTAAGATAACACTGATTAATTGTATCTAAATAAGGATAACTAAATAAACTGAATGATTTACTCATATCAATTATAAATATTTTTAAAAAGTAAAAAAAAGGAGTCTTTTTAACTTTTTAAAAATTTTATAATTTTAAGAATAATAGGCTTTTTAATTTAATGGTTCAGTTATTTCATACATTAGATCAAACAAAATGTCTCCAAATTCAAATATTCGTAATTTTCTACTAAAATTAGGATGTTGGGTAAGAATACATCGCATTATGTAATTCTTATCAATACCCTTTTTTTCCAGCTTTTCTGAGAGTTCATCTAGATAAACATCTGATAAATCAAATGTGTCTTCTTCCAATACTTCATTATTTGCACGTTGAAACAACATCCTGTATGAAGCAAGAGCATAATCGCTGAAATTATTACCTTTTACCCCATAAAAGGTATCTCTATATAACGAACAATCGCGTGGATCTTCTGCTTCATCATCAGAATCAGAATCAGAATCATCTGCTTGTTTTTCTGCCATCTTTGTTCTACAATATGGACATCCGAATCCATTAAATGCTACATTTTTCATAAGACAATTTGTATGAAATTTATGACCACATTCTGTCACTACAGAATTACATTTACCATCATTAATTTCTTCATAACAAATGACACATTCTGTTTTCTCTACTACCTCACTTTCAAAATGTGTTCTGAGTGAACACGCCATAATGATTTATAGGTTTATTACTTGATAGCTAGGTTAAATAAATATAAGTATTATGATTATAATAAATAAAACGAAAACACACTCAATTTTTTTTAAATACTTTTTATTTTCAATAAGTATAAATATTAATAAGAAAGGAGATTAAATTAAAAAATTGAATACTTAAATGAAAATAAGTCTAAAAAAAATTAGTAAAACAATTATGGAGCAAATAAATAATACAATTTATAGATATAAATTTGACGAGTTATTTTTAGAAGATCTTATATCTTTTTCAAAAATTCATCAATTTGACGACCGAAAAACATTCAAAGAAGAGTGGAAATTATGGTGTGAGTCGAATGAAGAATTTATAAATCGAGAGGAAAATAGATTAATATCTTTAGGATATAAAGGAGATTGTAAAGATAAGATGTTTAAAAGTGCTAGATATTATTTCAGAAAGAAACCCGCTGAAAAAAAAGAAGCAAAACAGCGACGCAATTATATCGCGTTATCTAAGCCTTTGATTGAAATGATAGATAATGCGATTAAATCGCATAATATAATGAAATTGAAGCCTTCTGATGGTTTTGATTCGTTTTATAAAGAAAATTCTTTAATAATAGAAGAAGAAGTAAATCGTTTAGAAGGTCTACTTAGCAAGGGAGAAATTTATGCGAAAATAAAAAAAACGTATAAAAATCGATGTTTCGTAAATAAAGATGTATCGTATAAAAATTAATTAAATAATAAGTACTTATTTAATTATTATGAGTATTAAAATAGATGGAATTCGACATTATATTCAAAAACACTATAATCGTCCATTAAAAACTCCTGATTATTATAAATCTATCGAGAAAAATGATTTTTTTTTAGTAAATAAACTAAATATATTAAACCGGCTGAAAAGTATAAAAAATTATAAAAATAAGTATGAATCGATAAATGAAATAGATAAATTACAATTTGGCGAGATATCGTCAGAATATGAAAATATGGACTATTCGAATGAATATTATATGATAACCTATAATTTTGATAAGAATATTAAGATATATGACTTAAATGATTATATATTTACAATTAGTACAATAAAGGCATTTATATCTGTTATTATAACAAACTATCCAATAATATTATCAAATTTATTTGACTTATATGAGATAAACATATGTTTTTTAAATATGAATCCCCATAATATAATATTTTATAATGAATCTCCTTTATTAGTCCATTTTGAAGACGCAATTGATTATAAGTCAATAACCTCAGATAAATTAATGACAATCATAAAAAGAAAAACGAATTTAGTTTATTTTCCTATAGAAATACATCTTTTATATCATTTATTGGAATTTAATACACAAATAGTAACATATGATATAATTGAAATAGTTGGAGAGACATTTTTATCACAATCGACAATATTATCATTTTTCCCGTTAGAATATAAAAAGAAATATCGGGAGATAACTTATAATTTGTTAGAAAAGTATTTAAATAAAGATATATCGGTCGTTATAGGCGATTTTATTCCATTTTCTTATACATGGGATAATTATAGTCTTAGTGTGATATTTATTCATTTAATAGGTAATTTATTAAAGATAACTGAATTAGAAGATACCTTTTTAAATGAATTATTGATTATTTTATCCAAAAATATTCATCCTATTCCCGAAAAACGAGAGAAAATAAATTATAATATAGTAGAATTTGAAAATCTCTTTAAAAAACACTTCTCTTGGAATTATATTGATAAAATAGATAAAATTCCTATAAAACAACTAATAGATATACTATAATTCGAATCATAAAATATATTTTCATTCAGTAAAAGTATATTTTATATAAATACTAGTTATCTATTTTCTAGATTTTCTTGTCTTTTTTCCTTTTCCTTTTGTTTTTTTACCCTTTTTACCTTTTTTTGTCTTTTTTGTTGATTTTCTGCGTTTTCTTCTTTTTTTGGTTTTACCACCAGATTGTTCCTCATCCTCATCCTCATCCTCATCATCATCTTCGTCCTCGTCATGTTTCTTCTTCTTGGTTTTCTTCTTATGTTTTTTATGTTTCTTCTTTTTCTCTTCATCATCCTCATCCTTTTCATCCTCATCCTTTTCATCCTCATCCTTTTCATCCTCATCCTTTTCATCCTCATCCTTTTCATCCTCATCGTCATCCTTTTCCTTTTCATCTTTTTTATCCTCATCCTTTTCATCTTCATCTTCATCCTTACCACCTCTTTGATTTTTCCACTTTTTATTATACTCGGATTTTCTCTCACTTGCATCCCGAAGAGCGTCTTTATACGCATATTTTTTATTTTTTTTACGTCCTTCAGCATAGACATGCTTAGTAAATTTATTCCAAGCAGTTAATTTTTTTTTCCCTCCAACGGTAGCTTTACTCATTATACTATAAATAAAGATAAAAGTAATTCATTATTTCTAAAATAATTGAAATGAAAATTACTATTAATCGTTATTCAAATAAAAATATGTTTCAATTAACCCGTTATTTATACGAAAAAGAAGAAGTTGAATATTCGCTTGTAATATCTCTACTAAAAAAGAAGGAATCTGCTTTATTCTGGGCATTTGAATTATATCATTCTGGATTCAAAGAAGAGTTAAAACAAATAATATGGAAGATATATTATTTCTATTATGCAGCTTTAAATCGAACGTTGGAAGCCTATTTATTTACTAAACTGAAAAATATGAATGAAGAAATAATCCCTTATATTATTCATAATTTACTGGTTAGAAAATGGAGTTATGATATTCATTTGGCAGCGAATCAAAAACAAAAAAAAGGAAATATTAAAAACTTATTACAAACAAAAAATTATAAACAATTAATTACACTTTTAATTGACGTATATGACCCTTCTTATCTAGATGAAATATGTGATCATTTTGGTAAAAATATAGAAATTGAAAGGAAGAAATTCGAAAAAAGTCTGAAAATGAATTCTATATCTCCTAATACAAAACTAATTGTCTATATGCTACACTATTACGCTGTATCAAATAAGATACCAATTGGAAGAAATTTACTTCTACAACTAGAAGATAATATAGAACTCGATTATAATACAATTGAGTGTGATTTAACACCTCGTGGAGGAGATAAGTTTCCCCTTCTTTCAAAACGTCCATCTAGAATGATTTTATCAGAAGGAAGAAAAGAAATGATTGAAACAGATATAAGTCTTTTCCCGTTAAAAAGAAATGTTTCATGCATAAAAAATGCTTTATTTTACAGGTGGGAATATTACGCATATAATACTCCTATATGGAAAGAACGTTTTGATAAATATAAAATAAAAGAAAATCACGAACAAAAACGGATTGAGTTTATAGACGATGATGAAATGGAAGATTTTTATAATCATTATGGATATGAACCAGATGAACAATCAAATGAAATATTAGATAAATCAATTGGGGTTTTATCTAATAAAAAGGATATAGAGTTATATAATAACTGCAAATTAATTATGGGTTGTTAATTTATTAAAAAAATTGAATACAAAATTATTATATTTTTTTATGATATATAATAATCATGGTGAAAAATACAATTGGTGGTAGTAAAACGAAAGGTCAAGCTCGTAAACATATTACGGCTGTCCCAACGCATAAACTTCGTTACGCAGAATCAGAAGAGGAACTTTATGCAAAAGTAACTGCTTTATACGGTAACGGAATAGTAGAAGTTCTTTGTATTGATAAAAAAAAAAGACTCTGTCATATCAGAGGTAAATTTAGAGGCAGAGGAAAAAGAGATAATTTTATAACGAGAGACACCTGGATACTAGCTGGAAAACGTACCTGGGAATCAGACGAATATAGAGAAGTAAAAGGTAAAATAAAATTACCTAATTGTGATTTATTAGAGGTATATACCGATAGTGATATATCTCGATTAAAAAATACGGTCGATAAAGATTGGTCTGTCTTCGTAAGCGAAGATAAAGAAAAAATATCAACTACAGAAAATGAAATTGTATTTACCGATGATAACTCTTCAGAATTATTCGATAATTTACCAGCTACTATTACAAAAATAGCAGACGGCGACGACGACAAAATTAATATTGATGATATTTAAACAATATCAATTTTTATAATTTTTATAATTTTTATAATTTTATATAATTTTTATAATTTTATATAATTATTTTTTTTAATTTAGCCCGAAATTAAAGTTAAAAATAACTATTGCTATCTCCTATAATATATATATACGATTTTATAGTTGGGTCCAAATATAACATAAGGTGATTTTAGCTGTAAGGAGATATATAAAGTAGATATATATCTTTAAATTATTTTATTAGAATACTAAAAAAAATTGATTTAAAAATTATATTTAAACAACGTATAATTAATAGTATAAAGAAAGATGACCAATATGTTCAAAAAAAACAATCGATTTTCTAGTTTATTACAAGATAATTCAAGCGACTATAAAAAACAGCTCCCTAGAAATAATTCAAGAAATAATTCAAGAAATAATCGTAGGAATTATAGTAATCCCTCATTTGGAGGAAAATATGAATCAAAGGATAATAAATTTATAAATACTATAAGAGAAGAACAAAAACGAAAAGAAATCGAAGAATCTTTATTAATCGATAATTTTCCTTCTTTAGTTGATAAAACTAGTTCTTCATATATAATAGATAAAAATTATATAGATAAGGTAAACCAATCTCCAGTTACACCACCTATAAAAACCGATGAATTATTACCAGGATGGGTGCAACTAGTTAAAAGGGGTGTTTATTCTAATAAATTCTCTACCCCTCCCCTCAAATATAAAAAAGATTATATAACTATTTTCAATAATTTATGTATAAACTATGAAAAATGGTTGAATGAATATATAGAAACATGGGGAGAGGAAGAATATGAAAAAATATATTTATTTCCTAACTATGATTACAATCAATATGATGATAGTGACAGCGAGGATGAAACTTCAGATGATGAAGAAATATAATAAGTTTAAAATATAATTGTATAATATCATTATATTTTATGACATATACTCTAGACGACGAATGGATAAAAAAATTTGATGAAATAGATAACTTATATAAAGATTTTTATAAGGATGATGTAAATTACGTGAATATAACTTTTCTTTATTTGAATAAAGAAAATACGATAAGTCATATAAATCAAGAACCGTTTTTATTTAATACACCAAATAAAATTAGTAAAGAAGATATGATTCACTTAATAAAAGATAATATTATTTGTTATAAAAAAAAATATAGAATAAAATCCATTTTAAAATATAATTTTTTTTTAGATGTTGATGATGTAAAATCTTATTTAAAAAATGGACCGGAAGAGTTGAACTACCTATCCAGTATTAATTATATAGAAGATATTTATTTTCAAAAAACAATTACGATGTTCCATGATTTAAATGAGATTATTTTGATTTTTCAAGAGATAGTACAAGATAATAAATTTAAAACTAAAAAATATAGAATTCCATTACCACAAAAAAAAAATCAGAAAAAAACAATCAGAAAACGATTTAAAGATTAGTATTATTATTTTATAATGACATCATTTATCAAGTCATTAGATAATATTACTCCGTCAAAACATGGTATTAATGGGCATATAGAATTCACATGGTCAAATCATATAAAAGAACAAATTATACAATTAAATTTTCAAATGGTTCGTGTGAATGGAGTACAATTATCTGCATTATATGATAAGTTTAAAAATATTTTATATGAGTTAAAAAAGAGTTATGATGATAATAAAAAAGAACCATCAGTTGTCTTATGTTATTTAATAACTCTTTTCAAGATGATAGGATATACACGTGATATTATTGATGGAAAGGGGGAATACCAGTTAACATATATGATGATTTATATTTGGTCGATTTATTATCCAAAGTTAGCCGAAATAGCAATAAGATCGCTATTACGTGCGGAAAAATCTCATATGTTAGGCTCGTGGAAAGATATTAAGTTATTTTGCGACTATTGTAAAACTCAAAACACTATAGACCCAAATCCAAATAATAAAAGAATGATAACATTTTGTATTGATTTGATAAATGACCAACTGAGAAAAGATTTAGAAAATTATCATATGGGTCGACCAATTAGTCTAGCTGCAAAATGGGTACCACGTGAAAAATCCAAATATGGTTGGTTATTTAAAGATTTGGCTATTTTTTTTTTCCCGGAGTATTTTCAGTTATATGATATAAATCCAGATGCATTCAAAAAGTCATATACAAAATATCGTCAATTATGTTCAAAACTAAATAAATATTTAGATACTGTTCAAATAAAACAGTGTGAAAAAAATTGGCAGTCTATTGATTTCAATCATGTAACATCATTAACACTCTCAAAGCAACACCATTCTTTTTTGGAAGATAAAAATGACGATCGAAAAAGATGTGCTGATAACTTTAAAAAATTTATTGATAATAAAATACAAAATGGAAAAGAACTAAACGGTAAAAGGATAAGCTTAGATTTCTTTATAAAAGAAGCAAGACACCTTTTATATAAACAAAAACAACAACAAAACCAACAGGATACTCCTCCTAAGTTACAGACACAAATTAATATATTAAATTCACTTTGGAAAAGTCAATTATGCGAACCTAAGCCACTTCAAAATTTTATCCCTATGGTAGATGTTTCTTTTTCGATGGATGGATTATCAAAAGATATAGCGATTGCACTTGGTATCCGAATTTCTGAAGTATCTAGCTTGAGAAACCGTATAATGACGTTCGGGGAACATCCAAATTGGTTGAATTTAAGTAACTGTCCAGATTTTATATCTAAAGTAGATATGATTTCAAAATGTGATTGGGGAGGAACTTCAAACTTTTATTCAGCTTTGGATATGATTATAGATGCGTCCATTCAATCTAAATTATCGCATGATGAAATACAAGAAAGTGTTTTGGTTATTTTATCTGATATGCAAATAAATGGAACATCAGATAATTCATTAAAAGATCATATATTAGTAGATGTAATTCGTAAAAAATATGAGGATATAGGTATAACACACTATGGAAAACCATTAAAACCTCCTCATATTATTTTATGGAACTTACGATCTACCAACGGGTTTCCTTGCTTACATTTTTATGAAAATATATCTATGTTATCCGGTTATAATACTGAATTATTAAACAGTTTTTGTAATAAGGGATTAAAAGGACTAAATCAATTTACCCCGTGGGTTGGATTACAAAATAGTCTTAAGAATAAACGATATGATTTATTAGAGATAGAAGCAGATAGTTACTTTACATCCAATTTAGTAAATATTAATTATAATTAATACTAGCTTATTCGAACGTTTAATTAAAATAAAATATTTTGTCTTATATAATGAATTTTATCGATAAAAAAAAGGAAAGGATAAAAAGAAAAGAAATGGGTCTTTTAACAAAGACGGTGTTTATAAAAAAAATATTATATGAAAAGCCATTTCCAATAAAGATTCATTTTAATCCAGTAATTCCATTGAATATTTTCCAAACATGGCATACAAAATTATTACCTCCAAATATGGCGAAATCTGTTACTAAAATCAAAAAACTAAATCCTAGATTTAATTATCATCTATTTGATGATAACGATTGCGAAAACTTTATTTCCAAATATTTTAAACCAGACGTATTATATTCATATAAAAAGTTATTACCCGGGGCTTATAAAGCAGATTTATGGCGGTATTGTGTATTATATATTTACGGCGGTATTTACTTAGATATTAAATATAAGCCTCATCATAATTTTCGTTTTATAAATTTAATGGAATCTGACCATTTTTGTCTAGATATAGATGGTAATAATATTTATAATGCAGTTATGGTATGTGATAAAGGAAATAATAGTTGTTTTAAAGCCATTCGTCAAATAGTAACTCATGTCGCAAATAAATTTTATGGAAATAGTTGTTTAGATATAACAGGTCCTGGTTTATTAGCGAATTGTTTATCGCAATCTGATAAGCAGTTTATTGATTTAAGACACACCGTACTTGAGAATTTTAATAACCGATATGTTATCTATAAGGGGTTTTGTATATTGAAACAATATGATGGGTATTTAGATGAATGTGGAAAACATAGTAAAACACCACATTATTCTGCTTTATGGAATGAAAAAAGAGTTTATAATTAAATTAGATATTTATTACGTTCGTTAACCCATCCATCACTATCCTGACCACAAAATAGATGTTTAATAATTTTATTATGAAAATTATTTGTATTAAACACCATAATTGTTTTATTACGTAATTTTTGATAATCTAGTTTATTTTTGAAAACAGGTATTTTTATTTGTCTTAAATATTGTTCAATTCCATCTGTAAATACTCCAGGACCAGTAATAGCATGAATGATATGTTCACCCTTTATTTCTTTTAAAAACAAAATTCTCTTAACTGATAAATCTATTATATTTTTCAATATTGGAGAGTTTTTCGGCGCAGAAAAACACCACTGACATAAATGTGTCTCGTTTTCTGGAGCCACAGTTAATAAACTATTATTAATAAATAATTTCGGATTATTCATACAAATAGTATCTGTATCTGCATAAATTCCGCCATGATGATATATAACACAATAACGCCATAAATCTGCTTTCATGACACCTATAGGTAATCGCATATAAGCTTTATAAACTTCATCAGTAAAATTTTTTTTAATAAATTCTTCACATTCATTATTATCATAAAAATAATAGTTAAAATCTAAATGTTTTTTCCACGAATTTACGGCTGTTAAAAGCTTAGGTTTCGTTTTTATATAAGCCATCGATTTATGCGTTTGAAAAATATTAGTAGGAACTATTGATTGTTTCTCATCCATTTATTATATACTATATTCAATATTTTTATAAAATATATAATTTAAATATTAGTAAAATAAAATTTTTGGACTGATACGGATTTTTGCATCAGCGGTTTTAATAGCTAATATATGAAATACACGATGTTCACAATCTTCATATCTACCATCGAGAGTTTCATACTTTTTATATATAATATTGGATTTTGTCATTTTCTTATGTTGATCTAATAATGATTTCGGTAATAAATTTGGTCTAGGTCTACCATCATAGTTTGATTGTAAAAATTTATCTGTTCTATAAATAGAAAATCCATTAAACGACGAAATACACGATAAAAGTCCATCTTCAGGTAATTGTTTCAATAAATGATCTATATACTTTGCGATAATATTATGATACGTATAATTATTTGTAAAATGATTATAACTAAATGTAAATGGGGCTTTGGAGAGTGCCCAAATATCGTAATAGATAGGCGATGTATTAAATGATAATCCGTCCCAATCGGTTCTATTTAGATACGACTTTAAATTTTCCGGTTGACAATTCTTAGCGTTTACATCATCCATATCCATCATAATAAAATATTTAAACGTAGTATGGTTTTTTCTTACATAATTTAATAAAAAATTACGTGCATTTGCCAAGTTATGAGTTCTATATTTGGAAAGCGTATTTTTATTACTATAAAACTGCATATTTGGTAGTTTTTTCTGCCAGAATTTTAATTTTTCTAAAGATATATCGAGAGAAATATCATAAAAAATAATAATTTCATATTTATCGAATATAGAGCCAATTTTTACTATATTTTCAAATACTTTATCCAAATATATTCCGCAATTTCGAACAGTTCCGCATATACAACACGTATTATCCATTAAATTATAAAATTATTTTTTTTTAAAATTGATTTCTTAATTACCTATTTATTTTAATTAAGAAATAATGTATTTGGCATCGACACGCTTTTCAGATGAAACCTGGTTAGAAAATGAAGTATATAGATCCCGAATGTCAACAACGGATGGATGTATTTATGGATCTTCTCATGAAATAATTAAAATTCCTTATGATTTAACCGTTTTTATAATTGAAATGAATAATACACAAAACCAAATTGAAGGAATAGGTATGGTATTGAATAGACCTCTTCTTAAAAATTACCATCGTATACATTCAGATCAAAATTATAATCGTTTTATCTATAAAGGTAAATACAGATTGAATAGAGATAAATTATATTATTTATCGCCGAGTCTTGTAGAAACAATAGAATATATTTTATTTCGAGAGAAAAATCATATGAAACGAAGTATGGGGGTTACTATTATTACACAAAACTATATTAAAAAGAAAAAAAACGAAAAAATAAATAAACTGCAATTGAATATAATAATAAAAGCTATTCAACTATGTTTTATCCGATATTTCAAATCTAATTCTGTAAATTTTCATTTAAAATAAACCACTACAATATATATATGTCAACTCGTGATATCTATATGGATACAAATATAGCCAATTACACACTTTCTGAATTGATGGCTATTATAGAAGTCCAAGAATTAGAACCGTCTGAAATTACTAAGAAAACAAATAAATTAATCAACCAATTTAAAGCATCGAATCCAGAAGTATCTGCTTTTTTTATTGAATTAAGAAGTCAACTACTACAATATGCACAGGGTCTAGTTGTTCCTGATAAAAAAGATAATTCTAATAATAAAATAGTAGTAGAAACTTATCAAAATATGAACGATGACGATAGTGACCCCTCTGACGCAGAATATCCCGAAGGAGGAAATCAAACCGATAACTGGTATGAGAATCAATATCCACAACAGAGCGATCAAAATCAAACAAATAAAATTACTAATCGACAACAAAAAGTACAAGTTTATGGGAATCAACATGTTCCGATGAATCAAGAACAAATCGCCACTAATGATACTTATAACTTACGAGTAAAACAGGATTCATTAAATCCTACGTTAAAAAATACAATCACTCGATTTGTGAATTTGGATAGTCAGTTTAGACAAGCTACGGCAGGCCCCGAATCAAGTGCTTCAAATTATACACTCGACTTATCTGATACGTTAAAAGATGCGCTTAGTTTATCTTTATATTCATATCAAATACCTCAGAGTTGGTATGTAATTGATCGATATTACGGAAATACTTGTTTTTGGATTGTACACGCAACACGAAAAATACCGATAACTATTACTTCAGGTAATTATAATCTTACTACTATACAGACAGAATTAGAAAGAGTGTTTACCGCGGCAGGATTTAGCGGAGGAGGAATTATTAATCCTGACGGAAGTAATACACATTTTGTAATTAATAGTTTAAATGCAAAAATCACTTTTTATTTTTATGGAGCCAGTTATACAGAACCGAATCCGGATGAATTTTATTCCCCAGATACTTTCGTAGTTACAGAAGAAACACAAATATTATTTTACGACTTTACCAGTAAACTACAGTGTGAAAATAACTGTTACAGTAAAACATCTAATTATTTAAATAACACATTAGGATGGGTACTTGGATTTAGATTACCTTATATAAGTGTCTTACAGACAGGTAACGAGGCTCCTGCAATTACCAATTTGAATGGGACAAAATATTTAATTTTAGTTATCGATGATTATAATCAGAATCATGTTAATAACAGTCTGGTTTCAGTTTCACAATCAAATAAAATGGTAAAACCTCCCAATTATTATTCTAATGATTTACTTAATACATGTATTCCTCCTGAAGAGCAATCTAGTAATTTAAATCAACTAATTGACGGCGTTACTGCCCAAGCGATTACCCAATTACAAACTACTAATCCACTAAACGGGTTATTAATTGGAGATAAATATGAGGATTCATATACTACTATTCCACAAGTTACCGCTAGTGCTCCTCGTCAATTAACACAATCACAGATTTATACTATTAATGAAATATCTAAAAATAGAAATAATAATACTAATTATTTGGCCACCGCTCCTACATCAGGTGATATTTTAGCTATTCTTCCTGTAAAAACATCCACCACAGTTCCAACAGGTTCGCAAATAGTAGAGTTTAGTGGATCTCTTCAGTCTAATAAGCGGGTTTATTTTGGTCCTGTAGATATAGATCGAATGGCAGTAAAATTATTAGATGATAAGGGTAATATTTTAAATTTAAATGGTTCAGATTGGTGTGTCACGTTAATGTGTGAATGTTTATATCAATATTAAAAACTGGTTATATTATATGGAAAAAAACTCGTGGGTATCAACATATATAAACTATCATGGCGAATATGGACCATTAATGTTATTTTTAAATAATATTTATCTATTTCGCAATAAATATTTTTCTTTATTCTATTTTGTTATAGGATATATTATTAATACTTTTATAAATTTTGGTCTTAAAGGTATTTTAACCCAACCACGACCGGGTATATCGGAAAAAGAATTAAAACTATTACTAGAAAATAAAGAACGATTCATTATTAAAAACGGGTTTCCATATGATATTTATGGTATGCCTTCTGGACATACTCAATCCTGTTTTTATTCACTCATGTTTATGTTTTTGACAGTAAAAAATAACTCCCAATTATTTATTTACTTATTAATATCTTTATGTACTATATATCAACGAGTCGTATTTGATCATCATACTCTTTTTCAGGTGATTATAGGCGGATTTGTAGGAATTTTTATGGGTTATATTATTTTTTATCTCTCAAAAGAAAGTATAAAAGGAAAATTGAGCGCAAAAAACGATGACTGGGCGATAAATTAACTATAAAATAAAATATATAAATATATTATGGCATGTGTCCCTAAAATAAGTCCAATTGTTACTCCTCCTAGTCGATTAGTAAAAGGGTTTAATCCGAGCGGAGTACCTAAGATTAGTAGTCTATCTACTTCTAGTTATACTGGTAATACTTATGGCGAACTGGTAATCAACGGAGAAAATTTTTTTCCATTTGGGTCTACTTATGTTACTTATAATGGTATAAATGTAGATGTTATATATAATAGTTCTTTTAGTGTTACTATTATTTTACCAATACAAATACCAGTCCAATTTTCGGGTATCAATAGTTTAGTATATCCTTATTTAGTTCCTATACGAGTAATAAATATTGAAAGTAAATTTCAAAGTCCGCCAATAAAATTAATATCTAATACTGTTTATTTGGAAATAACCGCACCAACCTATACTCCACCACCGTTATATGAATTATCAAGTGAGATATAAAATATGTTCACTATATATATGAATTATTCAATATATATAGTAATTATAGTAATATTTACCTGCTTATATGGTTATTATCTAACTAAAAAAGAGAGTTTAACTATAAAAGAGATGTTTACCGATAATAGTACTATTATTTTATTAGGCGACAGTGTATTTAAAAATAATTTATATGTACCAACTCCAGACGTTTCCATCGAAAAACAACTCAAATTGGAAAATCCGAATATTATTAACGAAGCACAAGATGGAGCAGTGATTATAGATGTTTTATATCAATTGGAAAAAGTGCCTTATAAATATAATACTAAAAATACGAATATTTACGTATCAGCAGGTGGAAATGATATTATTTATTATTATCTTTATAAAAATATACCAAAATCAAATCTAGATCAATTAAATATTATTTTTGAAAAATATAAAAAACTAATCAATAGTTTATTGGTAAAATTTGATGAACCGAAGATATTTGTATTTGATATATATTATCCACAGAGTAATCGTTATAAACCTTTTTACCCTCTTATTAAAATATGGAATAATAAATTACAAGATTTATGCCGAGAGAAAAATATAGAATTTATTCCTATAAGCGACGAAATGACCGAAAAATCAGATTTGACCCATGAAATCGAACCATCATCTATCGGTGGATTGAAAATAGTCCAACAAATTATGAATACTCATCGGTAGCTTACTCATCGGTAGCTTACTCTATACGGTAATAAAAAAGTAATTGATAACTTCTCATAAAGTTCCATCTCATGGGATTTCCATTTGTTTCTTCGAGCGTTCCAGAAAATTGCCAAAAAAAATCTGAGTTCATTTTATCTTTCCAGTCTAAAGAGATTAATTTATGATGACTCATTCCGTCATATCCTATTTGCCTTTTTTCGATTGTGTTTACTGAGCAAAAATGTTGTTTAGAAATATCTCTTAAAATAGCACTATCTATTTCGAATTTTGCATCTTCCATACGAAAAGAAACTGGTTTTTTATTGAACGCTGCATTTTCTTCAAAAAATTCCATAATAATGATATGGGGTATTTTTTTCGTTTTTTTATAGGCCTTGGCGATATGATCTTTCCAATTTTTACTAGTATCTCTCAGGTTTATTAAGTTAATTGCATTATTTTGTAGATATTTTATGATATCAATATAATATAATAACGGATTTCCGGCTTCATTAATATCTACTATTTCGTTTTTTTTATATTTATCAGGAATAGATTTATATATTTTATGAATAATTGAGTTTGTATTCATTTCATAGGCAAATTTATTCCCTTGTATTGCTGCGTCTATACCAAAATTGAAAAGCGCAAATGCATTTCTTAATTCTCTTGGAATTTCAATTCCGTTCTTTTGCTTCCCTTCTATCATTAGTTGTCGTAAATAATGGAAAAAATAACGCCCTTTATCGCTAATAAAAAATGTAACAAACATAGTATTAAACCAACAATTAGATAGTAATTGTTTAGGAGGGACTACTTTTCGTATATCTATATGTTTATTTGCGCGTAAGTTACCTAATAAATATTTTTTTGCTTCGCGTGAATCATATGGAAAACATGTTTTACCATAAAAAAATCCTGGAATACCTATTTTTAAAGGTTCTTTTAAGTTGAAGGCTTCTTTAAGATTACAATCATGAATTTCTTGTTTTTGATTAGACCCGAGAGAAATTAATTGTTGGTTAATTGATGGTTGATATGTATTTTTACGAGATTGAGGAAATAATAGAGGATTTTGTATTTGTTTGGGACTCTTTATACTTTTCAAGTGATTTTTTGTTTTCTTTGTTTTATTTGGTTTCTTTGTTTTATTTGGTTTTTTTTCATAAATTTTACTCTTTTTATGTTTTTTATGTTTTTTTGTTTTTCTCTCATGATTCATTTTTTTTTTCATAATATAATATAATATTTTTATTTATTAGATGGGCGCAGGAATATTACCAGTTACTATAATTAATAATAAAGTTCACCTATTATTTGGAAAGGAAAATAAATTTGAAGATTCTGCACCGGGATTTGCTGATTTTGGAGGCGGAACTGAAAAAGGGGAAACTTATTATAAAACGGCAATTCGTGAGGGAAGTGAAGAAATGACTGGATTTTTAGGCGATGAAAAACAGATTTCTAAACTATTACATAAATATGGGTATAAAACGTTTGATTTAAAAACACCTAATCATAGCATATATAGAGTGTTTCTTTTTCCGATAGAATATGATCCAAATTTGACCAAATATTTTAATAATAATCAACGATTTATACAACGCAAGTTAGACGATGACGTAATCAAAAGTACTCGTATCTTCGAAAAATCTGAGATGAAGTGGTTTTGTATAGATGACCTTGAACGATCGAAAAAACAATTTCGTCATTTCTATACGGAAATGATAGACCAATTTATTGAAAATAAAGAGGAAATAAATAAATTTATTAAAAAGGCATTTAAAAAGAATGGTAATAAAACCAGGAAAAATCGATAAATATGTTTAAATTATATTATTATTAAATATAATAATAATATGAGTCAGTTTGATTTTGTTTTTTATCATATTCCAAAGTGCGGAGGTACATCCATTCGTAATTATTTCAAAAATATGTTTTTAGAATTAAAATACGATAACCAAACTATTTATTACGCTAATGAAAATACTGCAAAAAAAAATATTATGAACGAAGAAATATATCATAAAATAAAACCGAAAATTGATAATTGTAAAATAATTTTATCTCATATAAATTGTAGCTTATATCCAAAATTACCCGCGAAATATAAGATAACATGTATCAGAAATCCTATCAATAGAACAATCAGTTCATTCAATCACTTTATACTTGAAAAAAAGACAGATTTGAATTTTATCCAAATATTTAAAACAGATAAACCATTATTTGATACATTCATAGAAAATATATTAATTACACCAACTTGGTTTATTGAGAAAGATTATTATGATTATATTATTCTCTTTGAAAATTTACATTCAGATCTAAAAGAAATTTCGTCACAATTTAATATTGAACCGAATCTATCTATTCCTCACGAAATTCCATGTAGGCAAAATAGAAGATTATCGAATTATTTCAAATTAAATATAACAGAAGCAGACCATAAGAAAGTTTATCAATATTTAAAAACCAAATTACAACCAGATATTGATATTTATAATAATATTTGTAAAATGAGAAATCTCGATAAATTTATTATTGATTAAGTAATTTATTTAATAATTATATATAAGTTATATATCAGAGATGTTAGTGGGAATATGTATAAGAGCAAAAGATGAACAAAAAATAATTACGGATTGGGTAAAACATTATTTAAAGTTAGGATTTGATAAAATCGTAATCTATGATAATTTATCATATCCATCGATAAAAGAAACATTAGATAATAAAAATATTGTCAGCGATAAAATCGAGCTTCATATATGTGATAAAAAAAGGAATAATCAGGGGGGATGTTATGATGAAACTTTGAATAAATATAAACATTTTGATTGGTTTTTATTTTGCGATGCCGATGAATTTTTATGGGTGAAAGAAGGAACCATCCATGAATTTCTTAGTAAGTTTTCAGATGATACTTGTTCTGTAGTTATAAATTGGTTGACATATGGAATGGGAAATCAAAAAACATATGATATTAATAAAAGTGTTTTTGAACAATTTTATATGAGAGAAAATTATGGTCATTATTGGAACCAATTTATAAAGACTTTCGTAAGACCCAAGTTAGTAGAGGCAATTCGTATTCATTTTACTACAAATAAAAAATATAAATCCAAAAATGTTTATAATGAAATACTCAATCTACATGAAAAAATTTCTTTTAGTAGAGATAATAAATTATCTGATAATACACCAGTAGTATTAGTTCATTACATGACACTTGATTTAGAAAGTATGTTGGAAAAAAGAAAAAAAAACCAAGAAGGAGGATTATTTGCATGTAAAGGCGTACCTAATAATAAATATTCACCCGAGTGGTATAACACGATAGGCCGGTTTAAAGATAGTGTCAAAGATGAGAGAATGTTAAAATATGTCTAAGTTATAATTATTATATAATTATTTATTTATTATATAATGAAGGTTGGTGTATGTATTAGAGCGAAAAACGAACAGAAAATTATTACTGATTGGGTAAATCACTATTTATATTTAGGGTTTGATAAAATTGTCATTTATGATAATTTATCATGTCCATCAATAAAAGAAACGTTAGCTAGTAAAAATATAACAAGTGATAAGGTGGAGGTTTATATAGATGATATAATTGATTTAAAAAATCAATCTCAAACAGATATTTATGCGAATATGATTATGAAGTGCAAAGATTACGATTGGTTTTTATTTTGCGACGCAGATGAATTTTTATGGTTAAAAGAAGGAACAATCCATGAATTTCTTAGCAAGTTTTCAGATGATACTTGTTCTGTAGTTATAAATTGGTTGACATATGGAATGGGAAACCAAAAAACATATGATATTAATAAAACCGTTTTTGAACAATTTTTAATTAGAGAACAATATGGACAGTTTTGGAATCGGTTTGTAAAATCATTTATTCGTGTAAAGTTATTTGATGATCAAAATAATATTAATAATCATATTTCATTTAATCCATTATATAAAATTAAAAATATCTATAATGAGGTTATTACGAATAATGGGTTAAATAATGGTAAGCCATTACAGTCGGCTGTTTTAGATAAAAAATTATCAGATGATACACCAATCTTATTGGTTCATTATATGACACTAGATTTAGAAAGTATGTTAGTAAAATCCAAGAAAAATAAAGATTATTTCTTAGATATACCATCTTCTAAATATACACAAAGTTGGTACAAAGATAAAAACCCCGGATCTGGAAATTTTAAGGATGATATAAAAGACGAGAGAATGTTAAAATATGTTATAAAAAAATAATAATAATAATAATAATAATAATAATAAATGAGGGCTATTTTTATTATTAATCAAAATTTAAATCACCAAGCGGTTATTAGTAGAGGAGGTGGGGCTAGCGAATGGTTATTTTTTTTAACCGCTTATAAATTATCTCAAATAGAAGGAAATGAAATTATTATTTATAATAAAGACCAAACAGAACAAATATTGGATGGAATACAGTATAAATTTTATACAAATAATGAAATAATTAAAACGATCCAAAATGAAACAGTTATAATGCAACGCGAGCTTTTGGCTTTGAAAAAAATTCATGAGATAAATCCAAATAATAAATATTATTGTTGGTGTCACGATCATTATAGTGGTAAATATCAAGCAGAACATACCCCTGCCATGATAAATGAATATTTCAGTAAATTTAATATTCATGTGATTTGTATCAGTAATTTTCAAAAACGTATTTATAGAACGAAATTACCGCGCGTGACAATACATCTAATATATAACGCCCTCTTCAAAGAATATTACCCTAAGTCAGATAGTATAACATATAATAAAGACGTTATGTTATTTGCATCCAACTGGGATAAAAGATTAGATGTTGTATTGAGAGGATGTCGTGAATATCATAATAAGAATCCAAATTTCAGACTTTATCTATTAAAACCGGTATATGTAGGTCCAAATGGGGATGATTGGAAACGTCGTTTCCCTTTTATAGAATTAAAAGGGTGTATAAAAGATAAAACCGAGTATAGTAAACTTATACAGGGATGTTTGGGTGTATTTGGTACTCATTTTCCGGAAACATTTGGGTGTGTTTTTGCTGAAGCTATTCATTTGGGTGTTCCTGTAATTGGCGATAATAGTATTGCAACAGGATATCGCGATTTTATACCTAATAATCTATTATGTAATTTTAATAATCCACACAAAATAGCTGAAAAAATAGAAGAAATATATAATAATAGACCAATCGTGAAGTTAGAAGATCAGTTTTATGATGACAAAGTGATTCAAGAATGGATGAAATTATTGAGCGAATGAAATTATTAAAACAGTAAATTATCGTATATGTTGACCCATATTATGCTTTAGACAGTGATTGATATTAGTTATTCTATTAAAATATTTATGGATAATGATACTTAAAGAAATTTGCTCATCTAAATCTTTGGCGACGCGCTGCGTATCAGAAATTGTATTCATTTGTAAGACCAGATCTAGCGCTTCTTGTGCAATTGCTTTTCGTTTTTCAGCAGGAATATAAATAAATCCGGTGTTATACATACGACTACTAGATTTTACTGGATAATCTAGCTGTTTGAAAAAATTGCCGAGTCCTCGTTGGTTTAATAAAGGCCTTTCGTTTGAATATACAACCGCTTCATTTTTATTTATATGAAAATTTTTAATATTGGGCTTGAAAACAGTATCTAAATCAACAAACATTACTTCTTCTTTCTCATCATGATTTAATAAAACATAGATTTTTTCGATTAATATATTTAATCGATAAGGATTTTTAATGGAATCCGCAATTCCTTTACTTTCAATAATCGGAAAATTATGTTTTAAATGACCGATATTTACTCCAATCAAATTATTTGACGATATAAATGTTTCTATATCAGATACTTTATCCTTACTTGTTTCATCATATCCATAGTATATATATACTTTACTATCTGGTAGATACGATTTTAGTGAATTTACCGATTTTTCTAATTGAGGAATACCATTATACGGACAATTATTACAACCTTGAACTAGTAGATAGGCAAAAATCATTTATATATAGTTAAAATTAAAATAAATATATATAAACTAAATATATGTTTATTTCTATTGGGATTAATTGCGATATAGCAACGATCTTACGTGATAAAAAATTAAGAACGGTATCGCTTCCATTTGATTGGATACTTACATATAATGGAATAGACGAAATAATTGAAAATGATTTTCAAGATTTTTTAACACCTGAAGGTAAAAAAAAATATAATATTGACTTTCCTCATTTTACTTTTCCTCAAGATTATGGTAAACTTCTAGAGCGTGTAAATCGTCTAAAAGATATTCTTAATAATACAAATAATACAAATAATACAAAGGAAACTATTTATTTTTTAAGAGCGGGACATGAAATACATCACTGTAATCATGCAAAATGTGATATAAAACAAACGGAAATATTGGTAGACGTTTTAAAGAAACATTTTCCCCAATTAAAATTTAAAATAGTGGTATTTTTAGCATGTGGTAATTGTTATATTCCAAAACAAGAATATCAAACTACTAAAGAAGAGGTTCGATTTATCAATATTTCAACTGGAAAAGCATTAGATATGCGTGAAAAATTTAAGATTGTTACCAAAGAAATTTTAATATTAAATAAAGAAAAATCTACTTCAAAAGCGAATTGATATTATTCATATAGGCAGTTATATTTTTGATATTTTGGTTATGTATCTGAACGTCTGTGGATGATATATCAGTAGAATCTGATTTACTCGATACATTCCATATTGGCGTATGTATCAATTTTTTACTAGTATAATGACTATCTATATTACTAAGCGTGTGTGCCATAAATCGGTCTAATCCATATACAGTTTGATTTTTAAAACTTTTTTCAATAAATTGTATTAAATATTTAGCTCCTTGTAACGAGAGTATATATCCATATGCACCTAAAAACCCTTGACCCATATTATGCTTTCCGTAATATATATTTTCACCAAGATTGGTAGGAGAATTACAGTGATTTGAATTTTGGTAATTTAACCATACTATATGAAATTTATCATTTTCAATCAAAGAAATCTCTTTTATAATCGGCTCAAAATCATCTTCAAATTTCATGATATCATCTTCCATTATTAATGCTTTTTCTATATTTTCGTTTATCATTTTCTTCCAAATACATAAATGGCTTATAAAAGTGCCTAATTCTCCATATTTAAACCATCCAAATTTATTATTTTTACTTTTCATCAATTGAATAAATTGTATTATTTCTATATTCATTTCTCTTGTATTATTAGTTGGAGTTTTTCCATCACATGCTTGAATGATTTCCATATCAATAAATGGTAGGTTAGGATACGTTTCTTCTATATGTTTTTTTCTATCTTCGCGTTTTTTCAAATTAATTACAAAAGCCTTCATTATATTTATAAATTATAAATATAAATATTATTTACCTAATTTATTATGGATAAAAAGATTCGTCTTAAAATGTTATGTAGTTTTTCTTCTAGTAAAGATTTATGTGATGAATGGAAAGTTATATGTGAAAATGAATATCAGTGGAAAAATTACGAAATAACATGGGATGATCATGAAATAGATTATTATATCATTATTAATTTTCCTAGACCAGGAGAATATTTCGTTCCTTCTAAAGCAATCTTATTTCAAATGGAACCTAAATGTGCTACTAGAAATTGGAAAAAATGGAGAAATCCAGATCCAACACAATTTTTATATGTGGGTACACATGAGAGAGGTTTAAATAACGTACAAGTTCAATTTAAAAAAATACCAATACACTTCCCTTCCACACGCGAAGATAAAGCGATGATTATTTTATCTGCAAAAAATAAAGACCCCGGACATAAGAAAAGAATTAATTTATTGAAAAATGATAAAAAAGGTTGGATTGATATTTATGGAAGACAAAATTATCATACTTTGGGTAATTATAAAGGTGTGTTACCAAATGATAATAAAGAAGATTTATTCGTAAAATATAAATATTCTTTTCAAGCGGAGAATAATTCGGAATATAATTATGCAACTGAAAAAATATGGGAAGCAATCGTTTGTGAAAACTTATGTTTTTATTGGGGATGTCCTAATTTGGAAACCTATATTGACCCAAAAGCATTTGTACGATTAGATTTGGATGATATTCCTAGATGTTTAAAAATAATTGAGCAAGCAATCAAAGAAGATTGGTGGTCACAAAGAATTGATATAATAAGGAAAATGAAGGATAAGATATTGAATGAATTATCATTCTTCCCTAGAATTGAAAAAATTATACAAAATAATCATAAATCTTAAGTTTTTAAAAACTCTATTATTTTATTTTCAATTTCTAAATTAAATTGTATATTACTATTAAATATTTTATCTTCTGCTTTACGTGTAGAAGGACGAAGATTAAAGTAGTAATTAATGAAAGTATCTACACATATTGATGTACCAAACATTTCTTGCCAACTATTATTCATCGGAGATATATCTAGTACTTTTGCTTTCTTATTCATAAAAACCACGTTTGTTAAATGTGCTCCTTCAATCGTAACAAAATGTGAACAATT
>Ga0209137_1000966_pt1 | contig 28473 bp, 41 predicted proteins | sample SaaInl5LU_22_DNA_FD_184642 | JGI IMG/M metagenome (GOLD analysis project Ga0209137, IMG submission 184642) | Marine microbial communities from expanding oxygen minimum zones in the Saanich Inlet - ESP_105LU_22_DNA (SPAdes) (version 2) | ecosystem: Environmental > Aquatic > Marine > Intertidal...
TGCCCATTCTGGTCTAACATAATCGGCATGATAATGAGTGGCACCATCTGTGAAGTCGGGAAATTCTCCGTGATAGACTTTAAAAGCGATGGCACGAGCAAGTTCATAGACAGCAGTATCGTGATAATTAATATCATCAGACTTGCCGTCACAATACCAACTAAATTGGCAGCGATGGCGAAGAGGGACCATAGTCCCATTTTGTTTCCATGATGGTCTTTCAGGTCCTTGTTTAACAACCTCACAATATGAATGAGGAAACCGACTATCAAGAACACGGTTACGAGTGACAAGAGCGACACCAATCATTCCCCTATGTATCTGGTTACGAGCTTCGAAGTATATATTGTCTGCCAAACATTTTTGTTCTGATACAGAATCATGGAGTAAACCCGCATTTGCTTCTGCGCCAAATGCCGATTTACCACTTACAAGACCACCTAAAAATGATGCTGCCATGGCACCAAGAAAAACATAACGTTTCATTTTGCTACCTCATGGTTATACGAATAACCACACATATTCATAAGTTCTTTTAATTTGCGAACCTCATCGGAAGTAAGACTTAGAAGTTGCTTACGCATGTTTTTTTCTGACATATCTTTTGCCAGTTCATTAAAAAATTTTTCCAACGCTAAGTAGTGATAATCCATCATTAAGCTCCTCTTCAATTATAATAATATTATATACTATTTTGAAGAGAATGTACACTAAAAAATGCATTAAAATGAAAAATAATTTAATCTAATGTGGCGTCAGAACCAGGACTCTGTGTACAGTTCTGTGTACGAGGACAATGGAAGTACTTATCCATTGCGACCGTAAGATCTCCATGTCCTGTAGCTCCTCTTTCGTATATACACATACGTTCATCGGTCTCAGGATCAATATACTGTCTTTTGAGTCTACAGTTAATGGTATTGGTTGTAGTAGGAGGAACTGCCTTACGTCTACATTCCATCGGTTCAAGACCTAAGATAGTCTGCGGCCATCGTAATGGACTAGTATTCCATAGAGTACAATGTGTTTTATCTTCGCTACCAGTATATGTACGACCTTCTGCATACACACCCGTAGAAATCAAACAAAATAATATAACTAAGTACTTAATGACAAAACTCTTTGATCATAGGAAAGATGGGCTCAAGTGCTGTTGCACAAGCTCGAGCTAATTCGATGTGTTCTTTTTGTGTTCCATGACCTGAACGTAGCTCGATATAATGGATCCAGGACCGGATGGTTCCATTAACATACAATCGAGATTCCATGATACCTTCCGGTAAAACTGCCCGAGCTTGTTCTTTAGCAATACCATTTTCGATTGCCCATTGATATGATTTCTTTGCTGCATTTACTACCTCTGCCTGTGATTGTAACCACTCTAATTGCAAATTTGGATCATTTACATCTAAACTATTCTGTCTATTTTTTGTGTCTTGTAGACGAGCATCCTTAAGATTAAATTTTAAATCTTTAGTAGGATCTGCATAACGCTGAGAAAACTCTTGAAAAGAAAATGATCTATGTCTTAAGAGCTGTCGAGCAATATCACGAGTAGTTTCTACTTCCAAGCAAGCGGAAGCCATTTCGAAGGGCGACCAGTGTTTTTCTCGGATGAGGTATCGTAATAGTCTTTCGTTCGTTTCGGTTGCGGTTTGGTTGGATGGGTTCGAGACACGGGCACAATACGCAATGAGCTCCTCGAGACTTTCATTGTTTTCTCCCTTTGAGTAACTAATTAGATTTACGATCATAACACATTCTCTTTTACTAATTTTAATATTTTATTTTTATATTTTGATTGTTCAAGTAAATTGTAGAACCAATTAAGACTGTTAACTTCTTTAGATTTTGCAAATTTACTAAGTAAAATAGAATTAAATAACTCCGTAATCTGCGGTGTAGTGTCAAATCTAATAAGATTTACCTTCTTATCTGTATGAAAATTAACAAATGCATATGCATCATTTTCATTAAACGTGACTTTTTTATTTTTATCTTTTACTATGAAAGATAAATCTAATGGTCTGTACCATTTACCTATATCAAAACTTCCCGGGATAATTATTGTGTTATCAACAAAACCATTACTTACATTATATGCAGATGTGTATTCCATATCTACTGGGTTTTCTGCAATAAAAACATAACTCATTGGAAGAGATAACATAGCATTATCTATGTCTCTAATATACACAAATTCATCAAAGAAGCTTTGATCATATTTATCAGATTTTACTTTATCGTTTTCTACATCCATATACAGTTCATATGAAAAGGAAAATTTTAATGCATATAAATTTTTCTGTTGTTTAATAAACGCAGGACATCTTAAAAAATTTGACTCTCTTAGTTCTGGATTGCATTTATCTTTAAGATATTCTGTAGCGTGTTCTGGTGTTTGATACCTAATGTTTGAAAGTGACTTTTTATTGGCATTAATAATATGAGGACTCCAATAAATGTTCACTGAATAATACCTATCACAAAGTTTTCTGCAGTATTTTCTGCATAAATTTCACTGTGTTCATATACGGTGCGTCTTTCAACAACTTCTTCATTTTTATAGAATTCTACATAGAATCCTTCATTATTTTTCATAACAATTGCTTTACGATCAGCGTATTTGCCATCACCCCAATACGTACTTATACCTGGTCCTTTATAGTTCATAGCTTGAAATCCTTAAATCTTTCTCCAGTTGCTGTTTTATCAAAGACTGGTGTATCATCTGTTAATGTTTGCTCAGCCTCATCAACGTCATACAATCTCATCTTAGATCTGTCAACTCCAATTACAAATCGTTTATTTGCAGTTGGATCATTGTATCTATTTTTCAATTGCTTGACCATCATCTGACCAAGTCCCTCAAGTTCTTCAGTCGAGATAAGAGCGAACATAAGATCCGCCGTAGCTGGTAGACCGAAAGACTCAGATGTATCTTCCAAACCGACATCCGAATTGCTATAGCCCGACCGCGTCGTTTGAGTCGCCGAGAAAATCGGTACATTAAACTCCACCGCCAGTCCTCTAAGTTCCTCAGCAATCGCCTTAATGTATGTATAAGAATTGATTGATCCTCCCATGGCTTTCATTCGAGAAGAAGAACAGATATTTAAATAATCAATAAAGATAATATCTGGTTCGAATGTTCTTTTTAGTTTCAATTCATTCAACAAAGCTCTAAAATGACCAGCATGGGCAGAGCCTGTTGGATATTCTTTTACAATCAATCTTCCTGTTGTCTTCTTAGCAATGTTTTCAACTTTAGTTCTAAACATATCCTTCGATAGATTTTCAAGCTGATCAATTGGAATATTGAGAAGATTAGCATCGATACGTTCGGCGATTCTTTCTTCTGCCATTTCCATAGTTATGTATAATACGTTTCTACCTTCTACCAAAGCACCACTAGCAACATGACACATGAATAGAGACTTGCCAACGCCAGTACCTGCAAGGGCAATGTTAAGTGTTTTACGCGGTACACCACCCTTTGTAATTTTATTAAAATAGTCGAGATCAAATGGAATCCTATCTTCTTCCGTGTGGTAGAAGTCATAACGTTCTTCATAGTTGTCGATATAATCGTGGCCTACACTATTGTCAAATGAAACTCCCAAAGCTTTACTGAGAAGGTCAGGTAGTGCATTCTTTGTCATTGACTCATGCTTACCGTCAATAATAGAAATGGATTCCATAATAGCAATATGAATTGCTCTATCTTGACACCATTTTTCGGTAGAGTTTAGTAACCAATCAGGATCAATTACTTCACCAGAATAAAGTTGAGGAACAATATCCATTGACATTTGGAACTGTTCCTCAGACATACTGGTAGATTCTTGTAATTCAATTATAAGAGTTTCTGCTGTAGGAAGTTTATTATACTTTGCTACATACTTACCCGCTTCTTTAAAGAGTGTGCGATACACTCCTTGGAAATATTCTGGTTTGATGAAAGGTAATACTTTACGCATATACTTTTCATCGGTTAAAACGTTACGAAGAATAGTCTGTTCAAGATTTGTCTGCAAGTTTTCCCTCTTCTCGCATAGCCGCGCGGATTTTAGTAGCCGAGATATCATGAATATCCTTACCAAGATCGTGCTCAGTAAACGTATATCCAACACCTCGACCATAACTGATATCAACAATGTTTGGTAATACCATTATAATATAATCTTCAGCTAAAGTAAACCCTTCTTTTGCTAATCCTTCAATAATATTGACTTTGACTGTTTCAATATCAAATGGATTATCGTCTTGACCTGGAACACGAGAATTTGCTTCACGATTTTGTGGTACTTGGCGAATTTGAATACAGACCTGACCGGTCATAGCATGACATCTCTTAAAAAGTTCTGTATGACCATCATGCCATGGCTGCCAACGACCAAGCATTTGTACTGTAGGGTTAAGTGGATCAAATGCCATTATTTTTTCCTATTCATATAATTTGTAACAACTTGCGCCAGTTGTTCATGTGTGTTATTAAACCATTCAGAAACATGGTAGTCAAATTGAGAAGGTTTTTGAAACATTTTGTTAGTATCTTCAAATCTACCTTCTTCAATTGTATCCATCCAAACAGTATAATCCGGTTCGAAAGCCAGTCGTGCTTCTTCTGTAGGACATACAAAATCAGCTACTGCAACTTTACCAGCCATAACAACACCATCCGACAAATGTCTCATTCGATTAGCTTGTCTCATTCGACCTTCAGGAGAAAAGTCCCAATCGTCATAATGCTTTCTTACATTATCAGCGTTAATCCACACACCCCCGATTAAATCGGCAAATGGTGCAGCAAGAGTGCTTTTGCCGGAACCAGGTAAACCAAAAATTAAAATCTTCATTGTTCTCTTTCTTTAAATATTGCAGAATCATTTTCAATTGCATCGCGAATAATTTCTTGTAAGACATCACCGGCATACAATTGTAAATCAACATTCTCAGCTGTAAGCTCTGAATCAGGAGAAGAAGAAATAATGAAGTTAAAAGTCATCATTCCTTCTGATTCCTCATTTACACTGATAGCACCATATTGAATTACAGTTTCAGCAAATTCGCCCTCTAAAAATCGGACTAACCATTGTTGATCATCATGATCGCCTGGTACAAACTGATATGTTTTATTCTCTTTATGCTTCATCGATAATTGCATCCATATCAATCTCCGATTTATAACCAATAGTGTATTGCTTTTTAACAAACTCTTTAAAGTCTGTCTTTTCAAATACAATATCCCAGAATTCTTTTTCAAGAGTTTCTGCTTCTCGCTTTTTACCACTAAGTACTTCACCAGTTGAAGGATCAATTGCTTCGTACCAGCCGTTACTTGGTTTTTGTGCATAACCGCCTGCTAATGCTACATCAAGTAGACCAGACCATTGAGCTACACCGCCTTCCCAAGATACCGTAATAGGAATCTTAGACTTTTCTTTTACATAACGAGACTTTTCTACATTGATTACAAATTCATATCCTGTAACTTCTGTACCCTTCTTCTGCTGTCTACGACCGAGGATCCAAATATTGTCTGCCGAATAGTAGATACCTGTGCCACCAGATACAACTGCCTTTGGGAAGAGTCCCATTTCTTGATAAGTGTGATTGACTGCTAGAAGTGGAATATCTTTCATAGCAAGGTAAGGAGTAGTCATACGAAACAAACCTTTGAGTGCTTTTGCACGAGACATGTCTGCTACAGATTTCTCGTTAATAGCATCTTCCATTTCTTTCTTTGATGCAAGGTTACCAATTGAATCAATTACAACAATAACTTTATCTTTACGATCAAGACCCTCAAGCTGACCGATTAAATCAAACTTTAATTCCTCAACGTTTGTAATAGGAGTATGAAGTACACGTGATGTGTCTACATTAAATTGTTCAAAGTAAGATTGTGGTGAACCAAACTCTGAATCATAGAAAAGCATGACTGCATCTTTATATTTCTGCATATACGCGCCAGCCATAAGAAGCGCAAATGAAGTCTTAAAGTGTTTTGATGGGCCAGCGAGAACTGTTAATCCAGGCGCAAGACCACCTTCGATTGATCCAGACAGGGCAACATTCACCATTGGAACGCTTGTTGGTACCATGTCTTTCTCATTGAAAAATTTTGATTCAGAAAGAACCTCAGTATGTTTCAACTTTGAATTCTTTTTGAGTTTATCCATTATGCTCAAAATATACTCCTTTTTTTAGTTATGTGTATATTATAACACATTTTATTAGGGTTGTACATAGTTAAGTACATTTATTTTTGGTTCCCAACCCAGTTCTTTAATATACGCAGTATCGGCTGTGTTATCTTGTGCCTCACATGCATCTCCTTTACGGATCTCAATATTGGGCATTCGAATTCGAGCAATGTCTGCCACGACATTTCCTATTCCACAACCGATATCATATGCTGGTCTGAGTATGGTTTCTGGCATTAGATGTGAATCTGTTATTTTCAACATGATCAGTTCGATTGCATTTAATACGTCATCTACATGAATAAAGTCGCGCACATGCTCTGTAGCATATTTCAACTCACCTCTCATGAGCTTACCAACAAACATTGTATCTCTAGCACCTTCACCATAGACAGTAGTAAATCGTAAACCAACTTGACCAGGCATAGCTGTTTCTTCATTTACTTTCTTACTAATCCCATATGGCGATGAAGACCATGCATGAATACAAGATGACGAAGCATAGATGAGAGGAATATTATTAAAATAGCATGCTCTTTGAATTCGAGTAGTATACTCTACGTTATTCACCCAATATTTATCTGGCTCTTCAATGCTTGCTCTTACATCTGCATATGCTGCAAGGTGTACTACAAACTCTGCGTCTTCTAACCCAAAGTCTACAATATCACGTCCAGACTTACGGTCCCATTCTAGAATTTGGTGGCCTTCTTTTTCAAGTTTTTCTTTCAAGTGTCCGCCAATAAATCCACTTGATCCTGTAATTGCAATCTTCATGAGTTTTCCTTTATAAATTTTTCTGCCGTAGCGATTGCGGAGTTAACTGCTTGATGCATGTCAATATAAACATACTGTCCACATCGACCAATGAACGTGACATTCTCTGGTACCATTGTCTTATATTTCTCATATGTTTTTCTATTATCGCCATCAATATCTTTAACAGGATAATATCTTTCCATGTTGTTATCTTCATAATCACAAGGCTCTTCAAAGGTAACGACTGTATATTTATCGTTTTCACCATGCTCTGGTAAATTTTTCCATTCTGTAACTCTTGTAAAAGGTCCATCATGTGTAAAATTTACAGTTGCTGTAGGTAAGTTTTTAGCCATCGGCAAAACAATATTGTGGAATTTAATAGACCGATAGGGCAACTTACCATGTTCAAAGTTAAAGTATTCATCAATTGGCATTGAATTAAAAACATGATCTACATCATTTTCCATCCATTTCATAAAATGCTGACCGACATAGCAATCAATATTATCATGATCAAGCATACTCTCAATCATAGCAGTGTAACCATGTTTTGGTAATGCCTGATATTCATCATTTGGAAAATAGTATTCATTATCATCATCACGAACTGGTACTCTCTTAAGAATACTTGGGTCAAGTTCTTCAATAGTTTTACCCCACATTTTAAGAGTATATGGTCTAAAGAAGGTATCGATAACATTCTCTTCACCCACAATTTCCTTTGTTTCTTTATTCACAGGAAGAGTGACATATCGACCATCATCTAATTGTGCTTTTACTTTATGTTTATATTCTACCCATTCAGTAAATTGCCCAAGAAAGTCATAAACCTTTTTATTGTTTGTATGAAACAAATGTGGACCATATTGATGAATGCGAATACCAAGCTCATTGGTATAATCAAATGCATTTCCTGCAACATGAGGCCTTTGATCAATGACCATAATTTTATGTCCAGCTTCTGCTAATAGTCGAGCAATTGTGACACCAGAAAAACCTGCGCCTACTACTAAGATTCTCATAGAATTCTCCTTAATTCATCTTGCTGTGTACCCTTATCTAGCGGGTGAGTAGTATATATGGCTTGTTTTTGGGCGGCTGCTAGATCTTCAAGTTGAGAGTCAGACATTTGGGTAATGTCCGATGCCTTAATGCAAGCAAGATATTCATCATTATAATATAGCATCATTTCAGTTGGATCACCAATCAGAATAGATCCACTATCTGCAACCTGTAGAGGTCTTGCTCTCCACCATCCAGATCCTGCATGGAAATAACCTGGCATAAGGATACCCCATTGTTGGCCATAGATGTTAACCATTTCTGGTTCAATTACACGATCTTGACCATCTTTACGTGAGCCGTATTTTTTGAGTGGCCAATCGCCGATGTTTTGTGCTTTCAACCATTTCTTTGTCTTGTCTTGAATCAAACCTGCAAAGTTGAAGACTCTTTGTTTTTCTTCAAAAAGTGAATTGAAATTAGAAGCAAGATTGATATGATATGGATTTGGATTAAATGAGAACATCAGTTCTTTTGGATAGTCAATCAGCAGACTAAGATCTCCACCAGCAAAAGCACTAATCAACATAGGATTAGATTTACTTTCAACCAAATCCAAACCATTCATAAGAATACCTTCCCATGATTCAATATCGTCTGGAATATGTTGATGACCGTCTTTGACATATTTACGAAACATCTTTTCAGGATCTCGTAGTGCAGTCAACCCTTTATAGATGCTATCTGTTTGCCAATCATCAAATGCCAGTACTAGTTTAGATGGTGACACCGTAGAAATAGTATAGAGACCATTGTACACAAATCCAGCAAATCCAGATGGATTGTGAATATAGACAATGACCTTATCATATGAGTCTAGATTTTCACCGATAGTTACGACACGCTGTTCTACTGTATGACCCATATCACGAAGACATGCAATCAAAGATAGATGTGATGGCATAACTTTCAGCTGTGACGTCTTATAGAAGTTCTCAGTACATTGCTGCTTGTTCATACCAGTAATCAATATTTTCATAATATAGTGTTCTCCCGATTTAATAAGTATATTATAAACTAAATGAACTAAAAAGTAAACAGTTATTTTATAGAATATTATTACTAATTACCATATAGTTCTGAAATAATATATCTCAGATTTAAACTATATGGTAATTATGTTTTAGCATTTATGCATAGTCTGAGTCAGACGTACGCGGGTAACCTAAGATGTATAGTTATTCATCTTATGCACCAGGTTCATCTTTAAAAGTATATGCCATATCTGTTTCAAGTACTTTAATTCTATTCTTTAGTTGTTCAATCTCTGCTGTAAGTCGCATGTTGCTATATTCAACGTTGACACCAAGCTTTCGCTCTTGTTGAAATTTTTCCTTAATCCAATCTTGTGTCTGAGACATTAATAAACTCCCATTTGATATTTGCTTCGTCAAACATTCCCGCTGTCATTTTCCATGATGCAATCCAATGTGATGGAATATTTTGTTCTTTCATGACAACTCTTTGAATGCCAACTTGGATGATGCCCTTTGCACAGTCCGAACAGACTGGCAACCCTGTTACATATAAGGTAGAACCATCAAGTGATACCCCGTTATATGTAGCATTATATATGACGTTCATTTCTGCATGAACTACATATTTGTATTTGATATCACGATTGTCGTAACGATCATTGCTATCAATAATTCCTCGAGGGAATCCGTTAAAACCTTGAGCGAGAACTTGTCCCTTCGATCCTACCGCCAACGCACCAATTTTGCGCGACGGATCTTTAGACCATGTAGAGACTTGTTCTGCTAGCTCAAGGTATCTGATATCCCATTTACTTGACAAGATGGAAATGCCTTTCGTAAACGTGGAGATTCTGTACTTGCCAATGAATAAACCCTGGCTTAATACCAAGATCACGAGCAAGGGTTTTTAAAACATACTGCTGCCAAGCATAGTCATTTTTGTATCCGAACACGACATCGTTTGAACGCATTTGGACCACTGACTGTAGCTTATTATTGCGAATATAATAAGTAACAGCATTAGTACATATAAAATCGTTTTTACTATTCTCATTAAACTCTGTCCAAATAGACGGTCGATTATAGATCATAGCAGCACGACGTGAATCCGGATTCTCAAGTAATTCAGTAAGCACATTGTCGTACTGTCTATAATATATATCAGAAAAAATCAAATGACCGTAATTTGAATTAATTTCACCATGTCTATTAGCACTATATTCCCATGCTTTAGGAGGATCTCTATCAACATAGATATCAAAAATGTTAGTACTACCACTTAGATACCAATTAATTTCTGCATCAATATAGTCTGCATTTGGTTCACCAAAAATTGAATTTTCAGTGGCAAGAAATGATGCACCAATCAATTCAATTGTCTTTTGACCAGTCTTATCAATAGTGAATGCTTCATCTTTTAATTCATCAATAAAGTGTTGACGAATATCTACTACAGTGTCCATTCTCATTGCTCTTTCTCCGCTACTCTTTTTCTCAAATCACTTGAAGAAAATCTATGATCTCTTTTATTAAAGTAAAGTTCAATACCACGATTACGGCATTCATCCTTACCAGTGAAATCTTTTTGACGATACTCTTCACCAAGTATCCTTATATTAATTGGATACATGTTTATTATATCAAGTAAATCAGCTTCTGTACAATAAATAATGACTTCATCAACATATTTTACTGCAGCAAGCTGTGCTTGTCTTTCTACAATCGATTGTACTGGAGAATTCTTCTCGGCACGATCAAATGTAGGATCTACTTGTAGGGCACAAATAAGATAATCACATTGAGACTTTGCCTCACGTAACATGGCAATATGTCCAGCATGAAGTAAATCAAATGTTGATGCAGTAATACCTATCTTCAATGGTTTCTCCGTCCGTCAAATACACATACAAAATAACATCCACGTGGACCAGCGTGTACTCGATGGAATACGCCATCTTCAATAAGTACTACATCACCTTCTTTGACAGAGATTGTTTCCTCGTCAAGTTCCATCTTACCAGAACCTTTGATAAAGTAGTAGACTTCTTCTTGACCTTCATGGCTATGACCACGTGTAGACATCTTAGGATGCAAATCAGTACTACTAAGCACTAAATTTTTAAGAGTTTGATTGTCTTTGAGCAAATAAGTTTCGTTATCTTTTACGACTTCGCCGCCTATGTCATTGATTGATACACGCATTATTGTAAAAGCCCTTTCGATTTTGGAATAATAATACTTGACGTCATACTTTGATACTGAGTCGCAAGTTGTTCTACTGTTTTTATAACAAATAGTACGCCACTCTTGTTAAATTGAAAATTACCGGTCGGCTCTTCACCTGTCATACAAATACCTGGAACCATTGCCATACCTTCTTGAGTAACCTGTACCATGCGAGGCTTATTGATAACAATTGTTTGATCTCTATCTTCTACAAATTTACCAATAATTTCTGCGCCGTTAATAAGCACGACTGTTACTACATCATCCTTCGTCATTGTCAATTACTTTCTTTGGCCGATTAAGAAAATCACGATTAGGATCTTGACCTTCCATTTTACCACGAGCATACGCAACCATAAAAGAACAATAGTTAATCATATCTTTTGCTGAGTCTTCAAGCGATTCAAAGTTGGGTTGATATTCAGGATCATATTGCATTGCTTCGATAACAGAGCGCATGCGAAGCATCTTTGCATGACACGTATCAAGCATAGTAGCTACACCCTGAGGATAGTAGTCAGCCTGTTTGATTCGCGAATGTGGATTTTGATAGTCATTACTTTTTGCTGATTGTAACTCAGCGCATTCCTGTAAAACTTTAATTGATTCTTTCATTTATTACTCCATTAAAGATATATTATACACTATTTTTCTCTTAATGTAAACAGTTTTTTTACATATTTTTATAAACATATTCAAGTGCGCGATCTGCTTCTTTATCAAGTGGTCTATTCTTATACCAATTACCTGTCTCAACATCTAACTCTTTACATAGTATTGCAATTTGATTTGCGGTAATTGGATATTGCTTCTTAATAGCATTGCCCGCAATTGCAACCATAATTTGGTACATTTTATGATACCAGCCGGTATTGTTTATGAGTCTGTATTCCGCTTCAAGCTTACGAGGGAAGAAGGGACAGTCACGATAGGACGTCCACACCACGTCAGTGTTATCCATTTTTCCTTTTCGATGTTCAACGATTTGTCGTTGGAGTTCTTCTGGGAGTCTGTCAAAGAAATTGTTGAGATTGGCTTTTTCAGCATAGGGATGTTTCCTTATAAGGCCATGAACATCAATTGTATCGCCATCATGACTGAAAATAAAGTTGAAAGCGCCAGAATATTTCGCAGGGATATAGTACATGCGTGATAGGTCTTTAGTTTGAGCATCTCCAAGCTCTCCGAGTTCTCTATTGAGTGCATACCAGAAGTGTCTGATGGATCCTCTATCAACTCGTGTTCGCAAAGGAAACACCAATCTGAACTTAGGCGTATCCAATGTACTGCTAGCAGTGCTGTAACAAACGAAGCGATAACCAGAAAGCTTATTACATAAATCATCTTTTAGATCTCCATTTGGTGTATAGTCATCAACATCCATACAACACCAGCCAGCCCACTCAAGCACGTTATCATTTGCTCGAGTGGTACCTTGCTTATACACTGCAGGAGAGATAAGTACTGCATCTTTCTTTGAACTTTTTGGTTCTTTCGAAAGCTTATACAGAAATTTTTCGAATGATTCGAAGCTTGGCAATTCCATGCTTCGATGAGTTTTATTATCGAATATCGAATTAAAAACTGTTAGTGAAATACCCATGGTTTCCGCTGTGCTCTGGACCTGTCCACCCATTTGGCTTGATGAGGTCTGGTAATCCAAGGGGGTTTGGTCGTGAAGGCTTGACGCCTGGCTCTTTAGACATGTTTGCATTATGTACCTCATCCCATGCTTTATAAGCATCAATTCCGAATGCATCAAGTGTTCCAATAGCTACAACACAAAGATCAATCAAACCGTCAACTACTTCTTCAGGATCTTTGTTTGTATTTGCATTCATAGTTTCTGTTAATTCTTCTTGAAGAAACTTTAATCTAAATTCTAAAAAGGTTTGTAACTTTTCTTTGTCACCTGCAACCAACTGCTCTGACACCCATTTATGAACACCAAATTTACGATGCATATTATTAATATCTTGTACCCAATCTTTACTCATATTATAATCCTTCTCAATTTTGTTTATTATAACATAGTTTCTCGGCAATGTACACAGTTTTATGCAAAGAAACTATCCAATGTTGCAACTTCTTCTGGATTCCAGCCAACTGCATTAAGAATGAATTGGAGTGGATCAAGGAAAGTCTTTTCAAATTGTTTGTCGTAGTCTATATATTGGTCTAATTTCAATTCTTTAGGTAGACCCATTGGAAATGATATCACATTCTCTTTAAGATGATTCGGTAGTTTAAGATAAGCAAATTTAATCTTATCTCCGTTACTAATTAACTCGTACTTATTTGTCAGCTTAATATCTTTTAGCACTTTATTATAAAGAAGAGCGCCTCTTACATGAATTGGAGTACCCTTTTTATATATGGTTTTTGAATCACGCCAATCTGTAATATTGGATACACCACGTGGGAATGCAACAGCATCAGCAGGTAGAGACTTAAAGTATTGCTTAAATTCACTGATATATTTCTGAGTGTCTGCTTCAGATCCATTAATAATAATCTTAAAGATTTCTTTGAACTTAGAACGACATACTTCAGGAGTAGAAGATTTAATTGCTTCAATGCCCATAATCTTAAGCTTTGGCTCTTCGTACTGAACACCTTCTGAGTTATGCACATTGAGAATGTATCTTTTCTTTGCAGTCCAAATACCACGATCTGCAATTACCTCACGCTCCATAACCATTCGATTCTCAAAACAATTCATGTCATCATGAATTTTCTGTAAAGATTCTTCTAGCACTTTTGCAAAATGAGTATTACACACTTCATCAAGAAACTTAACAGGATCTTTTGGTTTAAACTTTTCAACAAATGCTTTAAAGTTTACATAAACTGAATCAGTATCAATAGCAATAACATAGTCCACATTATCAGTAGAAAGTAGTTTATTCATTTCGCTATTAATGGTTTTTTCACATGTTTTAATCACATGCTGACCAGTAAGAGTAATCCCTTCGGCAACTCTTAAATCGAAATAGCGATACCATTTATTACCAATAGCACCAAACAAAGAGTTCATTAAGATCTTAACAGCCATTTGTTTGTTGTTAAGTGAAGCAATTTGCTTTTCAATTTCTTTTGTTGTACCCTTTTGTTGTTCTTTCTGCCATTGAATCATTTCTTTCTTTACATCTTTACGTTCGGCATAGTATTTTTTAACAAGAAGAGGGAACACACCTTCTCTACTATTATCAAACGCGACACCGTTTGAGGCTCTCGAAACATTTTCACCATTCATTACTAGAGTTTCAGGCGACATGTTCCACTGAGCAATAATGTTTGGATATAGAGAATTCAAATCAAAAGAAACTACCCAATCATGTGCACCGACTTGTGGTTCTTTTACATAACCACCCGCAAATGATACCTTTAGATATTCTCTTTCACTTCTGTCAGGTGGAGAAGGTACTATGATATCTCTCTTTGCTAGTTCGCGAAAGATAATAGAATCCCAAATTGCAGTAGTACCAAAGATGTCAGTAAAGTTGACACCAGCTTTATATGCTAGAGTAAATCCTAGACCAATGAGATCTAGTTTTTCATCTAAACGTTCAATAAGTTCTACATCTTTAATATTATAATCGATATAGAGCTGATAGTTTTCTTTATAAAGATTACGAAGAGAACCATATTCTTCATAAGACATTTTAGTTTCACCGAGAACTACAGATGAAATATGATTGAGCGAGTATGATTCTTGAGGACCATAACTATAACCAAACTTCTTAAACAAATCCATATAATCTAATTGAGATATGCCAGAAATCTGTACTTCTTTCATTACACCAGTTTTAAGTGTAATAGTTTTTTCACGTACGACTCCCCATGGGGAAAGATGATTTGCAGCCTGTTGACCAAATAATCTAACAATTCGATTGTAAATATATGGAATATCAAAGCCGCGTACGTTCCAACCGGTTAATACTTCTGGATAATGCTCTTTACCTTGACCAGCCCACCATCGTACAAATCTTTCAAGTAATTGATATTCATCTTCACATTTATGATAACGAATGTGCAGATGCTTATGAGGTGTTTTATCGATATCATAATCACCGCAGCCCCATACTTGGTATAAAGCAGACGTACTTGATTTAATTGTAATAGCTGTGATAGGATGTTGAGCTTCAATTGGATCGGGAAATCCATCTTCGGAATGTACCTCAATATCTAAATTGACTACATTCACTAGAGATGGATTAAAATCGATTTCGTTGGGAAACTTTTTTTGAATGTGTTGCCACATTACACGATCTTGACCGTAATATTTAAAGCCAGAAACTCCTTCGTATCTCTTAATGAAATCTTTCATATCATTAAAATGAGAAAATTTAATAGGAGCTACTGGCGTGCCGTCTAGAGCTTTGTATTTTGTTGGTTTGTCAGTGGGAATATATAATTCAGGCTCAAGCTTATAAGTAGCAATAACTGCTTTACCTTGATGGTTGTAGCCGCGATAGCGTAAAGAATTGCCATGACGATCGTAACTTGTATATTGTGACATATAACCTCCATTTCAAAATATATTATACACTAGTTTGAGGTAAATGTACATAGTTATTATGAGATTGCCCTCATTCTTTCTACTAATCTATCAGCACGGTTTGTTACTTGTCTATACCAACGCGAGTCTACCATCTCATCTGCAGCAGCATTCCAATCGCGAGCATCTACTCCACGCTTCATGCCTTTAAACTGAGATAGCCGTGGTCTACCCATATTAAACATCATGTTGGCTATAATGAGTTGGGCCTCGCCCGGCAAATCATCGAAGTCCTCGTATAATTGTCTACAGTCGTCGATAACAATTTCAACGTCTTTATCGAAACACTCGTTGACTCTGTCTTCGCTGACAACTGTCCCAACTGGTTGTCCAGACTCTGGATCGTCATCCCTAACCAGATGACCAATGCCAAAAGTAGGGAGACCGAGATGATCAAGGTAAATTTCATATTTTACTCCTTCATCTATAGCAATTTCTTCTCTCAATTGTTCAATATTCATAATTTATCCTTTTGTTGTTCCGCTTACATATCCAGCAACAAGGCCAATAATACCTGTCACACTCATTTGTAAGAGCTCTACAATATTTTGATCAAGTTCGGCATTATGCTCTTTTGCAAGCATAAATTCATCAACTACAATGAGACCTAAGAGTCCCATTAGTCCTAGTGCCATGACTAGAACAATAATATCTTTTAAATATTTCATTATGTTTCCTTTGTAAAAGAATCAGGTATATCTTTTATGTTTGGTTTATCGCAATGACATTGAGTACATACATCATTGTGACATTCAGGGCAATCTGGAGAATAGCAATGGCACCTATGTCCACAGTTTTGACATTGACGTTCAGTACCTTTCATCGCTATTCTCCTATTTTGTTATTAGCTTAATTGTTCATTCTCTTCTTCAGTATAGGGCCACATATTAGTTGATCCTATTTACTTGTTTCGTGAGCAATTGCTCTACTTCCCAAATTGAATCGGCTGAACAGCCAGCCTTTTTAAAGAAATATTTCCAAAGATTATTTATCATTGTATGCACCTTGAATTGTTAAACGGTTCAATTCTGCTAGGAGACTATGATACGTATGCTCTGGATATTCATGCAATAAGGCTTTTGCTACAGATTCGTTTGCTGCACATTGGCGTGAAACAACCATAGATTTGCCAATTGATGAAAATAATTCTACGATCCAATTAAAGGAAAGTCTAGGCAGATTTAAGCTTTTTAGTACGATTGCGGTCATTTGTTAGTTCCTCGTTTTTTCTGATTGAAATTTTACGAGGCAGCTTTTCTTCCGGAAGGACGACTTCTAGATTGACAGTCAAAATTCCATCCGTTAGATCTGCTCCAGTTACTTCGGTATATTCCGACAGTCTAAATGACTTATTCCAATTTCGAGCACTAATACCTTTATGAACATACTTATCTTGTTCACGTCTTTGAGGACGATCACCCTTGATGTAAAGGACATGGTCTTTTACTTCAATATCAATATGTTCTTGTTTGAATCCAGCCACAGCGAGTTCTAAGGAATATTTTAGTTCATCCTCTTTCACTACGTTATGTGGTGGATAGGTATCCTTTGAATGCTTATGAATGTTTTCAAGCTGATCAAAGATGTGGTCGAAACCAAGAAATGCGTTTCGCGGAAAAGCGAATGTTCCAGTCATATGTACCTCCATGACTTATGCAAGGTTAAAATGAGACCCGACTATCGGCATCTCTAATCTATATATAATTACTTTTTTTAAAAAGTAAATAGGAAAAACTCATTTATTTCCAATATTATATTTTGGACAAAGTTCCCAATCATTCTTTTCTTTAAAAGGAATAATCTTAATTTGTCTCATTGGTGCAAGTGGTTCTATTTGTGTACCATCATCCACACTAATTAATCCCCAGTCACTCATTAGCTGAGCAATCGTATTTCTACGGGCAATATCATTCTCTTCAAGATTAGATTTCTTACCATCAAGGAGGAATAGCTCCTTAAAATGTACAATAAAATATCTACCTTGCTTATGCAAAATATGACATGACTGAAATAGTTTTTTATCTTTACGAGATGCGACACCGATACGTGTTAGTGTTTCTCTAACTTTTAAGAAATCATCCGGCTCGTTCAATGTTATTTCCAGCATTGATCCTGGCGTCCATTCGACGATATTATTATTTTCTTCCACCTTTATATACCTTTTTCTTCAAATCATTAATCTGTTCAGATGTGAGAAGGGATAAGGCTTGGCGGGCTTTTTCATTACTATAGCCATAATATTCCTTAACAACTTCCACGTCACTAGCAGTATCAGGTTTGATCCATTTAGAAAACCTTTTACGCTTTCGAATACTATTTATATAAAAGTCGAATTGTAAACGATGATCTAAATGATGAAGACGATTCATTGCATTAGCATAGATAACTGTGTCATTGAAATAAGAAAGACCTCGATTAACCATAAATGGGTTATAAGCTTTTTCCGCAATGTCATCAACCATAATATCTTTTTTGGTATCATTGATTGCATTTAAGTATTCAAATGGATTCATAGTTGATCCTCATCCCAACTATTATATGGTCCTCTCTGTACCCAACGAAAAAAGACGTACGAGCCCAGACCCGCTACCCATCCAAGCCATTCAGAATGAAAGCTACACATAAATCCTAGCATCAATGCTATGATGAGTGTAGTAAGTTCTTTATTTTCCAAAGTATTCTACTCCACCTGTATAGTTATCCAAATCAAGAGCTTCTTCTAAATGTAACTGTGTAAATTCATCTGTATTAACTTTATTCAAATGAACTTTATTCCAGTAGAGTTGAGGTACAGTTTTATGACCTTCATTCTTAATAAACATAAGAGCATTTTTATTTTCTTTTATGTTCACCACTTGATAGGTGAATCCCCAATCATTAAGTTTTGCTTTCATGATTTCACAAAAAACGCAATTGGTTTGAGTGTAGAGCGTTAGCTTAATTGAATCGAACATTAGCCATTACCTCTGTTAAACATGCTACCACATTGAGTTCATGGTCAGCCACAAACGCATTCTTATATTGGTATTCAGCAAGAAGAAGAACCAACTGTGGAATCGATTGAGGTTCAACTTTATCACACATTCTATCATAAACGGATCGAAAGATAGCCGATGCATCTGTATCAATATTATTGACAACCCATGAACGCATCTTTTTAAAGTCTTTTTTCTTAAGATGAGAAAAAAGATCATCATAGTTTTTATCAGAAAGACTATGTAAAATTGATGAATCGATTGGTTGACCACCAGCAGAATGCCGCTGCAGTTCACCAAGCACTCTACGCCAATCAGGGGCATACTTCATAATTAATTCAGCAAGAGCTGTGGCAATAAAAGATACTTCTTCTTTATAGAGAATATCTGCAGCACGATCCATAAATTGGCCACAGAGACCAACCATATCTTTCTTACTTGTATTGAATTCATATACACCACAGCGAGAATGAAGTGGCTGAATAATACGATTCTTAAAGTTACATGTAAGAATAAATCGACAGTTATTAGAAAACTCTTCAATAAACCCACGAAGAGCCGGCTGTGTAGATTGCGGATTAAGATAATCTGCCTCGTCAAGGATAACTACTTTGTAGCCACCTTGTAAAGAAACAGTTGAAGCAAATTGCTTAATTTTAGTTCGAAGAGTATCGATGTTACCTTCTTCAGAACCATTAATAACAATATAGTCAAGATCAAGTGAGTTACATAATGCTCGAGCTACAGTTGTTTTTCCAAGACCGGCAGTACCGGTGAAAAGCATATTTTGCAATTCACCGGTATCTACCATCTTTTGGAAAGTAGTCTTTAAGGATGCCGGTAAGATGGTATCCTTAATAGTGCGGGGACGATATTTCTCGACCCATAGGAAGTCATTTGACATTCACAAATCCTCATAACAAAAAATAATTATATCACATATTCACGGACTTGTAAATAGCTTATTCGTCTTCCATCGCCTTTTCTTGTTGAATGTTTTCTACAACTTGAATGACTTGAATTGCGTCATCACGCAATTTGCCAATAGTTGAAAGTTCTTCACCTTTAAACCCACCGCGCTGAGTGATAGCATCTACTACAGCTACAGTGCTACGAGCAACTTGGTTAGAAACTGTAAGAAGGTGATCAATTTTATCTGGTTCTTTCGTCATTTTATACTCCGTACGAAGATGTTTTTTCAAGTGCAATCCAATACTTAACGTTAAGTTCTTTATGCTTAAAGCAAGAAATCATTTTACTACACAATTCAACATCGTAATCACCACTAAGGATCTTAAGATTAGAGATTGAAATAATAAATTTAAAACTTGCATCGGCAGGATATTCGCCATCAATATCGATCGAAAAGGCATTTGATGTTGAATTCTGGCTATCTACAACAGAAAGACTAATTACTCCATTCTCGCCAGTAATTGACACTTCATCATGACCGAGAGTGGATGCGGCTCTCTTAATCTTGTTTAGTGTCTCCTGTGTAAGAGTAAACTTTACTTCTGCCTCTGGCATAGTAATATCTTTCTGAGGGGTGGTCAATGTCTCGAGAGGAGAGAAAAAATACTTGACCTTTGATCGACCAGTTGAGTCGCCAACAATTACTGATTCTTCAGCAAATTTTAGTCGAGGAACATCAACCAATCCTAAGACACCGATAAACTCATTGAGATCATAGATGCCAAAGTCTTGTGGAAACTCTACATCAACAACAGCTGTTGCTAATACGTTTCGAGCTTCCGAAATAGTTTTAATTACGCTACCTTGTCGAATCATCATATTAGGATTGATTCCTGAGAAGTTCTTCAAGACGCTTAGGGTGTATTCATTTAATTCCATTATATATCCTCCAAAAGATAAGTATATTATAACACAAGTTCATTAGCTTGTACACTGTTATTTTTCATTTTACTAAAATTCTTTTCCTTAATGAATTCAAGTTTGTTATTGAATTTTCCGTCAAGGATTTCACCCTTATGAGAAATGACAAACACATTCGTATCATCACCAAGAGTGTATAGAATTTTCAGTAGATTTTCTACACCGTCATGATCAAGAGATGAATCAAACGTCTCATCAAGTAGAAGAAGATTGGTTGCTACCGAGTTCTTCATCTTTGCCACCTGTCTCCATGTAAACAAGAGAGCCAAGTCAATTCTCTGTTTCTCACCTTCAGAGAATGAATCATAGGTAAACTCATCTCTGTGTCGAGAACGAATTACTTCTTGAAATGATTCGTCAAGATGAAAGTGTACAAAGAAATCAAGGATTTGCAGATACTGATTTACAAGCTTGTTCATTACAGGTAGATACTGCTTGATAATCTTAGTCTTAATACCAGTGTCTTTCAACATCTCTACAATAACAGAATTATAGCTGAATTCTTCCGAGTACTTCATCTTCTGTTCTAATAAATTTGATCTATTGTCTTCAAATTCAGATAGATCTTTCTTTGCTTTTTCTAGATCAGCAGATTCTGGACCAGTTAGATCGCTTTCAAGAGACTGTATGTGTGTTTGTAACCGATTGATTGTTTGATTATTAGAATGAATTTCCGATTGCTTTTCTCTGATTTCGGAAAATGAATCATTTGCCCGTTCAATACTCTGTTCAATAGCAGTTGACTCGATAGCCGCCCTATCCATTGCTGATTTAAGTTCTTTTGCTTTACTTTTCGCAAACGTAAGTTTTTCTTCTCTAAGTTTAGGACTAATATCTTGGGAACATGTTGGACATTCCTCGTTGGTTTCATAGAATTTTGCATCTTTTGCCACCGTCGTCATCTGTTGTTTGAATTGTGCAGTATACTGTAGAAGAGCCTGTTTCTTACTATTAAGCGTACTAAGTTCATCCTTAATCGGGTTTTGTTTTGCTTCTACATGTGCAGAAAGAGTAGTATTTGACTGTTGGAGTTCTGCGATTTCTGATTGATACTGAGCAATATCATTTTTCTTCTTTGAAATATTTTGACCGATTAGATCGTTGACATCACGAATGTATTTTCTTTGACCGTCAATCTTCGTCTTGACAATGTCAATGTCATAATTAATATTGCCGATCTTCTCTTTTAATAAAGTATTTCTTTCTTTCAAGATGATATTCATCTTAGAGAATACATTAATGTCAAGAAGATCTTCAATCACTTCTCTTCTGTGACCACCAGGTAATTGCATAAAGGGAATAAATGAAGAGCTACCCAATACAACTACCTGGTGAAAAGATTTATGGTTCAACTTGAGAATGTTTTGTTCGAGGATCTTCTGATATTCTTTTGAATGAGATGACTGATTAATCAGTGTTCCATTCTTCCAAATCTCAAACACATTTGGTTTGATACCGCGGCTCACTTTAAATTGATTACTACCAATTGCAAATTCGACTTCAACCATACATGCTTTATTATTGATTGAATTCACCAATTGCATTTTGTTAATGTTACGGTGTGCTTTACCAAACAGCGCGAATGATAGAGCATCGAGCATGGTTGACTTACCAGCGCCATTTTGACCAACTACAAGAGTTGATTTATTTTTATTAAGTTCTATTTCTGTAAAGTTATTACCTGATGACAGGAAATTCTTATAACGTAATTTAGAAAAAAGGATCATTGAAATTCCAGTGCTTGTGCTTCGGTCATAAGTTCGCGTACTTGAATCTTAATTTTGCCTTTGTCAAGATCTGTATCAACTGCGTCAATATATGAATCAACAATCTCTTGAGTGTCATCAAAATTAATCTTCTCATCTTCAATATTTTCACCGAGAAATTCTTGAAAGTTCTCGGCAATCTTGAGTTCATGGATATTCCTTGTTTGAATACGATCAATAAATCTGTCAAACGTAAATAAATCTGACTTATTTACAACAACCACTTTAACTAGTTTGTTATCTAAGTTTTCGACATTATAGTTATTATAATCTATTTTCTCGTCATTGTACACTATTTTTTCAAATATAGTGTGTGGATTTCTTATTTTTTCTATTTGACGAGTTTCTGTATCAATCACATGAAAGTACTTAGGATCATGTGCATCTGACCAAAAGAACTCGAATTGGCTACCAAGATACCATACATTATCTTGCTGAGATGCCGTATGGAAATGTCCTGATAAAACCATCTCAAATCGAGAGAATAGCTTATGATCCATACCATGCATATTCTTGACACCTCTCATGAGATCAAATCCATTTAATTCAAGATGTCCACCCAACCAATCAGCTTTACATTCGCGAATAAACTTCATTGACGACTCATAATTCTCAGAATTAATCCATGGAAGAAGAGCAATCTTTAATGAACCATATTCCATTACACGTGGTTCCATTACAATATGAATTTCATTCATGTAATGGCCTAGACATTCTTTCAAAGAATTAAGGTCATTTGTATTTTTGTAATACGTATCATGATTACCAGGAATAATATCCATCTTCATCTTATACTTACGAAGTGGATCAAGAAAATGTTTGCGATTATGGTTAAGCGCCTTAAAGTTTACAAATTTACGATGGTCGTAATAATCCCCGAGGTGTAGGATTTGTTCAATCCCGTTTTCTTGACAGTAAGGAAAAAAGACTTCTGAATAAAACTTTGCTGCATTGTTGAGAAAGATTTCGGAAGAGTTACGAATACCGCAATGTGTGTCATTGAGTACCGCTACTTTCACTGTAGGAACTCCGACAAATCAGAGTCACCCTTTGATATACGTTTACGTTTTTGTTTTTCTTCCTGTACCATTTCTTTTACTTCTGCATCAACATGTCTCACTTTTTCAATACGACCGCGAAGCGTATCGATAAATGCGCCTGCAACTTGCTGAGTCATGTCATCACCATGTTCATTAACCATAAAGTTTTCAATACCAGATTTTGTTAAATATTTTAGTTTAATATCTTGTTGTTTCTTTTCTTTTGCAATACGACGTAAAAATGCATACCAAGTAATTTGAGTAAAATAAGCAAAAGCATTTGGTTTGCCTGTTCTTGTCGCTGCTTCTAAGTTATAATTTTCGATAGCCTTTAAACAATTTTCAACTGCATCCATAACCATCTCTTCGCGATACGTGTAGCGAATAAAATTAGATTTGTGAGACAAACCTTCAGCGATTCGTAAGAAACACTGAGCAATATAGTCAGGTACGATAGGAAGTGGTTGATTTTGTTTTTTGGCCAATTGAACTGATTCTACATATTCAACTACGGACTGAGAAAATTCAGCGTTATTAACGTAATGAATACTAGCTCGTTTAGTGCGTGCCATGTCGCCTCCTTTAATTATATAGTTATTATATACTATCCTAAAGCATTTGTAAATAGGATAATTTTGTATTTAGAGGAAAATATAAGTGTGTACTTTTCTGCCAAACATGTTATAATAAACTATAAAGTTTTCCGGGAGGCAGTAGTACTCTTTTTTAGTGGTAGTTATTGTTTTTGGGTTTAAATAATATTACGTTAGGAGAATCAGAATCCTTTTCAATCTCAACACCTGCTTTAAGTTCAGCATATTTTTGGTCAAGAAATTCATCCATTTGTTCTTCGGTAAGTTCTTTCATCTTTTCTTCTATTTCTTTCAGAGTCAGACCTGCGCGTCTTACGGCATTGTATTTATCGGTCTCTTGAAGAGCTGCTGCGTAATGCAACAATATCGTTTCAGAAGGAGTAGCTTCTCCAATAATATGAATAGAATTAAGGCATACCAGGTCAGAGGTTTCATCTTGAAAAGAAACCCACGGCTTAAGAGTATAGTATCTGACACCAGATTCAAGATCGTCAGCGACGACTACTTTCATTGCTTTACGGATAATAACATCAGCCCCTTCGTCATCAGCTGATTCAACTAGTTCACAAATTACTTCATCACCGTTAGTAAGCTTAAATTGCTTATAGAAATCATTCATGATTTGATCTCAAGTTGTACTGTCTTATAATCGAATTGTTCTTTTTGATACATTTTAAGCCTCTCAAAGGAATGCAATAGTGAATAATTTTTTCTATTCTGCCAGCTAATGTCATCAGATATATCATAGAGTGTAGTAGCACTACCATCATCTGACTTTCGAAGACCTCTACCAATACTCTGTAATACACGAATTTGAGATTTACTTGGAGATGCGAAGACAATATTATGCAGATTCTTAATATTTATCCCTGTTGAAAAGGTACCCAGGGAAGCAACGACGATAGCATTCTTTTGTTTTTCTACAATACCACGAATGGCTTCACGGTCAGTTGCACTTACATCACCAGATACAAAGAAAACTTTTCTATTTTCTTCTACTTTTTCATCAATTAGATTAAATATTGGTTTGCCATGTTTCTCTACATAATTGTAGAGAATGAGTGTATTACCTTTTAGGTCGAGCGCAAGGTTACGAATAAATTTGTTACGATAATCATTACTTACAATAAAATCTATTTCTTCTTGGTAAGTTCTTTTACCGAATTCTTTACGTACTTGTTGATTGTACTGTAAGACAATTCTCTTAATCCGCAACTGTGCAAGTGTATCGTTGTCTTGTAGTATTTTTGTAGTGGTAACACGATATATTTTACCGAATAAACCTTGGAGTACGAGTTCATGTGTTTGAGCTCCATCTAATGTTCCTGTTGTTCCGAATCTGTATTCTGCTTCGGATGCCTTGTTCATAATTGACATAAGTGATTTAGATTTGAATCCATGACATTCATCACCAATAACCATACCAAAGTGATGGAACCATTGCCTTGGTAGTTTATAGATTGATTGCCATGTACTAATAACTACTCTTTTTTGTGTAACTTTATCTTTACCAGAATAGATCTTATGTACGTTATTATCGACATCCCATCCATAGTCATGAAAGTCTCCTGTCATCTGTTCAACAAGAGAAGTCGTAGGTACAATAATCAAAACCATTTTATTATGATTTTCGAGATACCAACGAGTAAGAGCATAGATGATAAGAGATTTGCCAGAACCAGTAGGAGAAAGAAGTACACCGCGTTTTCTATGAATACCAGTTGATACTGCATCAAACTGATAGTCACGAATGGTGTACGGCATACCAAGAGACTCAATATAGTTGTAAACATCTTTTACTTCTACTTTATTATAGTCGTTTGCTTTACCGTATGGAGAATCGTCTAGTTCTACTAGATAATCTCTTTGTTCTGCAAATTGTAAGAGATGTTCATAAAGTCCGGCTGGCAATTCGCCTGACATAACTGTAAACAATCGAATCTTTCCATCCCACATTTTATTACGAAATGCAGGCATGAATTTATAGCCAGGAACATAAAACGAGAAAAACTCATTTAATTCTTGTGCAGTACCGCTATCACATTGAATGTGAAGATTAGCGTGATTTAGTTTCCTGACTCGAATTGTTTCCATTTTATAATATTTGATATCGTCTGATGACGCCAATTGATATTGTTAATAATGTCTGTTAATGTATCTATAACAGTCTTAAAGTACTGTATTTTCTCTTCAGACTTCTGAATTTCAGGATCGCTATCATAATAATAATCCAACTCACCTTTAAGTACTTTGAGACCGTCAAAAGGATCAATCTCCCAACCAAGTTCCTGTACTCTCTGTTGATCCATTTTTCCATTATAATATAGCCATTTATCTTTTAACAAAGATTTCTGTGAAAACTCAGCACGTTTCAATTGAAGCTTATATGTTGATAAAAGCTCTAGGTATTTTGCATGTAGGATTGGTTGTTCTCGGGAAGATTTATCAAGTTCGTTTGGATCGATAACACAGTCATTTGCCCACATTTCGTGGATACTTTTCAAGTCAATCATAATATACTCCGTTCATTATTATATATTATATCACAAATGTGAGCAAAAGTAAACTGTTAAGATAATCTTAATAAAGTTTAATCATTTTATAATTTTATACATAGTAATATGCTAATCTATCTTCAGTTGAACCGGAATGATAAATGGTAGACATCACCATATCTCCGGCTCTATTGATATCCATCGCCATACCAAGATATGTTCCTGATGATGGTGTTATTGAATTAACTAAAGACCAAGTAGATCCGGATCTAGAATACACGTATATAAAACCATTAGATTTAAATGGGTCTGATACGAACAAAATATCTCCATTGTGATTCAATTTTACATGATAACCAAATGCGGCTGAAGATGCTGGCAAACTTAATTCGGTTTCCAAAGCCCAAGAACTGCCATTGTGATAAAAAACACAGCATGTACCACCACCTGCGTTACCACCCACTACTATCCTAGATTTATTTCCTGATATATCACAATCATAACCAAAACCTTTACCTACAGTTGGAGCAGTTATACGTTGCGTTTGACTGTAAACTCTACCACTACCATTACCAGTACTATCAAAGATCATTAATTCTTCATAAACATTACCGGATCCTACAACAGTAGTTCCATCTTCAGATATACCGACACCAGCACCTAAAAATCTATTACTACCAGTTACTGTAGATTTTAAAGTACCAATCAACGTGACGCTATCATTTGAAGGGTTTATCCAATATGCATGAACATTTCCATTATTAGAAAGACCATCTGTGCTAGAATATCTGTTACCAATTACTAGATATTCATCACTTGTTCCACCAAACTGTATATCACTGGAGCCATAACTACTAGAATTAGAAGAAATAATAGCAGATCCACCATTAACTTTTGTAGCGGAAGCCCATGTAGCACCTTTTTTGTATAAATGAAGTTTATTATCCACCGGATCACTAACACATATATATTTGTCATTAGGCGAAATATCAACACTTCGGCCAAATTGATACGGAGCAGCTCCTGTGGCAGCTGTGGTTTTATTCGACCAAGTATTACCTGTTCTAGTCATAGTATAAACGTAACCGGGCATCGAACTTACGTTACTAAACGCAACAGTTTCACCTGTACTAGTTACACCTATTGAAAAGTCATGAGAATAATTATTTGTCTCTTTAGTTGTTATATCGACAGTTGTGTTAAACGAAGACCAATTAGGAGTAAATGTTAAACTAAAAGTAGATACTCCAGATGCAATACCAATACCATCGGTTGCTTGAAAAGTAATGGTAAATGATCCTGCACCACCAGCTGAATCGTGCAGAGGTGTTACTGTAAACACACTCGAATCCTGACTTAGCGTAGCAATACCATCCATTCCACTTGGAGTTGCAGAATATGTTACAGACTGTCCGTCACTATCTTGAGCAACAAGTGTAATAACTGTTGGCGTAAGATCAGTTGCTAGTGCATATGCTGCATCAGGTCCAGATGTGAATGTCGGTGTAGAATTGATTAGTGCAACATTATACCAACCAGAACCATTTGAGATGTAGATCCTGTTATTACTAGTTACAAATGCTTGATCACCAGCCGTTAATCCTGATGTTGGTAACAAATTTGGCGTAGCATATACAGATACACCAACGTTTGAAGCAGTATGTAATAGTGCGTTGTTTGAAGGATTAGTGGTTTTGGTCTTACCGAGAATATCAGCAATATCTTTAATTTTACTTGGCATTTTTTTTATCCTATCCAAACCTGTGCTGCTCCAGGAGCAGGATCATCGCCTCCACCTTCGCCTCCACCTCCAGCTGGAGTAGAGTTTGCATATGTTCCTGTATTCACATTATTTGCCCAACCAGCAACTGTTAAACCAGCTATATATGAATTTTGTGCGCTGTCTACTACAAA
>Ga0209137_1000968_pt1 | contig 28446 bp, 23 predicted proteins | sample SaaInl5LU_22_DNA_FD_184642 | JGI IMG/M metagenome (GOLD analysis project Ga0209137, IMG submission 184642) | Marine microbial communities from expanding oxygen minimum zones in the Saanich Inlet - ESP_105LU_22_DNA (SPAdes) (version 2) | ecosystem: Environmental > Aquatic > Marine > Intertidal...
ACGAGATACTGATCATGTAGATTATTTAATAATTTGCGGCACTCGCAATGCATTTGGAAAAATGCCATGGACAGGCGAAGATCCTTATAGTTGCTATATTAGAAAAAAACAAAAAGGAATTAAGTTCGAAACAAAGTTGTATGGCGACGATCATCATCTGACACATGCAACAACTGGTTTTTATAATTCTGGATTTAATGACGCTGCTGTAATTGTTGTTGATGGCGCCGGCAGCGGATTAGATATTCCAGAATGGGATGAAGTAAAAGATGGAACTTGGGAAGTCGAGTCTATATATAGTATGTCTTACCCTGCTGAAGTTGAAGCACATGTAAAATACTATGGTTCTAACATGCGAGATAGCTTTACACTAACCGATAATGATACATTAGTAGAAGTTTCAGATTCTCACGGATTAACAAAAACATATGAAGCAGTTACAGGGTTTTTAGGGTTTCATGCTATTGAAGCAGGTAAAACAATGGGAATTGCTCCTTATGGGAAGTTTAACGACACTATTAAATTAAACGAAGGTAGATTTACAAATAGAAGTTTTGTTAAACCGGGCTTTCCAGCAGGCAGTGTAATTCGAGCTGACATGGACGATGAACTTCGCGGAATACTAGGCGACACTAGTTGGCACAAAGATGAAACCAAAATCGACGAATACCGAAAAGATCTTGCTTATATGGTTCAGAAATCTACTGAAGATAGAGTTAAGCTTCTTATCAAAAAGGCTGTCGAAATTACAGGCAGTAAAAATATTGTTATTAGCGGCGGCTATGGTTTAAATTGTGTTGCAAATTATGAATTTTTAAAAGAATTCCCAGACTTGAATTTTTATAATGAACCAATTGCACACGATGGCGGCAACGTCATAGGTGCGTGTCAATATGTTTATAGAACTATTTCTAAAGACAGTAAAAAAACACCACTAACTTCTTTATACTTAGGTCCTAAAGACGAAAATCAATACACTGATATTGACTATGAAGGATTTACAGTAACAGATTCTACTACAGAAAATGTAGCAAAATTAATTGCTGAAGAAACTATTGTTTGTATGTATCAAGGAAGATCAGAAGCAGGTCCTAGAGCGCTGGGTAACAGAAGTATATTATTCGACCCGACTGTCAAGAACGGTAAAGATATAGTTAACGAAGTCAAACACAGAGAATGGTTTAGACCTTTTGCTGGCACAGTCTTAGCAGAAAAAGTAAGTGATTGGTTTGATTTAAGATCTAAAAAAGAAACTCCATTCATGATGTACGCAGTTGATGTTGTAAAAGATAAATTGGAAGTTATACCTGCCATTACTCATGTTGACGGAACTTGTCGTGTACAAACAGTAACCAAAGAGCAAAATAAGCATTACTATGAACTAATCGAAGAATTTGAAAAGATTAAAGGAGTGCCAATATTGTTTAATACTAGCTTTAATTTGGGAGGTGATCCGTTAGTCGAAACAGTAACAGAAGCACTGGATACACTTAGAAGGTCTGAACTAAAATACCTTTGGTTACCTGAAATTGGAAAATTAGCAATTAAGGATTAAGATAATGGGTAGATACTCTGCATATATTGATGTTATAACTCAATTTAAACAAAATAAAAAAAGCATTGGCATGTCTGTTTTTAATGTATTAATAGATAACTCAAAACCTTTCACGCCAGGCGATCAATTAGAAATATACCCATTTGTACAAGATGCAATACAACTTTTAACTCAAAAGGGATATGACCTCTTGTTTATTACTGGACAACCGCCAAGACGTACTAGAGATATTGCAATTGAAGATTTTGATAATATATTAGATTCTTTGAAAAACATAACTAGTGAATACGGCGGAACTGCAAAGGCATCGTATTATACACCGTCTTCTGATAAAACTGATCCGTATGTTAAACCTAATATTGGAATGTTTAGAAGAGCAGAGAATGAAAATAACGTTGTGTGGAAAGATACTTTTTTTATCGGGTGCGATAAGAATGACATCAAAGCTGCGTTAAGTTTACCAACTACTGCAATTCTAGTTGGCGATACTAAAGATAGTGTTAACAACGACTCTGTACAGAAATTTGAAAACCTTTTAGAATTTGCAAAAGCTGTTTGATTTAAATCTAGCTAAATACTTATGAAGATATGTAGAGGTATTGAATGCTAAATTTTACTAAGTTCTTTATGCAAGGCTTAAAAAAGACACTTCGCTTACAAAGCGGAGTAAATTTTTCTTATAAAGGTCCGTGGGTACAACTATACCCAGGTACTATTATGGATGAATGGTACTATGGCGACTTTTGCGCAGTTGAATACACAATAGTAGCCGACCTAGGCGGACAAGACAAAGAAATTATAAAATGTCTTGTGATAGCAGACGTAGATAAAGCAAATATTACCGAATACGGCAGAACTAATCTAGGAAGAGATTTAGTAGATATTACAGCACAAGTTAATTCATCTAAAGTTAGTATTATTATAAATCCTGCACTATCTGAAGATAGTACGGCAAGTATAGGAGCAAAAGTAATTTACAGTGCTTCGTACTATCATAGCTTAAATGACATAGGGCAATCTACTACTGTAAGCTATCAGGCGCCTGCGCCAGTAGAAGCAGTAGCATCGTACGCAGTCACTCCTGCAGAAAACAACGTAAACGAAGGAAGCTCCGTAGTATTTAATGTTACGACAACTAATGTAGCTAACGGAACAACATTGTATTGGAGTGTTACAAACGCAGTTGACTTTAGTACATCAACCGGTAGCTTTACAGTTACAAATAACGCAGGTACATTTAGTGTTACGCCAACTGCTGATGTTACTACAGAAGGTGTAGAAACATTTACTGCTAGTGTAAGAACAGATAGTGTAAGTGGAACAGTAGTTGCAACTTCGAGTGCAGTTACAATTAATGACACAAGTCTCTCTCCCATAGTACAAACTTATGCAGCAACTCCTGTAGCAGATAATATAGACGAAGGAAGCGCATTAACAATTAACGTTGCAACGGCTAATATTGCTAACGGAACAACATTGTATTGGACAGTTTCAACACCTGACGAATTTGACATAGTAAATGGTAGCTTTACAGTTACAAATAACGCAGGTACATTTAGTGTTACTCCAGGGGCCGACGCACTTACGGAAGGTGTAGAAACATTTACTGCTAGTGTAAGAACAGGCAGTGTAAGCGGCACTATTGTAGCTACTACTGGTAACATTACAATTAATGACACAAGCATAACACCTTCGGGAATAATTTATAATGTAACTGTTGCAAATGGATCAAATATTTACGGCACAGGCAACAAATACTACATATCAGGATTCGATGCTGTAAGTCCATCGTTAAATTTAATTGAAGGCCAAACATACGTATTTAGACAAAGCAATAGCTCAAACGATACACATCAACTTAGATTTTCTACAACTCCTGACGGAACTTGGGGCGGCGGCGTAGAATATACATCTGGTGTTACTTTAGTAGGCACTGCTGGCAGTTTAGGTGCATACTCTCAAATTACAGTCGGAAATAATACACCAACGTTGTACTACTATTGTGTAAATCATAGCGGAATGGGTGGCACAGCAAATACACCAGCAGCATCAACACCAACTTACGATAGTATAAGTTCAGTAGCAAATGCTAACGAAGGCGATGTTGTAACATTTACACTTACAACACAAAATATAGATAATGGTACAACTGTAGATTACACAATAACAGGTATTAATGCAGGCGATATATCTGCAGGCTTGCTTTCAGGCACCCTTACTGTAAATAATAATGCAGCAACTACAAGCATTACCCTTGCTAACGATCTTACTACTGAAGGTAGCGAAACGATGACGCTAACATTGGCAGCTATAGATAGTGCAGCAAATAGTACTGGAGCATTAACAACTCAAACAATAATTGCAGATACAAGTACAGAAGCAGCAGAGACATATGCAGCAACACCGGCTGCTAATAGTATTAACGAAGGAACTGCATTAGCAGTTAGCGTTGCAACAACTAACGTACCAGATGCAACAACATTGTATTGGACTGTTACTAACTCTGGTGACTTTAATGTATTATCTGGCAGCTTTGTGATTACAAGCAATGTAGGAGCATTTAGCGTCACTCCAACTTCTGATGAACTAACAGAAGGTGCAGAAACATTCCAAATTCAAATTAGAACCGAAAGTGTTAGTGGCACTATTGTAGAAACTACCAATAACATTACAATTAACGACACTAGTTTAACACCAATCGATCCTCCAACTTATGCAGCAACACCGGCTGCTAATAGTATTAACGAGGGAAGTTCGCTAACAATTAATATTGCAACAACTAACGTACCGGATGCAACAACATTGTATTGGACTGCTACAAGCGCCAGCGACTTTACGAACTCATCTGGCTCAGTTACAATTACAAATAATTCAGGATCATTTAATGTTTCCCCAATTGCTGACGCAACAACAGAAGGTGTAGAAACATTTACAATTAGTATAAGAACTGATAGTATCGGCGGCACCATTGTAGCTACTACTGATAACATTACAATTAATGACACAAGTATCTCACCAGCATTTATCGCAGACTATACAATAACAGTTACAAACAGCGGCAACAATTACTTGCTAACAGGTAATGACAGGAATGGCGGATTTACAAATAGTTCGCAACCTACACTAGCATACAACAATGGTGATCTAGTTCAATTTATTATAGATGCAGGTACGTCGGCTGTACATCCTTTCTATATTAAAACTGCACAAGGCGCAGGAACAGACAATCAAGCATCAGGAGTAGACGGACAAGGTACAACAGAAGTTAATTGGACAATTGGAAGCACAGGAACATTCTATTATCAATGTTCAATACATGCCGCTATGAATAATACAATAACGGTATCATAAGGAAATTTAAAAAATGACAGTCACGTATTCAAAATTTCAAACAGGCGACGGATTTAAGTCTCCGAGTCTAGATATAGATGCACTAGGTAACATTTCGGCTACATCACTTGACGTGTTATCGTTAAAAATAGACGGAGAAGTTTTATTTGGCATCGGAGCGCCTGGTGCTGTTGAAGGCGGACCTGTAACTTCGTTAGCTCCTAGTATCGTTAGTAGTAGTTTAACATCTGTAGGAACATTAACTGGGTTAACTGTTCAAGGAAATACTACTATTTCTAATGGACTAGTACAAATTAATAGTTTGTCTACAGGTACGATAAATAATATTGATATAGGAGAGACTACACCTGGAAACGGTACGTTTGTTTCTCTAACAGCAACAACTGGAACTATTACAACATTGAATTCGACAACGGCAACATTGGGAACAGCATCAGCAACAACAGTAACTTCGGGTACAGTTGTTTTAAATAATGCTCCAACAGCACTTAATCATGCTACTACAAAAAGTTACGTTGATACACAAATTACTGCACTATCTATAGCACTCGGGATGTAAAAAATGGCAAAAACGCAAATAAAAAATTATGTATTTAAACCTGGTCTAGGAGTTCTTGATAATAGATATCCTAATGCACATGGTCTAATAACTGCTAATAAAACTTTCATACAGAAAGAAATGAGTGCTTATATTGCTGCCAAAGTTACAGCAGCCGCACAATATACACCCACAGCAGCAACATACAATCCTGCAACAGGTGTGTTAGAATTAACCATAGGCACACATAATTTTAATGTTGGCGATGCAATTATAATTGCAGACGGTGGATTAACGTTTACCAATGCAAGCGCAGGCGCTGTTCCATTTTTTGATAAAGCATTAATAATTACAGCAGTTTCGGCGAATACTAGTGTTACAGTTAACGCAGGTATATCAACTGATCTCACTGCACACTCGTGGGTAAGCTCTGTAACAAATGCTACAAGAGATGTATTTTATAATTATGTAAACGACAGTGTAGCAAAATGTGAAAGAGATACTGGGTATGTAATTGACGCATATTTAAAAGATCTACAATATGGCGGCAATGAATATTTAAAGAATGTTATTAAATACTATTGGGATCAAAATGTTGCACAAGTTGACGGCGACAGAGGCGCAGAACTTGCTGCCCACAACTTTATTGGTAGATTAATTACAGATTACATTTTACCGCAATCGGCGTACTCTGCATTAAATTCAGAAATAACCCAGTCGGGCGGCACAGCTACAGAAACGACTGCTCAATTTACGCCCACAGATGCAACATATACTCCGACAACCGGAGCAATGACATTAAGCATTGGAACTCATAGTCTTGCAGTTGGTAACGAAGTTTTTATTGCACCAGCTGGCATAACTTTTACTTGTGCGCTTGACGGCAATGCCACATTGCATCCGTATCCCAGAGGATCAGGTGTTCCTAATGACACAGGCAAAGATCCATTTTATTATGCTCCTATTGAAATTACCGCAGTAACAGCAACTACTATTACAGTTAACATAGGCATTAGCTCAGATACTTCTGCGCATACATTTAGCAGTGCAACAGCAAATGCAGTAACGGCTGGACCTGCTGCTAAAATTAAAACTCTAGTATATAACACAGTAGATGTAATAGGCAACGGTCTTGCTGCAATGCCAACGCTAGTGCCGACAGGAGTAGGTAGTGTTAAAATACAAGGTAATTACAACTTAGAAGATTTTCTTTTAATTACTAACTCTAGTAAAAACGAAATTATATACAATTTTAGTGGCGCTGCTACAGGCGGTTATGTTACACAAGAAAAAGCAAGTGATACAGACTTTGTTAAATTTTTACAAGCAACAGATACTGTAGCTACCTTATTTTTAAATTATAACACAGCAACACATAGTTCAACTGACGAAATCCAAATATTTGTTGAAAATACTGAAAACGGTAAAAGTATAGTTTACACTAGGCCTTATGATTTTGGTACAGACTCTATTGAACGTCAGCGTATTGCAGCACCTTTATCAATGCTCGACGCTGACTTTGAGTACGGCTTGCAGCCAACTAAATGGGCAGCGATTGGTACACTTAGGGGATATCCTTCAATATACGAAATTCCTGGAACAGACACCGCAGTTGCATCAGTAACAACAGATGCAAGTTCTGTTAATACATGGTTACTTAATCTTACAGCAGACGGCACTACTAACTATACTGTAATAGGCAACGATAGAACAGGTAGTATATCTGGACCTGACCCTATTATTACCATGGTCGAAGGCGACACTTTGCAGATGATTAATAACTCAGGCTCTGGTCATCCTCTGTATATTAAAACGGTAGCAGGAACTGGTACTGGAAATCAAGTAACAACTAATATCACTGGACAAGGTGCTATTTCTGGCGCAGCAGTTGAATGGACACCGCAAACGGGCGATGCTGGCATTTATTATTACCAATGTAGTAATCATGCAGCTATGTCAGGAACTATTATTGTACAAACAAATACTGCTGGGGCTGGCTCAGGTCAGTCGTTAATCACAGTAACAACAGTTAGTCCCCATGGATTTGCAGCAGGCACACCATTTACAATTAAAGCTCTTGAAAATAGTATTAACGGAGCATCAAGAGCAGAAGGTAGTTTTGTAATTACAGATGTTCCTTCAACTACTTCCTTTAGATACTACGCAAAAGCACAAGTCGGTGATACAAACGGTGATGTTTTAAGTACAACTTATACACAACTTAGACAAGGTGGATTCTATACAGGAGCCAATATCGGCTCTCCTGTGTTTACTGTAGCAACAAACGGTTCAGGCGGCACTATTGCTGTTGAACTTACAACTCCGATTGGATCAACAAATTTACCATATGATGGACCAGCAGCAACAGTCGGAGCTCCTCTTAGCGGAGCTGGCATTGGAGCTGGAACACAAGTAACTAGTATTATCGACAATTCAGATGGCGGCGGCGAATACTTAACACCAGTAGTTGTTGGAGACTACAGTGCTGGCGTATCTACTATTACAGTAGAAGATGCTACTGGCATAGTTACTGAACTAGCAGCTAGCAATGGCACTGGCACAGCTACATTTATTGAAAATATTAACGGAACTGACTTGCAGTTTACTACTCCGTTTGCATCGGCAATTATTGGTAATAAAACAACATACACTGCTGTTTCTGGCACTAATGGAACATCTTCAGGATCGGGTGCAGAATTTACTATTTCAAGTACAGCTGGAACCTATGCAATTGATTCTATTACAAATCCTGGCACAGGATATGCAGAAGGTGATAGACTTTTAGTAGATGGGGCTACCTTAAGTGGAGCGTCAGGCACTAACGATCTTGTTATAATAGTTGCATCTATTAGTGGTTCAGGTATAGCAACTACTACGCTAGAAGGTACAGGATATGACGGCTCGTCTACTATATCTTCATTGACTCCGACCGCTGATGGCGGCAGTGGAACCGATGCATCTTTTGATATTACATATCTAAATAATGTATATACTAATAATACTTTAAATGCTGCTGGAACTGGGTATAGCGTAAATGACGTCATAAGAATTAACGGAGCTTCTTTGAACGGCGACGAATCAAATTCAATAACCTATACAATTACTGGCATTGGCGGCAGCGGAGCAATTACAACATTTACTGTAGCACCAGGAGCAACTGCACCGGATGCTAACGTATTCTATGGCGGCGTAGCTACTACAAGTAATACCATTGCAGGGGTCGACGCAATTGTTAATGTACAAAAAACCGGCACTGCATATTCGCTTTCTTTTAGTAATTTTGGAGGCACAGGATATGTTGTTGGTGAGACTTTTACAATTGCAGGAACTGAACTTGGCGGTGCAACACCAACAAATGATGTCACTATAACCATTGATGCAGTAGACGGCGGAACAGGTGCAATAACTGCATCTAGTATAACTAGTGCAACTACTGGTGTTAACGGCGACAGTACTACAATTCTTCCACAAAATGTTTTAGGATCTGGCGCAGATTTTGAAATTGTAATGACACCTAGCAGTACGTATGTTGTTAACATTAACAGCGGCGGCGCAGATTATGGTCCTAATCAGACATTTACAATCTTAGGCACATCGTTATTTGGTGCCACTCCTGCTAATGATTTAACAATCACGATCGATACCGTTACCACTGGCGCTGTTGCTACCATAAGCGTAGCAGGAACAAGCACAGCAGGCGACGCTACGACTCTTGGTGTTGCACCACCTAATCAACCACAGGCTGGTTCTAGTGCAACATTTAATATATTAAGAAATGCAGGCGGGTATACTGCATCTATTGCATCCGGCGGATCAGACTATGCTGTCGGAAACAAAATAATTGTTCCAGGAACAAGTCTCGGTGGTTCGACACCACAACATGACTTAACAATTGAAATTGATACTGTAAATTCCGGATTAATTACTGGAGTTAGTACATCTGCAGAATCTATAGGATACCCAGGCGATCCGTTTACACTTATATGTACAGTGCAATTATCAGAACCTACAACTGCTGAAATTGCACTAGGTGCTGAGATACCGTTTACGGCACTAGCAACACTTGAATTAGAATTTACTTCAGCACATGGATTAGTTCCAGGTAGCACATTTATTGTTAATGTTACTTCAGATGAAGGTATTAACAATCATTCAATTGCAAGTGGTCCTTTTATAGCGTCTGATATTCCTTCGATTACTAAACTAAGATATCAAGCTCGTTCAGCAGGATTTATTGATGTATCTTCGGATGCTATATCAGGTCAAGTTTATCCAAGACCAGACAGCTTCTTTGTTCACAGACCGTTTGACGGCGGCGTGCAGCTAGGCACAGGCGGCCCACAACACGGCGCACAGGCAATACGTCAGAGTAAAAAGTATATTCGTTACCAATCAGGTAAAGGTATTATGTATACAACTGGTGCGTTATTTGCTCCGAGTTATGATTTACGTAGTGTAACATCTAGTGGTGTTGAAGTCGGTGACTTGATTACAGTAGTAACTGATGATAATGATCACGGAGTACAAAAAGGCGGCATTATTAGATTGCTGGGCGTTGAAACTCCTGGATACAACAGTGGTGATGAAACTGCTGTGCCTCCTAAATTCGATTATGAAGTTGTTAATGTCGTTGACGAAAGAACATTCCAAATAAGAGCACAAAGGCGTTTAGGCGCAACTGAAGCTGTACTAGGATTTTCGGCAGCAATGACAGTAGTAAGCTGGCACGGTGCAACTGTGCGTTCGGGCATCTTCGATGATCAAAACGGCATCTTCTGGGAATTTGACGGCACACAATTAAGTGTTGTACAACGTACAGGCACAAAACAACTTGCTGGAACAATTGCAGTTACAGTTGATAATAATTTGGTTACAGGAACCAATACTAGATTTGAAGATCAATTAAAAGCAGGCGATAGAATTATTATTAAAGGTATGACACATGTTGTATCACACGTTCTTAACCAAACATCATGTACTGTAACACCAGATTGGAGAGGCACAGTTGACGTACTTGCTTCAAAGGCTAACTTAATTTCAGATAAGAAAGTAAAGCAATCAAACTTTAACTTAGATCGTTTAGACGGTACTGGTCCGAGTGGATATAATCTTGATATTGGTAAAATGCAGATGATTGGTATTCAGTACAGTTGGTACGGTGCTGGATTTATCGACTTTATGCTACGTGGTGCAGATGGTAACTTTACATTTGCACATAGAATGCGTAACTCAAACGTTAATACAGAAGCATTCATGCGTTCAGGTAACTTGCCAGTGCGCTATGAAGTTAGTAATGAAGGCCCGAGCGGCAAAATAAAAACTGCAATGGATAGTAGTCAAACAACTGTAGTACTAGAAGATTCTAGTTTCTTTCCACCGGCTGGAACTATATACATTGATAATGAAATCATGCAGTTTTCTGGAAATAATAAAAATACAAATACACTTACAGGTGTAACTAGAGGCGCAACGTTTAGAAACTTCCAAGCAGGCGCCCAACGTAGTTATACAGCAGGAGCAGCCGAAGCGCATACTGCTAGAACAGGAGTTATACTAATATCAAATACAATTACTCCGCTGATTAGTCACTGGGGTAGTGCATTCCTAACAGACGGCGGCTTTGACGAAGATCGAGGCTATATTTTCTCATACGCTGCGACAGGTGTTCCTATTAGTACTACCAAAAACACTGCATTTATGATTAGACTTGCACCTAGTGTTTCAAACGCACTAGTCGGAGACCTAGGTGAAAGAGAACTACTAAACCGTGCGCAGTTACTATTACAAGGTCTTGAAATCACTTCAGATACCAGTACAGGTGGTATTGTTGTTCAGGGTGTACTTAATCCTCAAAACTATCCACTTGATCCGGGTTCAGTTACTTGGTCAGGACTAAGTGGGGTTGCCCAAGGCGGACAGCCAAGTTTTGCACAAATTGCTCCAGGCGGCGGCACAAGTTGGGCAACCGGCGCAGGTACAACTGCAACTGCTGCTATTAGTAGTAGCATTGACACTGGTGCATTTTCTCCATTAGAGTTTGGTGCAGCAGAAAATAGTAGTCCAATTGATCTTACTAATACTGTTTATAATGCAGCTGGTCCTGTATACTCGGGTGTTGAAATCTATGAGTCAGACAGCGGCGGAGCATATACAGTAGCTGGAGAAACTTTCCTTGTTACATCTGTTAACGTTGGTGGAAGCTCAACAGATATCGCCTTCCGAAGCACACTTGGCAGAACTAGAAAAAGACAAAACTTTAGTACCAACCCGCCGAGTGTGTTCTTTAGACAGCCTTCTTATACTGGACTTACAAACAAGCTAATTTTTGCAAAAGCAGTGTGGGAAGCAGCCGGAGCAACTGAAGGTACTCCAGTTGCTACTAGTGATACAAATTGGCCGGCAGGTACTGCGGTATCTAGTGTAGCATTGAAACAGCTTGGTGCAACTCAATTTTACGAAGTAACTTTTAACCAATCATCTACTAGTGCGTTAAGCGTAGGAAACAATGTTACGTTTGACTTTTCTGAGCCACCGTTTGCTCAACCTGGTGAAACTGTATTCTCATTTATTGCAAATCCAGGAGAACGTTCAACTCTGGACTTATCGCAGTTGAAGGAACTTACTAATACGCCACTCGGTGGCAGAGGCACATATCCAAATGGCCCTGATGTACTAGCAATTAACGTTTATAAGATTAGTGGTACTGATGTTGCAGCTAACATCATTCTAAAATGGGGTGAAGCGCAGGCTTAATGCGCTTCTATCCAGTCTGCAAAAGAACTAAGATCATCAAATATGATGGTCTTTTTCTTTATGTCGCGGTAGGTAAATTTGTTTAATTGTTGTTCAGTTTCTAATCCGTATCCAGTACGAACTAGTATAGGCGTTGCGCCTATTTTATGAGCAGCTTTTAGGTCACTCATTTTATCACCTACAAAATACCCTTTATTAAACTTAATTGTAGGATTTTCTTTTTCGCATCTTTTAAACATGCCGGTATTAGGCTTGGCATACATATCGCTTTTATGACTACTTGCACTATAATATATAGCATCCACACTAGGACATCCTGCTATGCCTAATAATTCGAACATATATCGATGAACATTTTCTACGTCTTCAATGTGCATTAATCCTTTATTAATGCCGCCTTGGTTAGTAATAATAGCAATTTTATGACCGTGTTTACGAAGTCTGCCAACTGCTTCTAAACTACCTTCAATTGGTTCAAAATCATTAGGATGAGTGACATATGTTCCTAAGTCGCGATTTAAAACTCCATCTCTGTCTAGTCCTATTACACACTTTGTATAATTTTCTGTAGACAGTAACGGCGCCGCTTGATTAATATATCTATTAGACATCTTCTGTGCTCTGACTATCACCTGCAGAAATTCTGTAATTATCTTCTACACTATCAGGTGTGCTAACTTCAGTAATGCTACTATTTGCTTCTATTGCAATAAGTTGATGCGGCTGTAACGGGGGATTGTGCCATACATCACCTTCTTTAAGTTCTTTTTCGTACATGCTTGCATCCTTAGTATCAATCCATTTTACCAGAAATCTTCCGTTATTTACAAACCACGTTTCGTCTTTTTCTCTATGAAAGTGCATACTAAATTTTGATCCGGGTCTCTCAAATACCATAATCTTACCGCAATATTTTTTATTAGTTGCCCAGATTAGTTCGTACCCCCATCCTTTTTTAATAAACCCTTCTAGTCTTGTTGGTTCGTTATTTTCCATTGATATAATCCTCTATTTTAATCCATTGCATGTCTACTACACTATTTAAATTAGTTAAGTTTGCACAAGTGTACTTTTGGTATTGAGACTTTATGTTTTCTGGCATAGGTGTGTACATAATGCCGGCGCTGTGTTTGTTGGCAATAGTTTCTGCTACAGTTTGAAAACTTACAGGATTGCCTGTGCCTACATTAAATATACCTGATTGATCTACATCAAACATTTTCTCATGTAATTTGCAAATATCGTCTACGCAAACAAAGTCTCTAAGGTATTTGTCGCTATCTTCAAACAATGTAATCAGGCCATCTTCGCTTGCTTGATTTGTAAACTTAGTATAAGGACTCGCTTGATCGCCTTTGTGTTCTTCGCCTTCTCCATAAACGTTAAAGTAACGGAAGCCTTGTATTTTAATTTGAAATTCTTCTATGTATTGATTGATAAATCTATCAAACATATACTTGCTCCATGCATACGGCGATTGCGGAAGTAATGATCCATCTTCTGTAAAGTGGTCAGTTGGGCCGTATACACTTGCACTAGATGCGTATTGTAAGTTAGTACCAAAGTTTTCGCATACTTGTGCAAGACGCACACTAAATTCAAAGTTCTGTTCTAGTATTTGATTTACATCTGTATATGTAGTTGAGCTAATAGCGCCTAAGTGTATGCACCAATCGTAATCTTCTGTACTAGGAATAACACCAGGTTGCCATTCCCATCCTTCAACTTCGTGTCCTTTTTGCTGCAAATAGCTTGCAACATTTTTGCCAATAAAACCTTCGTGTCCTGTAACTAATATTCTCATTTGCTTGCCTCTATAATATTTGTAGTTGAATAACCTTCAACTGTAGGAACTAGATGCACTTCTGCTAAATCATGTCCTACCACTTGTTCTACTGTGTAGTCGCCGCCTTTAACAATAACATGCGGTTTTAAATCTTTAATTAATTTGTATGGAGTATCATCGTCAAATACAATTACTTGGTCTATCCAGGGTAGTATTTCTAACTGTGCTTTACGTTTAATTACATTGTTAACAGGGCGTGTTTCACCTTTAAGACGTTTTACACTAGCATCGCTGTTGATGCCTACAATTAGTTTTGTACCGAGTGTCTTAGCTTCTGCTAAGAGCTCAAAATGACCCTTGTGCAGTATATCAAACACTCCGTTAGTAAACACTATACGATCCTCAATATCACCTACAGTAAGCGTATATGTGCCTACGTGTTTAACTGCTTCTCTAGAACCTTTAACTGCAAGTTCTAAACAATGTTTGTGATCGTACCCTCTAGTTAGGCCATATACAAATGCTGCTAAGAAACAATCTCCTGCACCTGTAACATCTGACACTTCTACACGTTCTACAGGAATATCATAAACTTCTCCATCAATTTTAGCAATAACTGGATTGCCTGCTTGTGTAATAATAATATTACCTTGCCAATTAATAAAGTATTCTTGAAATTCTTTTTCGTTAGGTTTTACTAGCCATGCACCTTCGTAATGATTTGCGTGTGTCTTAGGATCAACGATTACTTTGCATCCAAATTTGTTAAAGTGTTTAATAAGTTCTACGGACTCGTCTAAGTAGCCTTTGTTATAGTCACTCATTATAATATAATCGTATGCACTAAAATCAATTTCACGCACTCGATCTAATACTTCTACACCATCTGAATGTATGTCGTTATCTATGCGTGTGATATAATGTCCGTCACACATCACACGAGTCTTGATGCTTACTGGTTCATCTTCAGCATTAAACAACATAGAGTCTACACCTAGACTTAATAGATTAGAATGCACTAGCCCGGCGCCGCCGATAGTTTCTTCTGTACGTTCGTGTGTAACTACAGGAACAGGTGCTTCTGGACTCAGGCGTGTGCTTGTTCCGTAAATATATCTATCAAGTATTACATCGCCAATTACTAAAACTTTCATATCACTATTATACTTTCTTTTGGGTTAACTGTCAAGAAGATTTATAGTTTTAAATACAGTTTCTAATTTAGTTAAATTGACTTTGCTTTGTAGTGTATTGCGAAGTCCGTGATGTAACGGCTTTGGCCACTTAGTAAAACTACACCATGCATATCCGTCGTGTTCGTTATTAAGTGTAGGAATAAATTCTTGCTCAACTACACACAGGTATGTATGAAAGTGGAATTTACTATCAGGCGAAACAAAGCTCTCTAAAGGCAGTGTCTTTTTAATTGCAGGAAATTGTCCAATTTCTTCTTGTATTTCTCGCTTGAGACCTTCCCATGGAGTTTCAGCACCCTCGTTAGTACCTCCAACAAGTCCCCATAAATTAGCCCGTTTTCCTTGAGCTCTATGAAGAAATAAAAATCTATTCGTATCTAATGTATAAAACAGCGCACCGCTACATGTAATTTGATTGTTCATACATATAATTAGCCTGCTAGTTCAACTCTCCATGTGCCAACTGGATAATCTCCGTCAATACTCAATAACCATTCGTTATTATTAAATCTGTACTGTACACTTGTATTTAAATTAGTAGTGTATGTGACATCAGTTGTAGTACTTGCATCAAATACAATATTCCACTTAGTGCCGTTCCATTCAACAATGTCGTTTGCACTTGCTATCAATGCACTTGTATCTGCGTTTTGCCAAGCAACTGGTGATTCAGTAGCATCTGCATTACCTACATCATCTAACAATAACAATCGTACACCACTTGTTTTAATAGCACTTGGATTAAAGTTGGTTGGGTCTATAATATAGTCTATACTAGTACGTCCGCTAATAACAGTGTCACTCGGAAAACTATCAGTATCCCAGTTAACTAATATTTTACCTTCGTCAAACGGACTTAGTGTAAATGTGCCAGTAACAGTGCTTGAATTATCTTGACTAGTAAAGAATACACGACTTACGTCAGCAGCATATTGGCCAGGGAGTGCTTCAAATATTTCTCTCCAATTTTTGTTACCAACAATGCCATTTGAATACAACTGAACAGTATCACCGTCAACAAATGCGCCATACGTTCTATAATTTACATTTGCCATTTCTGCTGCCGTTTCAGATTGTGCTTTTCTGCCAAATGCATTTTCAGTAATTCCTGCTCTTGGCACATCATCATACGCATTTAGTACAGGCTTACTTACACCATCTTCAATGGTACCTAAATTTTCATCAAACATGCTAGTGATAATGTTTGTAATAACACCCATTTTGCGTACTTTAGTTGGTGGACTAATATAGATAGGAATACTAAATGTAAGTGTACAAATATCTATCTCACTATCTACTCCAACCGGCACACTTCTATTTGACCAAGTTACATTTTCTAAATTAACAACACTAATACTAGTCCAGTCAATAAAGTTATCAGTAGTCTGCATTTCTAAACTTGGATTAAACAATACAAGTATTTGCTCTAATAGCTGTAGTTTTTGATCGGTGTTTGACGTCCATATGTCTGCGTTTAGTCGCATCATATATGGAGTGGGAATTAAACGTTCAACTGTGTAATTTTTACCTTGAGTATTTAAATACTCGCCTGCATCACTGTCCCATTCGCGTTCTCTAATATTAGTTTTACGTGTGTATGTAGAATCAGTTAGTCTATCTTTGTCTAGTTCTAATCCTGTTAGGTATACTGCAATTCTAGGCGCACTAGGTAGTTTGTTTTCACTATTTTCTCTAATAATGTTTGCTACTTGACGAGTTAGATCACCATAAGTAACAGGCACTTCTTTTTGTATACCTTTTCCATCTTGTACAGGAAAGTTTGCAAGTATGCGCATCATCTGCGTAAGGTATCGTCTTACTTGACCGTCATAAAAATGTTGCATTATGTATTATCCGCTTTTGGCCTAAGTGCTTTAGAAAGACTTTGACGTTCTTCAACTGTCTCGCCACTAATTTGACTAGTTTTAGTATTATTAATAAACGACGATTTTTGTGTTTGTCTTTCTAGTGTATTACTTAGTGACATTCTAATATCGTCTTGTACTTTAACCCAACGTGTACCATCATAGCGGAACATTCTGTTAGGTAAAAAGTCTGTGCGTAAGAAATAGTCGCCGTCTACGTTGTTAGTTGGAAACTGTATACCGAAGCCAAACGGCGCTCCATTAGGAGCTACATCGCCTGAGCCAACTAAGTATCCAGTATAGCCTTCACGTTCTGGCCTGTTTACTATTTCGTCTGCACTAATATTAAGATTACTTGCATCGATATCTGTATCGTCTGCTGTTTGAAGTGCAATACTGCCATCGTCGTTTGTACTTACTGTATAATAATGACTAATATCATAACCACTTTTAGGAGCATCTGCTTCTGCTTGTGCAACTACAGCACGAGAAATTTGCATTTCTTTTTCGTAGGTTGATAGCATATCACGTAGCGTGTCGTTACTGCCTTCTTCTGCTGGTAAGTCTAATATTTCGTTGTATTCTTGTCCATCGTATATTTGCTTTAGTTTTAAGCGATATAAGTGCGGATACCAAGTTTGACTAAATCCTTCTGCTGCACGGTTAACATCTTCCACAACGTAAAAGCGTTTAAGTGCAACACTATAATCATTAAGAGCATATTCGTCTTTAAGATGCGGCAATTCAATTACATCACCTGACATAATTTTTCTACCAAGTGTTTTGACACTACTATTAATATGTATAGTTAACATTAGTGTATCATTACTTAGAAATAATCCAAACTGCGATAGATCAAAGTCTATATCTTGGACATTATAAATGCCACGCATACTGTATACATCTGGATCATATTTTCTGTCTCTATTTTCTAAAAATAGCAAGTCTTGTATATTAGTTTCTTTTACAGCATCGTAAGTAGGCTGATCAGCAGTGCCCTCGCCTTCAGCAGGATTTTCTGCCCCAAGAAACTTGTGGATATTGATGTCAGTGCCGCCGACAGTAAACATTTCTCGAATCTGATTGTCCAAGAAATAATAATCATTGCCGCGTTCTGGTTTATATAGCGATAATCGAGGGATAACCATTCTCCTATTGTTATACATATTTATCGTTCACGATAAATACTATTGGAGAACTTCATATGACATTAGCGACACAAAAACAAGAAGTATACGATTATGTTAACACATTCCTCGGCGGAGGAATGGTTGATGTTGAACTTGATCCTATACACTATCAAACAGGCTTAAATAAAGCGTTAACACGTTATAGAATGCGCAGTGAGCATTCAGTTGAAGAAAGCTACATGTTTTTAACAACTGTAATAGACCAGAATGATTATATATTGCCAAATGAAGTAATGGAAGTTCGTAAAACATATCGAAGCAGTATTGGCTCACGTGCAGGCAGTGGATCGAGTGGTAGTGTGTTTGAACCGTTTAATGCAGCATATACAAATACATATTTGTTGTCAGGATCAAAGCTAGGTGGGCTGGCAACATACGACATGTTTGCACAACATCAAGAACTAGTAGGTAGAATGTTTGGTAGCTTTATTGAATTTAAATGGAGTAGTACTAGTAAAAAACTTACACTACTACAGCGCCCGCGAGCAGAAGAAGAAATACTACTTTACTGCTATAACTATCGCCCAGACGGCGAATTGTTAAACGACTATCTAGCAAAGCAATGGATTAAAGATTATACACTTGCTAGTTGCAAATATATGCTAGGCGAAGCACGTTCAAAGTTTGCAACTATTGCTGGACCACAAGGCGGATCGACACTTAACGGTGATACACTCAAAGCCGAAGCACAGGCTGAGATGGAAAAATTAGAAGTTGAAGTAGCAATGTCTGTCGCAGGCGGGACTGGCTACGGATTTACAATTGGATAATTTTTTAGTTGACAACTAGCATAAATGTGTTATATTAATTATATGATACAAGTTATAGAAAATGCTGTGAACAACAGCTTGCAAGAATATGTTAAATCACAAATTTGTGAAATTGACTTTCCGTGGCATTATACAAATGACATCGTGCGCGATAACACTAATAAAAAGTTTTCGGGATTTATGAGTCCTATATTACAACGAGATTATCCGCCAATGCCAAAGCTGGATTTATTCTTATGCGTATTATTTGAAGCTCTAGAAAAAACTGAAGTAAAATTTGATAATATAGATAGAATACGAGCCGGAATGTTTACTAAAGAACATTCAAATATTATTCATAATAGTCATATTGATTACGAAATGCCTCATACTGCTATGCTATATTATGTTATAGACAGTGACGGTCCTACATATTTTTATGATAACAATAATAATATTATAAAACAAGTTGAACCAAAACAAGGCACAGCAGTAATATTTGATGGGCATACACTACATTCTAGTTCTTCACCAGTTACATCAGATAGGCGAATCGTTATAAATTATAATTTTAATCTTCCACATAATATGAAATGGTCATTTTAACTCAAAGTTTACGCTAACATTCTACTCTTGTCGTAAATACAAGTACAGTAGGGAGAGTCCAATGTGTTCACCGTTTGTAAGAAAAGAAGCTAATAGATTTAACTGGATGATTAAAGGTAAGTTAATTGACACTTCTTGGAGTGACGAAGAAGTTGAAAAAACTTACGATTCATACTTTAAACGACTTTGGGGCAATAACGAAAATTATATTGCTGAAGAAGGATTCGACAAAGCCTATACAGAACGTCTAGAACAAATTTACTTAGAAGAAATACAATATATTGCTGTAAGAGGCGGGCACTACGATTAACGGTTGACAACACTTATCTAATAGTATATACTATATGAAAGTTAGGAGAGCCAAATGAGTAAATTTAAAATATTAGTAATAGGCCACGGCAGGCATGGTAAGGATACTGTGTGTGAAATGCTGCGTGATCATTATGGATACACATTTGAAAGCAGTTCAAAGTTTTGCAGCAAGCTCTTTATCTACAACGATCTAAAGGACAAGTATGGATACGCTGATGAAGAAGAGTGTTACAATGACAGGCATAATCACAGAACAGAATGGTATGATGCTATCTGCGATTATAATGTACCTGATGCAGCGACTCTAGGTAGAGAAATGTTTGCTGCTTACGATATCTATTGTGGGCTACGAAACAAGCGTGAATTCTTTGCAATGCAAAACACTGGTGTATTTGATTACTGTATTTGGGTAGATCGCAGTGATCATTTACCTCCTGAATCAAAAAATAGTATGAGCCTTGAACAATGGATGGCTGATTTTACTATTGACAACAATGGCACATTAGAAGATTTAAAATTTAATTTAGACAGACTAATGTGTTATTTAGAAGTCAGGTCGTAAATCGCCCTGCTTCCAGCGTATACCTTCTTTTTGAGTTATACGCTGACAATTAGCACAAATAGTTTTTAAGTTATTAGGACGACAATTAATTAAATCACCATCTATATGAAACACATTAAACTGTTCAGGATGCTTTGATTTAAACCCGCATTTTTCGCAAACATCTTTCTTTTCATACCCTCGTTGTTTCCATAGTGGTATTCCGTGTCCTTGGCCGTTGCGTAAACACGTTTCGCATAGTTTGCGATAATATGTTTTATTATTCTTTTTATAGTTTATTGCTGCCGGCCGCTGCCCGCAAGTGCATAAAGGTCTCATATTGTATTTAGCTCACCTTTTCGGTACCTTTTTCGATGGTATATGTTAGGTGTTTTGTGTTCATTATAATAAATACTGTATAGAGAACACTAACATCCAACAGGAGAAACAACATGGCATTAGTATCACCAGGCGTAGAAGTCAATGTAATTGACGAAAGTTTCTACACTCCAGCAGCAGCTGGCACGGTACCTATGATCTTTGTTGCTACAGCTAGTAATAAAACTAAAAGTAGCGGCACAGGCACAGCAGTAGGTACAACAAAAGCAAATGCAGGCAAACCATATTTGATCACTAGTCAGCGAGAGCTTGGTGAAACATTTGGCGATCCGGTATTTTATAGCGACAACAACGGCAATATGATCCACGGCGGCGAGCTTAACGAGTACGGCCTACAAGCTGCTTACTCTGTACTAGGCGTTTCAAATCGTGCATACGTTGTTCGTGCAGACTTAGACACAACAGAACTAACAGCAAGTGCAACAGCACCAGGCGGTGAGCCTGCAAATGGCGCTTACTGGTTTGACACTTCAACTAGTAACTACGGTATCCTACAATGGAATGGCGCAGGCATTAATACTATAGGTGGACAGACGTTTACTACAAAAACACCAACAGTGTTAACAGTAGATACTGATCTAATATCAGGTGTTGGATCAGCTCCAAAAGCATCAATTGGTGCAATTGGCGATTATGCAATCGACGCAAATGATACAATGAATCGTTTGTACTACAAAACACCAGGGTACGGTACAACTGCTCAGAGAGCAACTAACGTAGGTACTTGGGTAGAAGTAGGCAGTGATGCATGGAAAGCAAGTTGGGCAGCAACCCGCGGCACAGCAACAAATCCTGCACTAACTACTAGCGATTCAATTACAATTAACACTCAAAATGTTCCATTAACAGCAGGCACAGACATTGCCGCTTTAGTTACAATCATTAATGCAGCAGGCGTTGCAGGCGTAACAGCAGCACTAGTTGATGGTTCGATTGAAATATATGGCAATTCGCTTAGTGAATCAAATGGTTCAGTTGCAGATGGCAAAGTTGCACTAGCAGCAGGAACTGGAGATTTGTTGACAGACTTAGGTCTAGTAGCAGGCACTTATAGTTCAGCTAGATTAGAAGCAGCACCACACACTGCGGTACCTGCATTTAAAACAGCAGATACAAGTTCAGCACCATCAGGTAGTATTTGGATCAAAACAACTACTCCAAATGGCGGAGCAAAACTAAGTGTTAAGCAGTATAATACAGCTACTCAGCTATGGTCAACTGTAAATACACCAATTTACACCACACCAGAAGCTGCAATTTACGGCTTAGATAAAACGGGTGGCGGCGCCAATATGCTTGCAGGCGCACTTTATGCAAAAGTTAATGTAGACGAGCTTGCTAATCCAATTGGAAATTACAAAGTTTATACAAGAGCAGCAGCAGGAGCAACCAGCATTACTGGTGCAGTAATTGGAGCAACGGGCGTAGCAGCAGCTACATATACGTTTACTTTAACTGAAACTAGAGCAAATAGTGCAGCACATTCGACTAGTTTTGGTGTATCTATTACTACAGCAGGTTCAAGTGCAGATGCAGAATTACTAGCAGCAGCAATTAATGCTAAGGGAATGACAAATGTTGTAGCACTAGTTGACTCACAAAATAGAGTAGTGATACAGCACAAGCTAGGTGGCGATATTGAAATCGTCGATACTGACAGTGGTTTAGCAGGATTTGGTTTTGCAGCAGCAACAACAGCTAACTTATATGTTGGCCCAAATGCAACTGGGTTAGTTGCTTCGAACTGGAAACCACTAGCGTACACATCATCTGGCAACGTTCCATTAAGTTTGGCCGCAGATGGTCAGCTATGGTACAGTAGTGTTGTTGACGAAGTTGACATCCTAGTACACAATGGCGATGCATTTGTTGGTTTAAACTATGTAGGCGGCACTGGCGTATCAGCAGATTCAAGTCCATATAGTGGTACTGATGCTGCTGGACCTCAAGTAGCAGCTACAGCACCAACTTTACAGTCAACAGGTGATGCGCTTGTAAATGGTGATATTTGGGTAAGCACAGCAGACGTTGAAAACTATCCAGCAATTTACCGTTGGAATGCAGACTTAACTACACCGGCTTGGATACTACTTGATAAAGCAGACCAATCTACAGAAAACGGCGTACTATTTGCAGATGCACGTGAAGGTGACACAGGCGGAACAGCAGTAGATGCGCCTAGTGCAACTATTGCAGAAATGCTTGTAAGTGATTATGTAGACACAGATGCTCCGGATCCAGCACTATATCCAAAAGGCATGTTACTGTGGAATCTACGTAAGAGTGGATTCAATGTTAAGCGTTTTGAGCGTAACTATGTGGACACAACTGCTAAAAACATTCGTCAAGGCGGAGAAACAGGCCCATCAATGGCAGCTTACTACCCACATCGTTGGGTTACTGATTCAGGAAATCAAGCAGATGGTTCAGGTAGCTTTGGGCGCCATGCACAGCGTAAGAGCGTTGTACAAGCACTACAGGCACTTGTTAACGGCAACCAAGAAATACGTGACGAAGAAAGTCGTCAGTTTAACTTGTTGGCTGCTCCGGGATATCCAGAGCTAATTGGCGAAATGATCACACTAAACTATGACAGACGCTTAACGGCATTTGTTGTTGGTGACACTCCATTCCGCTTAACTCCAGACGCAACTTCATTAAATGAATGGGCAACTAACGTTAAACTAGCACTTGAAGATAACGATGACGGTGCAGTGAGCTTTGATGAGTACATGGCTATGTATTACGGTTCAGGCTTTACAAGTGATAATGCAGGCAACAACATTGTTGTTCCGCCAAGCCACATGGCGCTACGTACTATTATACTAAACGACCAAGTTGCTTTCCCCTGGTTTGCTCCGGCAGGAACACGACGCGGTGGTGTAAGTAATGCTACAAGTTCAGGTTATATTACTAGCGAAGGCGAATTTAAGTCAGTAGCATTAAATACTGGACAGCGTGATACGCTTTACTCAAATGCAATTAATCCGATTACGTTCCTAGCAGGAGCAGGACTTGTTGTATTTGGACAAAAGACTCGTGCAAGAAACGCAAGTGCATTGGATCGTGTTAACGTAGCACGTTTAACTGTATACTTACGTGGACAGCTAGAGTTGTTAGCTAAACCATACTTGTTTGAGCCAAATGACAAGATCACAAGAGATCAAGTTAAAGCAGCAGCAGATGCATTGTTACTAGAACTAGTAGCACTACGTGCATTGTATGACTTCTTAGTAGTATGTGATGAATCAAATAACACACCGGCAAGAATCGATCGTAATGAACTATACTTAGACATTGCTATTGAGCCAGTAAAAGCTATTGAGTTTATCTACATTCCATTAAGAATTAAGAACACAGGTGAAATTGCAGCACTAGGTTAATATGCGCATATAATGAGTGGGGACACTTCCCCACTCATTTAAGCATAAATACTGTATAGGAGAATATAAATGCCAATTACAACATTACAAAATATCAGTGTACCTACAGAAGGTGCTGGAAGTAACTCATCATTATTGATGCCTAAACTACAGTATCGCTTTAGAGTATTACTAGACGGCTTTGGTACCACTGGCGGACCAGATGGTACTAGAGAAGTTTCAAGACAAGTAGTAGACGTAACTCGTCCAAACATTAGTTTTGAACAAATGACTATCGACGCTTACAACAGCAGAACATATCTTGCAGGTAAGCACACATGGGATCCAATTACACTAACACTACGCGAAGATGCAAACAACAACGTACAAAAAGTTGTTGGTCAGCAGCTACAAAAGCAGTTCGATTTCTTCGAGCAGTCAAGCGCAGTATCAAGCGGTACTTACAAGTTCCAAACTAGAATTGAAATTCTAGACGGTGGTAACGGCGCTAATGGAGCAAATGTAATTGATCGCTTCCAATTAGTTGGCTGTTATTTAGAATCAGCAAACTATAACTCACTAGCATATGCTACTAACGAAGCAGTAACAACTACGCTAAGTATTCGTTATGACAATGCTATCCAATTTGGTGCAGACGAATCATTCGAAGGCATTGGCGAAGCAGTTACAAGAGCAGTAAATTCAGCTATCGGCGGAACTACTGTTACTGGCTAATAAGCTTAGTTAAGGTTGGTATTTTATATAGAAAGCGAAGGTTGTTAATTCAATCTTCGCTTTTCTTTATATATACGGTTAATGCATAAGGATAAATATTAACATGAGCTTAAAAGATGCATTCCTATTCAATCTAGAATCTGAGACACACTTACGTGATGCTCGGCACGCTAATCAAATCTATACACAAAATAACTTTGCGTTTTCCCCTAAATCAAAGTACATGTATCATGTTAGGTTTGATCCTAATGACGAAGTTGGAAATAGTGCAACTTCGAACGTATTTAGATTTCAAAAAGAAATAGGTGTACTTGTTAAAAGTGCAGACTTGCCTAGCTTTAGAGCAAGTGTAGAAAATAAACAACAATACAATCGTAAAAAGAATGTACAAACTCGGGTTGATTATCAAGATTGCAGAATTGCATTTCACGACGACAATACTGGAGTTACACGAGCACTATTAGAAGAATATTACAAGTATTATTTTGTTGATGGAAATAAAACTACTTCTGGAGCAGACGGCGCATATGGTGCTAGAGACAAATATTTCGGCAGAGTTCCAAGTTATGGTCTTGATAATAGAAAACAAAATCCATTCTTTAAAAGCATTACAATTTACCAATTAGCACGTAGAAATTGGGTAGCATATACGTTGGTTAATCCGTTATTAACTGCATGGGATCATGGCAGTGTTAGTAGTGAAGATGGTCAATTTAATGAAAACACAATTAGTGTTGCTTACGAAGCCGTACACTATACTAGTGGAACAGTTGCAGGCGATACTCCTGCAGGATTTGCAGATCAAACTATAGGATACGATGTTACTCCTAGTCCACTAGGTTACTTAGACAGTTCAATGATACCTGGAAACAGCGAAAAGGGTTTACTTCCCTCGTTAATAGGGTTAGGCACAAGTGCATTATTAAACAAAGCATTCGGAAATAGTAATAGTCCAAGTAAAAATATTTTTAAACAAGTTGCAACAGGTGTTATTGGAGGTGTAGTAACTAACATACTATCACAAAACAAATTGCCTGTACCTGATCCGCAAAATCAATTAACACCAGCAGTTTCACAGTCCAACAATTCTGTAACACGTTCTGCAGGACAAATTAGTGCTTTGTTAGCATCTCCTGCTGTAGCTAATCAAGTGTTACCATCGCTAGTTAATAGCGGCGCACTTCCTAATGTAGGCATTAACGATTATAACAATGCATCTGCTTCGCAGAAAGCAGCATACAATGCACAAATAACAGAAAAAATTGATAACGGCGATCAAAAGCTAACACAGCTTGCATCAAATGCTGTAAATAATTTAGGATATTAAGGAATTAAAATATGGAAAATAAAGACATAACAACAGAATTTTTTAATAACTTTTATAATCTAGAAATTAGTTATAATCCTGGTGAAGTAGATGCTGTAATCGGCTATTTTCTTAAAAGAGGTTTCGATAAAACAGCAGCAATTAATACAGCAAGTGTGTTATTACAACAGGCTAAGATCGACGAGTTAAATGTACAGCAGTTAATAGATACACTCAAAGGTGTAACAGATGTGCAACTAAGTCTTATTGTTGCTCAAATACTTAATTTTAATCGAGAAAAGACTAGTGTACTTGGATTTAGAGATGAATCTGCTCAGTCCGAGTTATTTGATCAAAGAAACGTTGTAATATGATATGTCTAGATTTGCACAAGGTAAATTTAACCTAAAAAACCCAGAAAAGTATATAGGTACTAAAACGCCTACTTATCGCTCAGGTTGGGAATTTACCTTTATGAAATTCTGTGACGAACACCCTGCTATATCACAATGGGCAAGCGAAGCAGTACGTATTCCTTATCGTAATCCGCTAACTGGCAAACAGACAATTTATGTACCAGATTTCTTTATTGCATATGCAGACAAAAGTACAAAAAAACGTGTAGAGTTAATTGAAGTTAAACCTGCTAATCAGGCAATAAAGGAACGTCTAGGACGCAGTAAACACAATCAAGCACACTGGATAGTAAATCAAGCTAAATGGGAAGCTGCACGAGCATGGTGTAAGCAAAAAGGTATAATATTTCGTATTGTTACTGAAGACGATATCTTCCATTCTGGAAGACGAAGATAAATAATAGTAGCATATAATGGAATGGACCCATGACAAAAAAATTAGAAGACTTGTTAAACTTGCCTGATTCAAAAGAAATTATAGAACAGGCAGAAGCTCAAGAAGAAGAACAAACAAAATACGAACTCGAACAAGCTGAAACATTTCGTGATATAGAAGAGTTTGACAAAATTGCAGCAGCATTGCCTGCTATAAAAGGCCTAGGAAAAATGGCCGATGACGAACTTAATGAAATTGCTGACAAAGCAATGCAAGCATACGACGACTTAATGGATCTTGGTATGAATGTTGAAAGTCGATATAGTGGCAGAGTATTTGAAACTGCTGGCGGGTTGCTTAAAACTAGTTTGGATGCCAAAGTTGCTAAACTTAATAATAAATTAAAAGTAGTAGAACTACAACTTAAAAAACAAAAGATGGATAACGATAGTGCAGGCCCCAATGATGGCGATATAGTCAATGGTGCAGGGTATGTTGTTACTGATAGAAACAGTCTGTTAGAGAAGCTCAAAGGCATGGATAAAGATAAATAATACATATAGAACAGGGATCATTGCGCAATGAGATCATTTACACAATTACTAACAGAGTCTAAAAAGACTTATGAATTTAAAATAGGAGTCGCAGGACCTTTACCTGAAGGGTTCGAAGACACGCTAGAAACTATACTTAAGAAGTATGGTGCTAACAATTTAACTTCAGGTAAGAAAACACCAATACAAGAACGCCCGCTAGATTTCCCACAGCTACAAAATATGGAAGTTACATTCTTTGAACTAGCTGTTGAATATCCAACTACTACACAAGTATTACAAGAATACATAGGCAAGTGTTGCGGAATTGATCAAGCATATATTATTGTGCGCAATGCAGGCGATCCAAGAGAAGAATATCAAGAAACCAAAGACGACGCACCATATGAAGCTATGTTGACCAAAGAAGACATGGACGGAGAAAGTGCGCAAGACTCGGTTGCTGGAAACAGAATAATGAGTCTTTTAAAAGAACTAGAAACTGTGCGTAAAGAAAATGAACACAGTGGCGCTGAAGGCGCTCCGGTTGGAGAGTCATCAGACATTGGTGACACAGAAAATACAAAAGCAGTTATAGGAGGCTGATATTATGAATATGAAGAAATTAATCGAATCAATGGATCACATCGAAGAGTGTGGAATGACAGAGATGCCTGCTATGCCTGCATCGTTACCAGCGCCAGAAATGGACAAAGGTAACCCTGTAACTGTAAATGTTAGTATGAATGCAAGTGGTAAAGAACACGTAGCTGATTTGCTAGACATGATGAAAAATGCAGGACTAGGTGGCGCAGAGCCAGTAGGTGCTAAAATGCTTTCGCCGCGTATGGATATGGAACGCTTGTCGGGTATAATG
>Ga0209137_1000970_pt1 | contig 28336 bp, 26 predicted proteins | sample SaaInl5LU_22_DNA_FD_184642 | JGI IMG/M metagenome (GOLD analysis project Ga0209137, IMG submission 184642) | Marine microbial communities from expanding oxygen minimum zones in the Saanich Inlet - ESP_105LU_22_DNA (SPAdes) (version 2) | ecosystem: Environmental > Aquatic > Marine > Intertidal...
TTGACAGCGATAGGCTCTCCCGACGGAGCTTTTCCCACTTTATTAAAGCTGAGCACTCTCAGCTCTTAATCGCGCAATTAGATCGTCATGATTCAAGCGTTGACGGATATGTTTTAATTCTATTTCGTCGCGGCACCAATCTCTCCCGTATTTACTCTGTGGCTGTGGACCCTGAGGCTCGCCGGTTAGGTATCAGTCGTTTGCTGATGCAGGCTGCTGAGCAAGTCGCGCTTGAGCGGGGTTCGAACTTTATGCGTCTCGAGGTGAGCCAGCAGAATACCAAGGCGCAAGCACTCTATAAAATATTGGGCTATCACACTATCGCCACACTCAATAACTACTACGAGGATGGGAGCGACGGGTTACGTATGGAGAAGCGTATTAGCGGCTCTGGACGCTCCAGCCGGTCATTGCACTACTATGAGCAAACCACGCCATTTACTTGCGGTCCCTCAAGTCTGTTGATGGCTCTCGCAGAGTTGCGATCAGACTATCAAATGAGCCGGGAAGAGGAACTCAAACTCTGGCGTGAATCCACAACGATCTATATGACGTCTGGTCATGGCGGGTGCTCTCCCGTCGGGCTTGCCACTTGCGCAATTCGCCGTGGACTAAAGGCTGAACTTTATCTTAGCTCCGAAGAGACACCGTTTCTTGAGAGTGTTCGAGATTCAGCCAAGCGCGAGGTTATTGAACTTGTACACCGACAATTCCTGACGGAACTAGAGAGCCTCGGTGTCAGACCGGTCTATACGGTCCTGGGCGCTGAAACCTTGGCACAGGAGTTGAAAGGAGAGAAGGTTGCTATCTGTTTGATCAGTACTTGGCGATTAAATCGCAACAAAGCACCTCATTGGGTTATTGCGACTGGCGCGGACGAGCGCCACATCTACTTCAGCGATCCGGATCATGAAGGAGAATTCTGGACGAGTGAGGCAGATTTTGTCGATGTACCGATATCGTTGGAGCAGTATGGACAGCTAGCGCGCTACGGCAAGAGTCGCTTTAGTGCGACTCTGCTGTTGTCGGCTTAGCTTAATCGCGCTCAATTGGCTCTCGATCTCGCCAGGCTCGATAGATACGGAAGGTGAAGATCGCACCAAAGACGTTGAGGAAATCGAGGATGGCTGAACCGACAAAGCCCAATACAGCGTTACCTTCAACAATCGGCGCAACCAGAAGCTCACCGATAAACAGCAGGCCGTAGATAATCGCCAACCCTTTGGCCAGCGTCCAAAATAGGTCCGCGGTGCCTGCCCAGCTCATCTTCATCGCCTCTATCGGGCTTTTGCGCTCCAGCAAGCAGACTTGGTTGGCCAACCCTAATCGCACGGCAATGTAGAGGCCTGGAAGTACTAGCAGCATCAATCCTACGGAGATCGCGAGTGCGCTCAGCAGGAAAGTGAAGAACAGCCGGCCCCAGTTCTGCAGGCCCCAAGCCCAGGCCTGTAGGGTACTAATCGGACGGCTATCAACAATGGATTGCATGTAGAAGATGGTCGCGCCCAGATAGATGGGCACAAACAGTAGGTCCATTGCGGTCAAAAGGAAGAGGTCGTTCTGCAGATTTGCACCCTCTTCAATGCCGCCGATCACCGTATGCTGAACAAGCATAAGCACTGCAATAAAGGGCAGTTGAATACTCAGCAGATTGCTGAAGTTAGAGCGAAAGAAGAAGTAACTCTGTTTAAGGTAATCGGTAGCCATACAATCTTGGTTTCAGGTCCGTTTAGTTAATGCTGGGCTGAGAGAGTACATAAGTACAGAAGTTGCCGCTATCAAGATCGAGTTCAACTGACTTGAAGTAGTTTGAAGCGATACGTTTAAGCGGAACATGCTGGTTCACGACAAAGCAGGCTTTGCCCTCGGGTTTTAGCAGTCTAGCAGCGTTCCTTGAGAAACGATCTGTAAGATCATAGTCGACGCCAAAGCCGCTGTGAAAAGGCGGGTTACATAGTATCAGATCGAACTTAGAGTCCAACTGTTTACCGGCATTTGAGAAACTGAATGTTGCGTTGAGCCCAGCCCGTCCCAGCGTGGTTTCTGTTGCCAGTTTGGCCGCCGCGTTGTTATCCGTTGCCCAGACTTGGGCGCTCTGCCCGCAAGCAGCGAGGGCTAAGTAACCTGAACCACAGCCGAGGTCTAGCACGCTAATGGACTCAAGTGGCAAGGGTGTGCCTAGCATATGTGGGAGGCGTTCAATTAACTGCTGGCTGCCTTTATCCACTTTTTTCCATCCGTAAACACCCGGCTTGGATAGAAGTGTGTATTCACTAACTTGAGCTATTTCTCGCAAATCGTCGTAGCCCTGATCGTCGAGTGGGGCAGCCGTCGGGGTGCCTAGGCTGAGCTCTATCATCCAGCTATCGCCGCCAAGCTTTTTCTCCTGTCGATCACCCCCAAAGAGCTTTTGTGCGCTCTTTGCGAAGCTCTTTATCCCCTCCGACTTATCGCCGAAAAGAACCACTCGGGCATCAGTCTTAAGATGACGAGCAGCAAGATTTAGCAGGTGATTAACCACCGCTTTCTCCTTAGAGATGCGGTAGATAAGCTGATCAGTTGCGAACCCCTCAGGCCAAACAAAATCAGAGAAGCTAGACTCCCAGCCCTTCGCTTGCAGCCTTAGATGCTGATCAAAGCGGTTGGTCAGGGCGTGCCATCCAGAGGGCTTGTTGAGCTGTTGCAGGTCCAGATTCTCATCAACCACCAACAGCCCGGAGTCTGATTCACCCAAGCATTGGTTAATCAGTGTCTCGAAGTTAGGCATTAAAGATGCTCTCAACCTCAGCTGGAGTCAGTTCGCGCCACTCGCCCTCATAGAGCTCTTCGTCCAGCTGGATAGGCCCGATGGCATCACGATGAAGCTCTTCAACGCGATTACCGAGAGCGGCAAACATACGTTTAACCTGATGGTAGCGCCCCTCAAATAACTGAACGCGCGCGCTGGTCTCGGACAGGATCTCAAGGCTGGCTGGTTTGGTGGGCTCTTTTTCACCATTGAGCAGAATACCGCGCTCGAATTTCTCTACATAACTCTCGTCGATTGGGTCAGCCAGATTCACCTCATAGATCTTACCCAGCTTGTGGCGCGGAGAGGTGATACGGTGGCACCACTGGCCATCGTCGCTCAGCAACACCAGACCGGTGGTGTCCACATCCAGACGTCCCGCAATGGTAAGTTCGTCTGCACGGGGTAGTTCGACCAGCCCGAGTACCGAAGGGTGGGTGCCATCATCATTTGAGCAGACATAACCCACGGGCTTGTACAGCATGATGTAGCGCTCACGCGGTGTGTCGATCGGATAACCATCGAGAAGGACTTCGTCCTCTTCGCTCACTTTTCGAGCTGGATTGCGCTCATACTCACCGTTAACCTGCACCTCATCGGCGTGCAGCATCCGTTTCACCTCTTTGCGAGAGAAACCGGTGGACTGAGCTAGATACTTATCTAATCGCATTTTTAACTGCCTAAAAAATTTGCGCTCTAGTATACCCAAGTGTTGCAGCGGATGCGCGCGGTTGCTGGGATGAGGTAAACTATCGCCTCTAACTTTTGAGGTGTGCTGTGAAACTCTTTGTTGATGATCTTACTCATGTCGATTTCTCTTATCTGGATGCCCAGCGCGGTTTGTTGGGAGAGTCCTGGGTGGTGCGTTTAGAACTGGATGGCACCCTGAATGAAGAAGGGATGATCTGTGACTTTGGCATCGTTAAGAAGCGAGTCAAACAGTGGTTTGATGACGGCATTGACCACGCACTAGCGATCGCTACGGGCATGCCGAATGTCGAGATTGCACAGGTGGATGAGCGCACTGAAGTCCGCTGGACTGACAACGATGGGCGTCTACTGCGATGTGTCGGCCCAGAGCAGGCCTTTGCGCTTCTAGATATTGAGGCGATTACTCCTGAGTCGGTTGCACGCTGGTGCGAGTCGCGTTTGATGGAGCTCTTCCCAGATGAGGTGCAGGGGCTGACGTTGACGCTCTACCCAGAGACGATCGACAGTGCGCTCTATCACTACTCCCATGGCCTACAGAAGCATCAGGGCAACTGTCAGCGTATCGCTCACGGCCACCGTTCACGAGTACAGGTGTTTGTTGATGGCGAGCGTAGTGCAGAACAGGAGGCGTACTGGGCTGAACAGTTCCGCGATATCTACATAGGCACGCGTTCTCATCTGCAGTATGAGGCCGCGGGAATTAGCTATTTCTCTTATGAAGCACCGCAAGGGGCGTTTGAGCTGTCATTGAGGAGCGATCGCGTCTATCTGATCGATACTGAGTCCACCGTGGAGCAGATTGCTGAGCATATGGCTCGCGTTACAGCAGCTAACTGCCCGCAGAAGTCTGTGGAGGTACGCGCGTTCGAGGGTATAGGTAAGGGGGCAATTGCCAGAGCTTAAGCGCTAGCAATTGACCTCAAGGTTATCGATAAGACGAGCGTGCCCTAGAAAGGCGGCCGCCAAGATAACCAGCTCTTTGTCCTTGGATGTCGCGGGTTGAAGATCAGAGCGACGCACAATGTGGATGTAGTCCGGTTTGAAGCTTTCACGCTCGAGCGACTCATTCGCCTGTTTAATCAGACCGTCAAAATCATCACTACCGCCTACTAGAGCGTCATGAATCGTGCGCAGCTGTGCGTAGAGTGCAGGCGCGCGTTTCATCTCTTCCTCGGTCAGATAACCGTTTCGCGAGCTGAGTGCTAAGCCGGTCTCTTCGCGCGCCGTATCAACGCCTACTAGCTCAACCGGCATCGATAGATCAGCCACCATTCGGCGGATAATATGCAGCTGTTGGAAATCTTTCTTCCCAAATACGGCGAGGTCAGGCTGCACCAGATTGAACAGCTTATTTACGATTGTGGTTACGCCGCGAAAGTGGCCCGGACGACTCGCGCCACAGTACATTTCAGAGACCCCGGGAACCTCCACAAAGGTCTGGCTAGCACGATCGCTTGAGTAGACCTCTGATTCAGATGGGGCGAACAGCAGATCGCAGCCATATTCGATTAAGCTCTGCTGATCCTCTTCCAGCGTGCGTGGATAGCGTTCTAGGTCATCTTTAACATTGAACTGCAGCGGGTTTACGAAGATAGATGAGACAACGAAGTCGGTTCTCTCGCGTGCTGTAGTCAGTAGATTAAGGTGACCTTGGTGAAGGTTGCCCATAGTCGGAACGAAACCGATGCTTTTTCCCGCTCTGCGAGCGGCGCCGACGACTTGGCGTAGTTCGGCAATGGTAGTGACTGTCTGCATATTATTCGAAGCTATGCTCCGGTGCCGGGTAGCTGCCGTCACGTACCGCATTTACATAGTTCTCGACAGCTTCGACAACGCTGCTGGAGCCCTGCATGAAGTCTTTCACAAACTTGGGCTTCTTGCCCGGAGTAATCCCCAGCATGTCGTGCAGAACAAGAACCTGTGCATCTGTATGCGGGCCGGCCCCTATACCAACAACGGGCACTTTAGAGTTCTCGGTGATCTCTTCGGCGAGCAGTGTTGGGACGCACTCGAGAAGCAGTATTGCGGCGCCTGCTTCCTCTAGGATGCGCGCATCTTCAAGCATCTGTAGTGCGGCTGTCTGCTCGCGCCCCTGAACTTTGTAGCCACCCAATACATTGACTGACTGAGGGGTCAGACCGAGATGAACACAAACGGGTACACCCATCTCAGTGAGTTTGCTGACAGTTTCCGCCATTGCGCGTCCACCCTCCAACTTAACCATATGAGCACCGGCGCGCATCAATTCAGCGGCGTTCTCAAGTGCCTGGTCGACGTTGGAATAGCTCATGAAGGGTAGGTCGCTCATGATCAGCGCCCCTTGATTACCCTTGGCAACACTCTGAGTATGGTACGCCATATGCGCTACGGTGACGGGTAGCGTGCTGCTCTCGCCTTGTAGAACCATCCCCAGTGAATCCCCAACTAGAATGACCTCTACACCGGCGCTGCTTACCAAATTGGCGAAGCTGGCGTCGTAAGCCGTTAGCATGGCGAACTTGCGACCGTTGCGCTTATGCTCAATTAGGGTTTGTAGGTTTATGCTACTCATCGTCTTGATCTCTATGGGTCAAAGTTCTCAGTATTATAAAGCGACTGGCGCCAAAGTGCCCACTGGACATTTGGTTAGCAGTTGCTGCAAGGGGATACCGTTGGGTAGTTCAATCTCTGGTGCAATCTCTGCCAGTGGGTAGAGAACAAATTCGCGCTCAGTCATATGCGGATGAGGCACCTGAAGCCGCTCAAGATCAATCTGCTGATCGGCGTAGAGCAGCAGATCTAAATCCAGTGTGCGAGGTCCCCAGTGTTGGATGCGTCTGCGCTGATGAGCGTTTTCAATGCTCTGCAGGGCGTCCAGTAGGTCTAATGGCTCGAGCGCCGTCTCTAGCAAGGCTACGGCATTAATATAGTCCGGTTGTCCGGGTGGTCCGACAGGATCTGAGCGGTAGAGTTGAGACTGTTGCAGCAGTCGCGTTTGTGGAATCTCGTTTAGCTCGATAAGGGCGTCACTGACCTGTTGAATCGGGTTTTCGAGATTGCTCCCTAGCCCGACATAAGCGTGCACGCTCATTAGCTGTTATCGTCTTGACGCGGTGTAGAGGAGCGGCGACGGCGCCGACGTGGGCGTTTACGCTTTTCATCGCGCGGCTCGTGTCGCGGTGCAGGTGGCTTGTTGCCCCGCTGATACTCAGTCCACCATGCGCCCAGACCATTTTGGTTGTCGCCCGCCTCTTCTCGCAGGATCAGCAGGTCGTATCCAGCGCGGAAGCGAGGGCTCTCCATGATCTGCTCAGCGCGGTCGGTACGCGGTAAGCGGTGCTGAAGCTCCCAAATTTCTCGAATCATCGTCGAGAATCGACGTGGAATAGCGGTCGCTTTTATCTGCTCAGCCAATACTTGGTTTGCCGCTTCATGTAGACGCTGCAGAGGCGGCAGATCAGAGCGTTTCTCAAGTTTCGCCATGCGCTCTACTAGGGGGTACCAAAGCATGGCGGCAAACAGGAAGGCTGGGTTTACATTCTTGCCCTGATTGAGACGGCGGTCAGTATTACGTAGGGCGCAATCGACCAGTGTCTCTACTGGATAGAGCTCAGAGTCCAGCATGCGGTCTGTGCCTGGTAGCAGGTACTGGAACATATCGAAGCGGATCAGTTGACGTAGCGTGGCGACACCATGGCCGGTTTGCAGCAGCTTGAGGACTTCATCAAACATGCGTGCCGGTGCAACCTTACCAATTAATGGCGCAAGGCTGTGAATGGGTGCTGCTGTGCTCTCTTCGATTTCAAACCCGAGTTTTGCGGCAAAGCGTGCCGCACGCAGCATGCGTACTGGATCTTCGCGGTAGCGCTCATTCGGATCGCCAATAATGCGGATGCGTTTGGCCAGCAGATCAGGGTAGCCGTTGGCAAAGTCGAGAATGCTGTGATCGCTGACATTATAGTAGAGCGCGTTGATCGAGAAGTCGCGGCGCAGCGCGTCATCTTCGATGTTACCGTAAACGTTGTCGCGCAGAAGCATACCGGAGGCTGCTTGCCGACTCTGATCAGCGCTGTCGGCCGTATCGTGGCCTGCACGGAAGGTAGCTACTTCTATCACTTCGCGTCCGAAGCGGACGTGGACAATTTTGAAGCGACGTCCGATAAGACGAGCTCGGTTAAACAGAGGTTCTGTCTGCTCCGGGGTTGCTGAGGTCGCAACGTCAAAGTCTTTTGGGTTCTTGCCGGCTAGAAGGTCTCGCACACAGCCGCCGACCAGATAGCCCTCGAAGCCCGCATCGAGAATGCGGTAGACCACGCGCATGGCGTTATCGTCCAAAGCATGACGAGGTATCTGATGCACCGATTCCGGAATAACTCGGCGTTCACCCAGAGGTAGAACCTCTTCAGAAAGTGGACTCTCTGTGGCCGCTTGCGTGGCAGACTCAGCAAGGGCGGGTTTCTGGCCGCGAGCTGTCCAGTAAAAAGCGCCAATAAAGCCAAGGCCAAGTAGTAAAAGAAGGATCTCTTCCATCAGTGCTGTTTAATCTTTTTAGGTAGTTGCCGAAATTGAGACGCAATCATACCAGCAGAGTAGTTGAATGGATATGTTGGGGTAGTGAGCGTGTAGGGCAGGTGCTATGTAACAAGGTGGGTTTGGGGGGACGGGTCGTGAAGCTACGTTCAGGCAGTGATTATTATTATTTTTTCACTGGTGTAGTCTTCACGACCGTCAAGGCTCTGTTGTTATTTTTATTCAGAGCAATTTGGCTTCGTTCTCACCCTTGTTATTTTTATTTGGGTGTCGCAAATGCCGCGTGTTGTTGTTGTTCTGGTGAGTGAATATATGTGACACCTGAGTATCTTTCAACACCTAAATTAGTTTTTTTGCACTATTAGCACCAAAGTCTAATGAGTATTAGATTATAGCGTTAGATCAGTTGGTAATTTAGCTAAGTCCCAGTGCTCGACGCCCCACTGATATATTTCAATAATTTCGTTATATATCAGATCTTTAGGTGGGTTTAGTGCGAGATTCTGAAAAGTGTTGATTAAGCTTTCTCTAATTTGGTCAGGATCGGTTGAAACGGGTTGCGCAAAGGTCTGTTTACTCAATTTTTGACCATCTTTTGCCAAAATTAGGGGTAAGTGGGCGTAATTTTTATGTTGAGAAAAATTTAACTTGCGTTGAAGAACCAGCTGTTTCGATGTTTCACTCAGTAGATCTTTACCCCGCACAACGCTGTTGATCGACTGCAATTCGTCATCAATAACTACTGCAAGTTGATAAGCAAACAGACCGTCACGGCGGAAAACGATAAAGTCGCTGACGGCTTCAGCGGCTTGTAGGCCTTGTACCTTGTCGATAAAGCTTGGGCTAGTTCCTCCTAGCGTGCGTATACCTGTCTGAGCGCCCTCGGCCGGAGGATGGCTGAGACAAAACCGATCGTATTCGGCCAAGGCGTTGCGCGCCTTGAGTTCGGAACGACTGCAACGGCAGTGATAAGCCAGGCCGTTTGCGACCAAGCTGTTCAAATACTCGCGATAGATCTCTAGGCGTTCGCTTTGGCGAATAATGGGTTCATCTGACTCCAGGCCATAGGCTTCTAGCGCATCTAAAATGGCTTTTTCGGCTCCAGGTTGAATCCGTGGTGGATCAAGATCTTCAATGCGTACCAGCCACTTGCCTGCGTTGGCCTTGGCATCTAAGTAGCTTGCGACGGCTGTAAGTATGGAGCCGGCGTGGAGTGGGCCGGTCGGCGAGGGTGCGAAACGTCCGCGATATACCATATAGGAGAGACGGTAGCTTCGTGATACCGAAGCTACCTAGCAGGAGTTAGCCGCCGACTTGCTTCTCTTTGATCTCAGCAAGCGTTTTACAGTCAATACATTGTGTGGCTGTTGGGCGCGCTTCCAGTCGACGGATGCCGATTTCAACACCGCAGTCATCGCAGTAACCGTAATCGTCCTCTTCTAGGCGCTCAATTGCTTTCTCGATCTTGCGGATCAGCTTGCGCTCGCGGTCGCGGGTACGAAGTTCTAGACTGAACTCCTCTTCCTGGCTAGCGCGATCGCTAGGGTCTGCGAAGTTCGTCGCCTCTTCCTTCAGATGGCTGATAGTCATATCAACCTCTTCCATAAGTTGGCGCTTCCATTCAAGCAGAATTTCGCGGAAGTGATCTTTCTGCGCTTCGTTCATAAACTCTTCTGAGTCTTTGATCTCGTACGGCGCAATGGTTGAGAATTTCTTTTCGGCGTTCGTTGGCATAATTACTGCCTCATCTCTTTAAGTGTCCGGTTTGTCCGTCACCTAATAACTGTCAAGAGTTAATAGAAGGCGGAGAACTTATCAGATGCCTTCCCTTTAGGCTAGTCCCTATTGTAGGTACTTACAATGGAACCTAAGCCGAGTGTGCAATCGAACGTACGCATCGGGTCTAATTGCCGTTTATAATGCGCGCAGCAGTAGGAGGATAGAGATGGCACGGGGCTGGACACAGAGAGCACAGGATATTGAGTCGTTCAAAGTAATGGACTTGCTCAAGCGTGCGAGCGAGTTGGGTGCTCAAGGCCAGGATGTAGTGCATCTGGGTGCTGGCGAACCCGATTTCGGGGCTGCGCCTCAGGTCATTGAACGCGCTAAACAGCTGCTCGACACTCAGCCGCTGACCTATACTGCCGCTGGTGGTATTCAGCCGCTACGCGAGGCGATTTCAGACTTTCATCAGCAGCGCTATGGACAGGCTATCAGCGCTGACCAAGTGTTGGTTACGGCTGGCGCCTCTGCTGGGCTGATGCTGGCGTTCGCACTGGTCGCAGAGCAGGGCACAAACTTCCTAATGGCAGATCCTGCCTACCCCTGTAATCGCCAGTTTCTGCGTTTAGTTGAGGCCGGTGCCAAGCTGATTGCGGTTGATCATCGCCATAATTATCAGCTCACTGCCGAGATGGTGGCAGATAATTGGGATCAGAAAACCTCGGGTGTGCTGATTGCCTCCCCAGCAAATCCGACTGGCGCGATGCTCGATGCCGCGGAACTAGAACGAATTGCTGCAGTGGTTAAAGCCAAGGGTGGAGTGCTGGTGGTCGATGAGATCTATCATGGATTGACCTATGGTGTAGAGACGCCTTCGGCAGTCCAGATCGACCCTGATGCGATTGTGATCAACTCCTTCTCAAAGTACTTCGGCATGACCGGCTGGCGTCTGGGGTGGGTCATCAGCTCGAAAGAGGCGATCGCTGAGATGGAGAAGATGGCGCAGAATCTCTTTATTTCACCTCCGACACTCTCCCAGTACGCAGCGCTTGCTGCGTTTGAAAAGGATGCTCTCGCCCTTTTCGAAGAGCGCAGGCTAGAGCTTCAAGCACGTCGCGATCTGCTATTGGCCGGCTTGCTGGAACTCGGGTTTAAGGTACCGCGTGTGCCTGAAGGCGCTTTCTATGTATACGCCGATGCGAGTGAACTGACTGATGATAGTTTTGCGTGGTGTTGGGCGCTGTTGGAACAAGCAAAAGTAGTGGCAACACCTGGCGCAGATTTCGGTACAAACCAGGCCGAACGTTACGTGCGTTTTGCTTACACGACCTCGCAAGATCGAATTCGTGAGGCCCTGAATCGTATTGGTCAGTTTATAGAGGATCAGTCTGAGTGAGACACCCAGACCTTACCCTCCTCAATACGGCAATCGATCGCTTGCAAGCTCTTGCCATTACACGGGCCGACAATGCACTTGCCCTCATCGAGGGTAAACAGCGCGCCATGGGTAGAGCATTGAATGTACTGCTTTTCGTAATCCAAGAACTGATCAGGCTGCCACTCAAGGCGTATACCGCGATGTGGGCAGGCGTTGATAAATGCGCGCACCTGATCCCCTTGCCGAACAATCAGAATAGCCTGCTCGCCCAATTCGTATCCACGAGCGCCCGGGTCCTCCAGATCGCTAACATCGCATATAGGTTGATTCATGCTATGCCTCATCGCCAAGCTGTCCACTGCGTTGTAGCAAGCCTAACCCGAGGGATTTATCGTGTCTAATCCTAAGGCTCTGCTATTCAGCATACCGGCGCTTGTGTTGGCAGTACTGCTTGGTCTCTGGGTCGGTCCAGTGTCATTGGATATCAGTGCGACCTTTGAGTCGGGTTCGACTGACGCCGCTGTGCTCTGGCAGTTGCGGCTTCCGCGAGTTCTTCTAGCTGGGCTTTGCGGAGCGCTATTGGCATTGACCGGTGCCGCCACACAGACACTCTTTCGCAACCCCTTAGCCGACCCTTCGCTCATTGGTGTTTCAGCTGGAGCTGCACTGGCAACGGTTAGTGTTGTGGTGCTCGGTGGCTCCCTGCTAGCCGGGAGTGCGTTGCTCTCAATCTTGGGTCTGCCGCTGATAAGCTTTGCAGGTGGTGTCCTTGCAACGCTGTTAGTGACTCGAATGGCGGCGCAGTACCGCGCAATCTCAATGACCGCTCTGTTGTTGATCGGCTTAGCGGTCAATGCCATTGCCGGGGCCATGATCGGCGCGCTCAAATATATTGCCGATGCTCAGGCTTTGCGAGATGCCAGCTTCTGGATGATGGGGCGTTTCTCTGAAGCAAATTGGTGGCAGGTTGCTCTGTTAATGCTTGTTCTTCTCGTCTCGCTCAGGTTGTTGCAGGGTCGCGCAGCTGCCATGAACCTGTGGTTGCTCGGTCGCGAGGAGGCTCAGTTGTTGGGGGTGGATGTGCGAGCACTGCGGTGGCTACTGATTCTCTGCGCGAGCGTGGGCGTGGGTGTAGTGGTCGCGTTTGCTGGCCTGATCGGGTTTGTTGGTCTTATGGTGCCGCACCTGGTGCGCTTGTGGAGCGGGCCTGACAATCGCTTACTGCTGCCCCAGTCGGCCCTAGTCGGTGCCTTGTTGATGGTGTTAGCCGATGCGCTCTCGCGCGCACTGATCTCACCTTCGGAGTTGCCGGTTGGTATCCTGACAGCACTGGCTGGAGGGCCCTTCTTCTTGTTGTTGATTCATCTGCGTTATCGCGAGGCGGGAAATGCTTAAAGCTCGTAACCTACATTTTGGCAATCGTTTGAACCTTGACAGTTTTAGTGCTCAGCCGAGTAGCCTAACGGTTGTTCTTGGCTCCAATGGTGCCGGCAAATCGACGCTGCTGACTTGCATTGCAGGCCTGCTGGAACAGCCAGCGCTGCAGGTTGAATTCAACGGGGCCGATTTGTTGGATTTGGCCGTTGATGAGCGGGCAAAGCGCCTCGCCTTTCTAACCCAACGACAAACTCTCGACTTCGATTTTACTGTCGACGAGGTGATTCGGATGGGGCTGCATCCACTGAATCTCGATGCAGAGCAGGCAGAGGCGCGATTTGACGAAATTGTTGATGCACTGGATTTGAGCGCCTTACTGGCTCGTCGTTACCCAACCCTGTCGCGAGGCGAAGCGCAGCGTACCCAGATCGCGCGGATTTTGATGCAGCGCTCTATTGAACCCGGTCTGATTCTGATGGACGAGCCGCTGACTGCCTTGGACCTACGCCATCAGCAGGATGTGATGCAACTGATCCTGCGTATTAAAGAGACCGAAGGGCACTGTTTTGTGGTAGTGCTACACGATATCAATATCGCTGCGCAGTTCGGTGATCAGTTTGCTTTGCTAGAACGAGGTGAAATGCTGGGGCTAGGCGGCACCGACCTGCTGCAACCAGACCTACTGAGCAGGGTGTTTGAGATAGAGATTCAGCGCTCTGTCGAGGCGGATGGTCGGCTTCAGTTCAACGCAGTAATGACTAACGATTGACGTTCGAGTTCGCTAACTAACAGGTCAACGACTTGCGGATTAGTAGTGTCAGCGTTGAGTGTCAGTGCTTGCTCAGCTTCGCTGAGCGGCTCGTTGCGGATCCGTTGCTGCTGATAAATCGAGATGTCGGCGTCGCTCGCGCGTTTGCTCTCGGTGAGCCGTCTCGCCAGTCGCTCACGGATAACCTCATCCGGAGCCTCACAGTGAATGATCCGTAATGGATAATCGTAACGCTCAGCCAACTTTTCGAAGCGCTGGCGCACGCGTTGTTTAAGGAAGGTCGCGTCCAGAATCACAGTTTGGCCAGCGCGCATGAGCAGTTCGGTAATCTCCTCCACCCGTATATAAGTCCGCGTATCCATATCGGCACCGTAAAGCTCAATATGATCCCCGCGCAGCGCTAGCTCTCGATAGATACGTTGCCGCTCTATGCCGTTACGCACCTCAATGGCGTTGATGCGCTCCGCTAACTGCGCTGCTAGGTACGACTTACCTGTACCGCTACAGCCGTGCATTAAAATCAGCAGCGGTTTAGGCGGCTGCGAGTAGCGCGTTGTCAAAGCTATATAACGGTCGAACTCCTCCCAGTTTGGCTGTTCACCGAGCATGGCAACCTTGGCTCTAACCATCGAACGAAAGGCCTTGTAGTGCGGTAACAGTAGGAAGCCGCTGAAATCGCCGCTCTTCTCTATATAGCGGTTGAGGCAGCGATTAGCCCAGCGTTGATGTCCCCGAGCTTCAAGATCCATCAAGAGAAACGCGAGATCGGCTATGCGATCGATCCAGCGGAATTCCAGATTAAACTCTATGCAGTCGAAAACGATCAGATGGCCATCGCTCAGAGTGATATTGCCCAGGTGAAGGTCGCCATGGCATTCGCGCACGAATCCATCTCGTTTGCGTGCTTTGAGCAGATGCTTAAGCGCACTGAAGCGCTCAGCACTGATCTGTTCGAGGCGGGTAAGTTCTTGCTGCTGCGCAGGCGACAGCAAGCTCCGATTAATCTGTTGGTAGTTATCCTCGGCGAGCTGTCTGATGCTATCGGCCTCGCCCCAGCGCGAATCAGGTGAAACTATGGGTGCGCGCGCGTGAAAATCAGCTATCTTATCTGCCAGTTGTTCGAGCCAACTAGGATCGAACTGATCCTTTGTGAGCAGTTCTGAGAGCAGTTGGCCCCCCTCGAACTGTCGCAACTTCACGGCGTATTCGATCGGGTGATCTGTTTGGCCTATGTGCGGGGAGTTTTCAGGGCCACCGATGCTAACAACCTCGAGGTAGAGGTCCGACGACATGCGCTGGTTGAGCCTGAGTTCCTCCTCGCAGAAGAACTTACGCTGCTCTAGCGTGGTAAAATCGAGAAAGCCAAAGTTAACCGGTTTCTTGATTTTGTAAACATAATCACCGGTGGTGATCAGCCAGGCGATATGTGTCTCGATCAGTTTCAGCTCGCTGACCTCATGTGGGTAGCAGGCCGGATCGAGCAGATTGTTAATCAGAGTAGATTCCATCAAACAGCAGCGCCTTGTGACTGGGCTGCAGATTATACTGAGAAGATGACGAAAAAGAGAAAAAAACCTGCAAAGCCGAAAAATAGCCGAAAATCGCGTTGGTTCAGAGCAATTTTCCTCTTTTTCTTGAAACTTGGTCTTGTGGGTATAGTCCTCGGTGGCGCCGGGTTGATCTATCTGGACGCACAACTTAAAGAGAAGTTTGAAGGCAAACGCTGGGCTATCCCTGCTAAAGTCTACGCCCGTCCACTTGAGCTTTATCCGGGGCTAACCCTTTCCCAAGAGGCATTCAAAGCAGAGCTGCAAGGGCTGGGATATAAATTGGTGCAGCGGGCTGACAGGCCTGGTTCTGCTGTCTGGGGGCGTGGCAGAGTTGAGCTGTACACCCGCGGTTTTGACTTTCCTGAGGGCTCTGAGCCGCCTCGTCGTCTGGCGTTGAGTTTCAATGGCTCAACGCTGAATTCGATCAGTGACAGAGCTAGCGGCTCTCTGGCTTTGGCTCGACTCGAGCCCATCCTTATCGGTGGAATCTATCCCGGCGATAACGAAGATCGCGAGCTTGTTCAGCTCAAAGATGTACCGGCCTTGTTGCCCGATGCGCTCGTAGCAGTAGAAGATCGCGATTTCTATGATCACTTCGGTATCTCTTTCAAGGGTATCGCCAGGGCAATGTGGGTGAATGTTCGTGCCGGCCGTTTTGTGCAGGGTGGCAGTACACTGACTCAGCAGCTGATCAAGAATTTCTACCTGACGTCAGAGCGTAGTTTAGCCCGTAAGCTGTTAGAGCTGCCGATGGCGATGCTGCTGGAGTTGCACTACTCCAAACAAGAGATACTTGAAGCTTACCTCAACGAGGTCTATCTGGGGCAGGATGGCGCGCGAGCGATCCACGGCTTTGGCCAGGGTGCACAGTTCTACTTCGGTCGTCCGTTGGCGGAGCTGGATATACACCAGATTGCACTGATGGCGGGACTGATTAAGGGCCCATCCTACTATGATCCGCGGCGTCACCCTGAGCGTTCGCTAGATCGTCGTAATCTGGTGCTCAAATTGCTTCGCGATCAAAACTTTATCTCTAGTCAGGACTACAACTGGGCACTGGCGCAGCCGCTAGAGGTAGTTAGTAAGGGCAGCCGGCACAAGGGCGCTTACCCCGCCTATCTGGATATCGTCAAACGCCAGTTACGTACAGAGTATCGCGAAGAGGACCTCAACTCTGAGGGCGTGCGCATCTTTACCGCGCTGGATCCGCTAGTGCACCATCACGCTGCAACAGCGCTAGAGCGTGAGCTGGATAAACTTGCAAAGCGCCATGGTGCAAAAGGTCAGGACCTACAAGGTAGTGTGGTGGTGACCGACCCACAAACGGGTGAAGTTTTGGCGTTAGTGGGCGATCGCAATGCGCGCTTCGATGGTTTCAATCGTGCTTTGGATGCCTATCGGCCAATTGGCTCGCTAGTGAAACCTGGGCTTTACCTGAGCGCTTTGGAGTCAGGTTATACGCTGATCAGTCCGCTGAGCGACCGTTCGGTGAAGCTACAGCAGCAGGACGGCTCGTTCTGGGAGCCGCAAAACTTCGACGGTAAGCCGAAAGGTGAGGTACCGCTATTCGAAGCTTTGTCCCGCTCGTACAACTTATCAACTGCTCATCTAGGGTTGGATCTGGGTGTCGATCGTGTGGTCGAAACCCTTCAGCGCCTCGGTGTTGAGAAGACGATAGATCCCTATCCCTCGCTCTTCCTTGGAGCTCTTGCGCTTTCGCCTGTTGAGGTTGCGCAGATCTACCAAACGATTGCAGCTAATGGTTTTCGAATGCCGTTGAGGGCAATACGTCGCGTGACTGACGCGCAGAACACTGAGCTGTCACGTTACCCCTTCAACCTTGAGCAGATCAGCGATCCGGGTTCTGTGCACCTGTTGCACTATGCACTGCAGGCTGTTGCCCGTGAGGGAACAGCGCGCTCGCTCTATCAAACCTTGCCCGCAAACCTGAATGTTTCGGGTAAAACGGGCACATCTGACCAACAGCGTGATAGCTGGTTTGCGGGTTTTACCGGCAACCGCTTAGCGGTAGTTTGGGTAGGGCGTGATAACAACTCCAGTCTGCCATTTACCGGCTCCGGCGGTGCATTGAAGGTGTGGACAGAGCTGATGCGTCAGGAGCGTCCGGATCCCTATATTACTCTTAAACCGGACAATGTTGAGTACTTTTGGGTGGACCCTGAGCGCGGTGTATTGACTGATCCAGAGTGCTCCGGTGCTCGCTCTGTACCCTTCATACGGGGGACTGAACCGCGGCAGCGGCTCACCTGTACGGGTCAGTTGCGTTCGGAGCGACCCGCTAAGTCCGGTGATGATCTATTGGATTGGTTTAAAGGCTGGTTTCGTTGAATAATTGGACGTAATCAGACAGGATATCGCGCATGAATATCAAGATCTCTTCGCTGTTGATTACAGTGAGCGTACTCGCCGGTTGTGCCGGTCCCAACCCCTACGTTGCTCCTGTTGAGGAGCGCAGCCTTGCGCCAGTCGCACCGCCACCGGCGGGGACAGTGCTGCCGGCTGAGCCGGTAGAGGGAATTAAAATCACACCCGTGTACGATGCACCGTCATTTGCGCCGTCCGATACTACGAGTGCCCAATCAGCACCTGCGCAGCAACTACCGGCTGAACAACCGATGCCGCAAGTACAGCAGGGTTCGAACACTGCAGTTGTCGCGCTCTTAGGTGATGCACAGCAGGCAGCCGGACGCGGTGATTATGCCAACGCAGAGTCGCAGGTCGAGCGTGCATTAAGGATTGCTCCGCGTGATCCACAGATTTATCTGCAACTCGCTGCTGTGAAGCGTCAGCAGGGTGAGTATCTGCAAGCAGAGCAGGTGGCACTGCGAGGTATCGCGCTCGCTGCGGGTCTGCCGGACTACAAGCGCAGACTCTGGCGAGAACTTGCGTTGATTCGCACCCAGGCAGGAGACTTTGCTGGCGCTACTCAGGCCGAGGCTGAAGCGGAACGTTTTTAAGGCTGCGAGCCAGCAGTGCAAGGCCTGCCGCACCCAGCAGTAGGCTGATAGCTGCTGTTGCAAGATAATGCGCGCCGAATCCGGCTGCCAGAAAGGCTAGCCCACCTACCATCGGCGCAACGACTGCACGAACCCTAAACCAAATCAGGCTAGTTAGCAGTCCCGCGAGGCAACAGAGCCCCAAGACGAGTGTGTAACTCTCGCCATAACCCATTCGACGGCAGAGTTCGAACAACGCAAATAGGCCCAGCAGCCAGCGCCCCCAAGCGGGGCGGCTGATCGGATAGTTCTTTGCAATTGCCCCAATAGCTGTCACCAGCATCGGTGCGCCAGCATAGATCGCCAGGTTGTTGAGTATGCGCAGTAGCGTGCCAGAGTCTGATCCCTCAGCATCAAGCGTCACCTGCCCTAGTACAGCCAGTGCTGCGGCTAGTGCGCTCAGCGTGATGACAAAGTACTCAGAGTTGTGGTCATCCTCTCGGTTTGCTTTTGCCTTGGAGGCAAGAGCGACACCGAGAGCGGCCAGCATAAACAGCACCTGGCTAAGAATCAGCACGATTAGCCTTTGAGCTTAGCAAAGGCACGATCAGCTGCAGCGATAGTCGCATCCAAATCAGCCTCAGTGTGCGCTGCTGACAGGAAGCCCGCCTCGTAAGCTGAAGGCGCTAGATAAACACCTTCATCCAGCATCAGATGGAAGAAGGTTTTGAACGCTTCGAGGTCACAGGCAGTCGCCTCAGCGAAGCTATTAACTGAGTCAGCTTCGGTGAAGAAGAGGCCAAACATACCGCCCACGGCAGCTGTGCAAACCGGTACGCCGTTCTTTGCAGCAACTGCTTTGAGTCCCTCAGTGAGGTACTCGGTTTTAGCGCTCAGCTCTTCGTACAGTCCTTCACGCTGCATTGCAGTAAGCATTGCGATTCCGGCACGCATCGCTAGCGGGTTACCGGAGAGTGTTCCGGCTTGGTAGACCGGACCCAGCGGTGCAATTTTCTCCATAATCTCACGTTTACCACCAAAGGCTCCTACCGGCATGCCGCCGCCGATGATCTTGCCGAGGGTTACGAGATCGGCATGGACGCCGTAAAGCTCCTGTGCGCCGCCACGTGCTACGCGGAAGCCGGTCATCACTTCGTCAAAGATCAGCACGCTGCCGTACTGATCGCAGACTTCGCGCAGCCCCTCCAAGAAACCGGGTACGGGAGGAATGCAGTTCATGTTGCCAGCTATTGGTTCAACAATAATACAGGCAACCTGTTCGCCAACTTCGGCAAAGGCCTCTTTAACGCTATCGATATCGTTGAAGTTCAGTGTGATCGTATGCTCTGCGAGGGCCGCAGGTACACCCGGAGAGTTTGGCTCACCCAAAGTAAGTGCGCCGGAGCCCGCTTTAACAAGCAGAGAGTCTGAGTGGCCATGGTAACAGCCCTCAAATTTTACGATTTTGTCGCGACCGGTGTAACCGCGCGCCAAGCGGATCGCACTCATTGTGGCTTCAGTGCCGGAACTCACCATGCGAACCAGATCCATCGCTGGCACAGTTTGGCAGATGAGCTCGGCCATTTCGGTCTCAATCGCAGTCGGAGCACCAAAGGAGATACCGTAGTTCAACGCTTCGCGAACGGCCTCAATCACTGGTGGAAAGTTGTGGCCAAACAGCATCGGACCCCAGGAGCCGATGTAATCGATGTACTGCTTATCATCCTCGTCGTAAATGTAAGCGCCTTCGGCTCGCTTAACGAATACAGGCGTACCGCCCACACCTTTGAAGGCGCGAACAGGGGAGTTAACACCACCCGGGATATGTTGTTGAGCGGCAGCGAAAAGCTGTTCAGATCTGGACATTAAACAATACCTGTAATCTTTCGTTTAAATATATAAGTGAAACTTGCGCTAATTATCCACAGCCAAGGGGTGGCTGCCAAACGCTACTCCTCATGCGCGGCGAATTTAGCCTGAATCGCAGCATAGGTGAGGACACCTACTGGGATCCCCCGTTGTATGACGATAAGGGCGCTGGATTCGTTTTCGCTCATCAAATCCAATGCCTGCAACAGATTTGAGCGGTCCCGAATGTTCGCTATTAATCGCCAATGAGTTCGCGTCTCCAGCGGTATCTCTGCCTGCTCAATCTGCGCGTCACCCTCATGCTCCAGAGGCTTCATCCCGCGGGCGAGTTGGAGTTTGCCGTCTACGCGCTGTATTAGCCAATGGTTCTCCACTAGCAGCTCTTGCTGATCAGATTCGCTCAGTTCGCTGCCGACGAGAGAATAGCTGCGGCTCATCACCTCATCTACACCGATGCTCATCAGTATGCGGCGGTACGCGAGGGTGTTGCGGCTCATTCCCTGCAGACTCAGCATGCGTTCGAAGATCGATTTGCGTTTGAAAACAGAGCGCATCATCAGTTCACTGCCGACGATCACCATCATTGCGGCAGTCAGGATATGACTGCTACTGCTCCACTCGAAAACGGCAACCAGTGCGGCCAGCGGCGCATGGATAATTGCGGACATCATCGCGGCCATACCGATGAGCGCATAGTTGCTCACCTCGGTGGTGATCTGCATCTGATCTGAGACGCCGGCGATAACTGCGCCTAAAAGGCCTCCAGCCGCCATCGCTGGACCAATAACTCCGCCGGGCACACCTAGACCGAGGATAATGGGTGTGATCACTAGGTAGCAGGCGAGCAGTGCAAGCATCTGCTGTAAGGTAAAACTCTCGTTAATGGCTCCAAGCATGCTGACGTGCACTGGAATCAGTATCTCGGGCAAAACCAGTGCGACTGCCCCGACAAGACCGCCGGCCATCATCATTCGGCCCAACAGCGGTGATCTACGTGTCGCCACGCGGATCTGTAGTTCTTGGAAGAAGAGCGAGCACAGGCTAATTGCTAGCGTTAGTAACAATAGCAGCGGGATCTCTTGGGAAAAGTTGATCGTTTCGGCGAAAAGATGCGGGTGTACTGATTCCGTGAAAAGGGTTTCGGTTAATTGGTCTGCGACTACGGCAGCCACAATGACAGCGATAAATCCGGTAATGCTGTACTCCAGTAGCACCACTTCCATGGCGAATAGAATGCCGGCTAGGGGGAGTCCAAAGAGCGCGGCGATTGCAGCAGCGGAACCGCATCCGATTAACAGGCGCTGCTGGCTAGCTGGGACTTCAAAGCGCTCCCCAAGTAGTGAGCTAATAGCTGCACCTAGGTGTACGCCAGGGCCCTCTCGGCCGACAGGATGCCCAGTTCCAAGCGTGAGTGCCGCGCCAAGTAATTGGTTAATCAGGTTGGGAAGCGGCAAAGCGCTGTGCTTATAAGAGAGATGTTCGTGTAGATGTGTAATACCGACTCGGCGAAAGTCCGTCGGCTGACGCTGCCAAATACTCCACAGCAGCAGTGCCCCAGTCATCGGAAGCAAAAAGCGCCAGATCGCTGAGAGTTGTGTCAGATCATCAGCGAGCCCTGAGATGCTTACTCCCAGCTCTGGAAGCTCGATTAACCAACGGAAAAGAGCGATCAGTAGAGCGGTGACCAGACCGGTTGCCAGGCCGATCAAGCTCAGTACTGGAAGTTTTTGGTAACGCTGGATCTGACTGTCAGCTGGCTGCATTGGCCGCGAATTCCTTCAGTAAACCTTGTGTCCAAGTGGAGTTATACACTGAGCAGGCGTATTATACAGCCCCCGTAATATTCACAGTCCGGAGAGTCTTAACGTGATCAAAGTCGGTATCGTAGGCGGCACAGGTTATACCGGTGTAGAGCTGCTTAGAATTCTAGCGAATCATCCAGAAGTACGTGTCGAAGTGATCACCTCACGTTCCGAAGAGGGGATCAAGGTCGCGGATATGTTCCCTAACCTGCGTGGTCACTATGATCTTGCTTTTAGCGTACCGGACGTAGAGACCCTCTCGGCTTGTGATGTGGTCTTCTTTGCGACTCCACACGGTGTTGCGATGTCTATGGCACCAGCGTTGGTCGAACGTGGTGTTCGTATTATCGACTTGGGTGCGGATTTCCGTATCAAAGATGTGCCGCTGTGGGAGAAATGGTACAAGCTCGACCACAGCTGTCCCGATCTGGTTGAAAAAGCTGTTTACGGGCTGCCGGAAGTGAATCGCGATGAGATCAAAGATGCTCAGCTCGTTGCTTGCGCGGGCTGCTATCCAACCGCAACGCAGCTAGGTTTTCTGCCACTGCTAGAGCGTGGATTGATTGATCAACGCAGACTGATTGCAGATTGTAAGTCAGGTGTGAGCGGTGCAGGTCGCGGTGCGAGCGTTGGCTCTCTGTTATGTGAGTCTAGCGAGAGCATGAAGGCGTACGGTGTGCCCGGTCATCGTCATCTGCCTGAGATTCGCCAGGGCCTGACACTGGCTGCGGGCCGTCCAGTTGGGTTGACCTTTGTACCGCATCTGACGCCGATGATTCGTGGTATTCACGCGACTCTCTACTCGGTATTGAAAGACCCAGTAGATTCAGGTCTGCAGCAACTGTTCGAAGAGCGCTACGCTAACGAGCCGTTCGTTGATGTGATGCCGGCAGGAACCCATCCTGAAACCCGCAGCGTAAAAGGTTCAAATGTGTGCCGAATCTCGGTTCACCGCCCGCAGGATGACGACACCGTCGTGGTTCTGTCGGTAATCGACAACCTTGTGAAGGGAGCGTCCGGCCAGGCTGTGCAGGTAATGAATATTATGTTCGGTCTGGATGAACGTGCCGGATTGGGAATTGTTGGCTTAATGCCGTAATTCTTGACTAAATTACTAGGTTTTGTAAAACTCTGAGCAATAGCATTTAACGAGGCGATAAAACGTGTCTGTTGATCTTACATTCACCGACTCTGCTGCAAACAAAGTGCGTACTCTGCTTGAAGAGGAGCAGAACGACAATCTGAAACTGCGTGTGTTCATCACCGGTGGCGGTTGTGCGGGCTTCTCATACGGGTTTACCTTCGACGAAGATGTTGCCGAAGATGACACCGTAGTCGAGAATTCGGGTGTCACGCTGGTTGTCGACCCGATGTCGTTTCAGTACCTTGCGGGCGCAGAAGTTGATTACAAAGAGGGTCTTCAGGGCTCTCAATTCAGTGTAAGGAACCCCAACGCAACTACCACCTGTGGCTGCGGATCCTCCTTCTCTATCTAACTCCTAAATGCCGGCACTCTGCCGGCATTTTTGTCTTTACAGAGTGAACAAATGAACACATATCGTATCGCGGTGTTGGCCGGTGATGGTATCGGCAAAGAAGTTATGCCTGAGGGTATCCGTGCTTTAGACGCAGTTGCCGGTAAGTTTGGTTTTCAGCTCGAGTGGGATCACTTCGACTTCGCATCCTGTGACTACTACCTGGAGCACGGACGAATGATGCCCGAGAACTGGAAAGAGTTGCTCGGTGACTACGATGCGATCTACTTTGGCGCGGTTGGCTGGCCAGAAAAAGTGCCAGATCATATCTCTCTGTGGGACTCGCTGATTCAATTTCGTCGCCAGTATGATCAGTATGTCTGCTTACGCCCGGTTAAATTGATGCCGGGCGTACCCTCGCCACTGGCCAATCGTAAGGTCGGCGATATCGATTTCTATGTGGTGCGTGAAAACTCCGAGGGAGAGTACTCTGCCGTAGGGGGTATCATTGCCGAGGGAACGGAGAATGAGACGGTGCTGCAGGAGTCGGTATTCACTCGCAAGGGTACGGATCGTATTCTCAAATACGCTTTTGATTTGGCGATGAAGCGCGAGCGCAAGCACGTTACATCAGCAACTAAGTCGAACGGCATCGCTATCTCTATGCCCTGGTGGGACAAGCGTGTTGAGGAGATTTCGAAGGAGTACCCTGAGGTAAGCACCGACAAGTATCATATCGATATTTTGACGGCCCAGTTCGTGATGAACCCACAGCGCTTTGATGTGGTGGTGGCATCGAACCTGTTTGGCGATATTCTGTCGGATCTGGGGCCCGCGTGTACCGGCACTATCGGCATCGCGCCGTCTGCGAACATCAATCCCGAGCGCAAGTTCCCATCGCTGTTTGAGCCTGTTCACGGTTCCGCGCCTGATATCTATGGCAAAGGGATCGCCAACCCCGTTGGTATGATCTGGAGCGGCGTCATGATGCTGGAGCACTTGGGTGAAAAGGTTGCAGCGGACCATCTTATGCAGACGATCGAAACAGTGCTTGAGACCGGGCCACGAACACCTGATATGGGTGGAACAGCATCAACAGTTGAGTTGGGTGTGGCGATAGCTCAGGCGATTTAGCGATTAACTGAATTATCTACTTTGGATAGTGGGCCCCAAGTATCCTGGGGGCTGCTGCTCCTGTTACCTCGGGTAGGTTGCCTGCTTTACGCTCAATATTCTGTTTTGCCAGCCAGGCAAACGCGACTGCTTCGAGGTGGCTTGATGGCCAGCCGAGTTCATCACTGAGTTGCACTTCTGTGCTCGGCAGTAGCTCTGAGATCCGTTTCACTAACAGGGTGTTCTGCGCACCTCCACCACAGATAATCAGGCGTTTTAGCTGCGAGCTCAAACAGTTACAGATCGTAAGGGCGGTAAGCTCAAGTAGGGTGCGTTGCACATCGGCTGGGTGCAGATCTGGGTGGTTGCTTAAATGCCTCGATAACCAGTCATAATTGAACAACTCACGCCCAGTACTTTTGGGGGCTGAGCGCATGAAATAGCCCTCAGAAAGAAAACGGGTTAATAGTGAATCGCTCACAGAGCCCGATGCAGCCCACTCACCACCCGCGTCAAAACTTGTACCCAAACTCTTCTCAACCCATGCGTCCATCAGTGTATTTGCCGGGCCTGTGTCGAAGCCGCTCACCGAGCCATCGGTCTCAAACAGGCTCAGATTTGCTATGCCTCCCAGATTTAGCAGCCCAACAGGACGCTGAGTCTCTCCGATAAGGTATTGATGAAACGCGGGTACCAGCGGAGCTCCCTCTCCACCTGCAGCCATATCGCGCCGGCGGAAATCGCCGATGACATCAACACCGGTCCTTTCTGCTAGCAGGCTTGGGTTTGCCATTTGAAATGTGGCGCCCAGATCCGGCCTGTGACGCAGTGTTTGGCCATGGAAGCCAATGGCACGGATCTGGTCAGCAGCGGAATGCGTCTTTATAAAGTGGCATGTGGCTTGAGCACAGAATCCGCTGTAGTCCTGATCTAGTTGCAGTAAATCATCCAGCAGCATCGGCGTATCAGTACAAGCGGAATTGATACGTGTGCGAAGGTTGGGCGGGAAGGGGTGCTCGGCTGTCGCTAGAATTTCGAGTTTAGGGGAAAAGCGGCACAGCGCGATATCGAGTGCATCGACGCTAGTGCCGGACATTAATCCTATGAAGAGATCGGTCATTAGCCGTTGCTGTTATCGCTGCTGATCTCAGCCAACTGCTCTATAGCCTTCATCTGTAGCTCAGCTACTAGCTGTGATGTTTGTGCTTTGAAACGAGCCAGCTCCTTCTTGGGAATCGGCTGAGCCACAGGAAGCTTCACAGTCATCGGGTTTTTATGCACTCCGTTGACGCGGAATTCGTAGTGGAGGTGAGGGCCAGTAGCAGTTCCACTCATACCGACATAACCGATCGTCTGCCCCTGCTTCACTCTGGTTCCTGATGTAACCTTGGGATGGTACTTGCTCATGTGGGCATAGAGGGTGGTGATATTGCCCCCATGCTGCAAGATGACAGTACGGCCATATCCGCCCTTTGTACCGCGCCAGATAACTTTTCCGTCACCAGAGGCTTTGATAGGCGTACCGGTTTTTGCTGCATAGTCAGTACCACGGTGTGGACGCTTAATGCCGAGTACGGGATGATGACGTTGAGGTTTAAAGCCTGAACTGATGCGGCGGAAGTCTACCGGCGAACGCAGGAAAGCTTTGCGCATACTGCGACCGTCTGGTGTAAAGAAATTGGTGTCACCTGCAGAGTCGGTGTAGCGAACGGCAGCAAAGGTATCGCCGTTGTTAGTGAACTCTGCTGCTAGAATGTCGCCTTCGCCAATCTTTTTGCCGTCGAGGTACTTCTCTTCATAAAGCACACGGAATTGATCACCCTTGCGGATATCCAACGCGAAGTCGATATCCCAGCCAAAGATCTGTGCCAACTCCATGATCTTACTGTCGCTGAGTCCTGCACGCTGGGCACCCAGATATAGTGAACTTTGGATATCACCACTAACAAAGTGGGTACGAATTTCGGGCGTGCGCTCGATCGTGTTCAGATCGTAGCCTTCGCCATTGTGTATAAATTCGACCGACTCGAGCTTGTTCTTCACTAAACGCAGTCGGTCTAATTCGCCCTCTTTAAGGGCTAGTTCCAGTACTTGGCCGGGGCGGATGCGGGTCAGTAGTTTCTCTTTATCGCTCTGGCTCACTTGGTAAACGTCGCGTGCGTTAAGGCCTGCGCGTTTAAAGATCTTGGTGAGATTGTCGCCTGAGCGAACTTTGAACTCCTGCCAGTTTATCGCTTGTTCAACGGGCGCATCAGGTATGGCCGCTAGCTCTGTAGTCGGCGCGTCTTTCTCCAACTCAACGGCAGGCAACTCTGCAATCGCCTCTGCCGATTCAACGCGCGCAGCTGGCGCCACGCTGGCAGCGGTTTCAGCGGGTGTTATCAACTGCACCTGGTTGCGAGTGGCCTCGACATCCTGTGATGGGAGCATGGCTGCAACAAAAACACTGACCGCAGTGAGCGTACCTGCCAGTGCTAGATGAACTTTGGGAAAGCTCTTGGCCTTCTTGAATAACTGTTTCGACAAGGTAAATACCTGATTAGTAAACTGCATCTAATCGCTTAGACCACCCATTATATATAAGTTCCCTCATATATGTATTTTGTCACAGCTAGATCCTATCTTTTTTGATCTGAGAGGGCAAAGTTGTGGGTTTGTAAGCTATGAGCGCAAAGAGTAAAATCTGCGCCCTCTAAACTTTTGTGACAATCCGAGTAGGTAAAATGACCACAGATACGGTTTCCCTGATAGATGAGCTGCAGGCACGCGGCCTGATCTCCCAGATGAGTAGTGAAGATGAGCTGCAGGAGCACCTCAGGAACAACTCTGTAACCCTCTATTGTGGTTTTGACCCGACCGCGGACAGTCTGCACATCGGTAGCCTTGTGCCGTTGCTAACTCTGCGACGTTTTCAGCAGTTCGGTCACAAGCCGCTGGCGCTCGTGGGTGGCGCAACGGGTCTCATTGGCGACCCAAGCTTTAAGGCGCAGGAGCGTAAGCTTAACGATGACGATACCGTTGCCGGTTGGGTAGAAAAACTCAAAGCACAGGTTAGTCGCTTTATAGACTTTAACTGCGGCGCTAACTCTGCAGAAGTGGTTAACAACCTAGATTGGACACGCGGTGTTGATGTGCTGTCGTTTTTGCGGGATGTGGGTAAGCACTTCTCGGTTAACCAGATGATTGCTAAAGAGTCGGTCAAACAGCGTATCGATCGGGAAGGCGCCGGTATCTCGTTTACCGAATTTACCTACATGATTCTGCAGTCATACGATTTCCAACAGCTGAATAAGTCTCATGCCTGTACTCTCCAAATCGGCGGATCGGACCAGTGGGGTAACATCACCGGCGGTATTGACCTCTCTCGTCGTATGAATGGTAACCAGGTGTTTGGTATTACTCTGCCATTGGTGACGAAAGCCGACGGTACGAAATTTGGTAAAACCGAGTCGGGCACGATTTGGCTAGATGCAAACAAGACATCACCTTACGCTTTCTACCAGTTCTGGTTGGCAACTGCAGATGCTGATGTCTACAAATTCCTGCGCTATTTCACCTTCCTAGATGTAGCTCACATCGCAGAGATCGAAGCTGAAGATCAGGCTGCAGGCGGTCGTCCACAGGCGCAGCGTATTCTTGCTGAAGAGATGACGCGATTGATTCACGGTGAAGAGGCGCTACTCGCTGCGCAGCGTATTACTGAATCTCTCTTCTCGGGCGATCTAAGCGGTTTGAGTGAGGCAGATTTCGAACAGCTTAAACTTGATGGCCTACCTTCAAGCGAGCTGCCGGCGAACCTCGCTGAGATTCCAATGACTACGCTGTTGTCAGACGCTGGGTTAGCACCGTCAGGAAAGCAGATTAAAGATGCGTTGGGTCGCAATGCGGTTCTAGTTAATGACCGGGCATGTGGTAATGACGACATCATGAACGCGGCGTCTGTTTTCGCAGCTGACCAGGGTCGCTACGATCGTTACTTCCTAGTGAAAGTGGGTAAGAAGAAACATCATCTCTTCTACCGCTAAACTTATTTGGAATTTTTTTACAAAAGTGGTTTTCGCCGCTTGACTTAAAAATCCGGCGCGGTACTATACGCGCCTCGCTTGGGGAGACAGCGGCAACGCGGTCTACCGAATACAAGCAACGCTCTTTAACAAATAGATCAAGTAATGCGTGTGGGCGCTTGTCAGGATTAGGCAACAAAGCTTAATCAAGACAAGCAACCTATATGTGAATTCATTTAGCGTAATGTTTTTCTTGAGCAGATTTAGATGGAAAGCCTTCGGGTTTGAAATCGAAAACTTTTAACTGAAGAG
>Ga0209137_1000971_pt1 | contig 28334 bp, 22 predicted proteins | sample SaaInl5LU_22_DNA_FD_184642 | JGI IMG/M metagenome (GOLD analysis project Ga0209137, IMG submission 184642) | Marine microbial communities from expanding oxygen minimum zones in the Saanich Inlet - ESP_105LU_22_DNA (SPAdes) (version 2) | ecosystem: Environmental > Aquatic > Marine > Intertidal...
CAAAGAGTGTGGGCTTATCTTCAATACCCCTAAATCCATTTAACTGATCACTGGACTTTGGTGCATAAGAAAGGCTATAGCTTGCATACAGAGAGGTATTGCGTGTTGGCTTAAAGATTAATCCTGCTCTTGGAGACCAAAATGCGTCGGTAATATCAACTTTGCTACTATTAACCAAATTGGTATAGTCTGTATCAAAAATATCACGTCTTAAACCACCTATTGCTTGCCACTTCGGGGTGATTTCAATTTGATCTTGCAGGTAAAATGCGCGGCTACTAATTTCGGTATCTTGGTTCCTACTAATGGTTGTAAATGTGCCAGTACCTATCGGATTTGATGCATTTACTGCACCGGGCGTAATGCCGCCAGCATCTGTTAGCCGTTTATTTTGGTTATCCTGCTCGACAAATTCAGCCCCCACTAATAGTGTATGTTTTAGGGGTCCGGTAGAAAAAGGTATAGTAACGTCTGTTTGGTTAATGAAGTTCTCACGGTCTGTTTCGTCACGATAACCACTCAAATTCAGTTGCCCGTTTACGACTGAGGAGCTCGCATAAATATTTTGATAAAACTTATCGTAGCTGGCGTAACGCACATTGTTTTTGATTTTTACATTATTAGAAAACGTGTGTTCAATGATGGCATTAAAGGCTGCTGTTTCAGTTTCATTTGGGCTTAAAGCCGCATTACCATAAAATTGATCTGTATCCCCAATATTATAAGGCTTCCTGTTAGCCCCACTGCCTGCCGATGGCACACCGCGATCACCAATGCGTGTATCTTTAAAGAGCTCAGTAGTAAGATAAATGCTTGTATATTCACTAGGTTGGATGGTGAGTGTTGGCGTAAAACCATATCGTTCTAAATTTACACCATCCCGATAAGAATTCCCATCTTCATAAACGCCATTGATTCGAAACGCAACATCGTCGGTTAATCCAATACTATAATCACCCGTAACACGCTTTTGATCCCAAGCACCATAAGTGATGCTGACATCTTTGACTGGGTCCCACCCCGCTTTTTTACTTATGCGATTAAGGACTCCGCCCGCGCCACCCCGACCAAAAATCATCCCATTAGGACCCTTTAATATTTCAATGCGGTCTGTGCTGTAGAGGTCGCGGTAGGTTTGAATATCATCACGTAAACCATCGATAAACAAATCACTCGTTGTTCTATTTCCTCTAAATACGATAGCGTCGCGGTTACCTTCACCTTGTGAGGAAGTAACTCCTGGAACATAACGAATTGAGTCACTAATACTTAAAACTGACTGATCTTTGATGACTTCTTGAGGTATGACCGTAATGGCTTGAGGGACATTAATAAGTAGGGCGTCTGTTTTAGTTGACGAACTAGTTCCTGAAAAGTTGTATCCTCTATAGGGATTCGTATCACTTAATCTTTCACTAAATACCTCAACCCTTACAAGTTTGATGTTTTCTTCAGCAAAAATGATTGATGCGAACGGAATTGATGCCACTACTGAGAGCTTAACTGCCTCAATAATGATTTTTTTGATTGTGCCTTGCTTACGCTTTCTGTTCATTCGCCTATAATTTTTTTTAATATTGGCGTAATATTAATCTAAATGAGAATCATTCGCAAGTAGATTCGAATACCTGCGAGAATGATTTTCAAATAAATTATCAAAACATTAAAGTTTTAAATAAAAAAATTAATAAGAGGTATGTATTAAAATGAACCAGACAACCCTAAGCTGAAGTTTCTTTGGCCCATCAGAGTTTTATCTTTTAAAAAAGAAGCATGGTCACGTTTTTGATCGTCTAAAAGGTTGTCACCTTTTATAAAGAAATTAATTTCATTCGCAAAGGGGAACTGGTAGTTCATCGTCATTGAAAGATTGGTATAGTCATCAGTCCTTAATTCATTGGACCCAACATCACTTTGACTGAACTTGTGCTCAATATCGATATTTGCTTGGAGAGCATTCCATTGGTAAAACAAACCAGAGCCTAAACTGAGTGGGGGTATTCTGGGTAGATCATCCCCATTTTTATTCTTCGCACTAACGTAGTCACCCCAAAAACTTAGACCATAGTTGGGCGATAGATTAATATTACCCTGAAATTCAAAGCCATAGAATTCCGCAGGAATATTTTGGTGTTGAAAGACTGTTAATGCTTCTTCTTCTCCACCATGATCGTGATACTGCACTTCCCCGGTATCCAAGAGCGCAATATAACTACTAAAGTCAGTAAAGTAGGGAGTTAAAGAAAAAGTATTGCCTTGCTTTTCCCAGCTTAAGGTAGCGTCGATGGTGTTGGAGCGTTCATCCTTTAAATTTCGATCACCGTGCTCAATTGTTTCTGTAGCATGATGTTTGCCATAGACAAATAATTCGTCCTGCGCAGGTGCTCGTTCAGTGTGCGCTAAACTAAAACCTAAGGACCAGTTCTCACTAAGTTTTGAGCTGGTGCCAAATGACACACTGGTGTTGTTAAATGTTTTTTTGGATGCAGAAAAGGGAGTGCTTGTTTCAGCGCCACCGGAAACTGCTGCACCATCATCACTTATAAAGCTATTGGCGTCATATGCTTGATAATCGTGCCTTAACCCAAAAGTCAAGTGATGGTTACGTACGGCATATCTCTCTAATGCATACAGTCCAATATTATTTCGTTGGTTGTTTGCAATAAAGGAACCATTTTTTTGAGAGAACCGGAAGGCACCAAAATTCATTCCAACTATACCTCCTGATTGAGATAACAGGGAATGAACTACCTCGACCTTACCGTCCGTGCCTTGATCAAAGAAATCCGAATTAACTGATCCATCTTCCATTTCTTGATGCTGATAGTCATTGTAACTCAGCTTAAATTTTACTTTATTAATGAGGTTTGAAAGGTCTCGAACCTCAAGGTCGTACTTGTAGTTATCTGACGCTAAATCAATGTATGCGCCGTCTTCTAATATAGTTCCGTATTCCTGTTCGTGCTTGGCAAAAGAGATGCCAGTAAAGCCTTTATCAAAAAAATAGGTAGCGCCCAATCCACCCCCTCCACTCTCACTATACGAGTTTTGGAGTGTGTCTTTGCCAAATGCATCCCTATTAAACTCAGGGTCTGAATTAGCTAATCTTTCTGACACCGAGAATCCGGGAATCTTTAAATTTTTAGTGTCACGATTGTAAAGATCTAAATGAAACATAGTATTCTCAGAACCAATATCTAACAGGATTGAACCCGATGACTCGTTATTAGCACCCCCATAGCTCGTGTCATATTTACCGATTATCCCCTCAACAAATTCAGGATGAATACGGTAGTCAATAATATTGACTACTCCGCCTATTGCCCCACCTCCATAGATAATAGATTCTGGTCCTCGGATAATTTCAATTTGTTCTGCAGCCAGAGTATCTAGGGCAATGCCATGATCGCCAGACATATTAGAGACATCCCTAACTTGCATGCCATTGTTGAGAATTTGAATTCGATTCCTACCCATACCACGAATAACTGGACGTCCTAGATTGTCTCCCCATCCACTGTTACTAACTCCAGGTATTTCTTCAAGAGTGCTACCTAATGAAGAATTTCTATTATTCTGTAGGTTAATGCCATTCATTATATAAATTGGGCGAACCATTTCCTCAGATAATAGTTCTAGCGGATTTGCTGTTATTGGTATTTCTTTAAGCGATATTGGTTTGATATCATCAGCGATGGCTGTAACACTAAATAATATAGCGCTCAGCGTCAATTTCTTGTTCATAAGTAATCCCTAAAAATAGTAATTTAATTTTTTAAATTATTGCTTAAGGGGAATGGTTAAGGAGCGCGGGACTGGTAGAGGGTAAAGCGTGTTTCAAAAAAATTAGTTACTTGATTTTTATCAAGAAAGATATTCTTTGAGTGTAAGTCAAGTCTGAATGATTTTTCAAGGCCATTGGAAGTTACGAGATTATGCTTAAGAAGGCAGTCCTCATTATCATGCTCTAGTTCAGTGTTAGCACCATGAAATACATGCTCAACGTCATGAGACAGGCTAGCCTGTACATTGAATAGCAAGGCAAATAAAACAATAAAGAGCTGAATATTTTTCTTAAACATTTCCTGCATTGTAAAGAAAAGGATTTAGCTTTGCAAATAAACAATTTTAAAGTGTAAATAATGCGAACGATTTGAGTGTGAGGGTTGTCATAAAAAGGTTGGTGGGATAAGACGTATCCTCCTGTTGTAAAAAACACGCTACCACCAACAATTAATATGTAGAACCCACAAAACTAATTTTCACCGCTTGTTTGTTTAATTTAGGCATTTAAGATTAATTCAACGATAGAAAAATCGTCATCGAATGGCCCTTTTTCCCTTTTTAAACTGGTAATTTTTTCTAACACTTTTTCAGTTTGTAACACCTCGAGGTTATTAAAGCTCTCCTGCATTACTTTAGTGTAATCATCCAGCGACATTTCCTTTCCATCTTGTTGGGTGATTTCGTAGACGCCATCGCTAAAAACATATAACTTACTAGTACTTCCGAGTGGAAGCACTTTTTCTTTAAACTCTATATCAGGCATGACTCCAATTGCTATACCTGCTGTTGATAGTGCATGGAATTCTTTGCTAGCGTTGCTGTCTCCAGTAAACAAAATGGCATGAGGATGACCGGCGCTTGAATAAGTTAATTGTTGATGTTGTTTGTCATAAACACCATACCAAAGCGTAAAGTACTTATTGTTTTGCTTTTCCATTGGAAAAGCTTCATTCAATCCTTTGAGAACTGACTGTGGACTACCGAAGTCGGTATTTTGTAAAGTTTGTGAGCGAAGTGCGTTAATAACCGATATACACAACATAGCAGCTCCAACTCCATGCCCGCATACATCCACTAAATAAATTCCTAAACGATCTTCATCCAGCCAATGATAACCAAAAGCATCGCCACCCAAAGAAGAGCAGGGGATATGTTGCCACGAAGTAATGACTTTCCCTTCTAGTGGCTTAGGCAACAAACTTCTAATGTATGTCGCTGCCTCATTGATCTCTTCAGCAAGATTTTTTTGACTTTCTATCAAAGCCTTTTTTTGATGATAGAGCTCTATATGGGATTTTATTCTAGCCATCGCAATAGGAGGGCTCACAGGTTTAATTATATAATCTACCGCACCGCATGAAAGGCCTAATGCCTCATCCTCAGCTTCGGACTTGGCGGTTAAAAAAATAATAGGTATGCTTTTTGTGCGCTCATCAGCCTTGAGCCTTTTGCATACTTCATACCCATCCATTTCGGGCATCATGATATCGAGCAGTATAAGGTCTGGTTGCGGAGAGGTTAGTGCAATTTTTAAACCTTTTTCCCCGCTAGTTGCTGCTTTCACCCTGTAATCCGCTTGAAGCAGACCGCTCATTAATTGCAAATTAGCTGGGGCGTCGTCAACGACTAGGATGGTAGGTTTACTCTCAGTTAACGCCATTCTCGTTATGTTCCTTTAATATTTTTAGGGCCGATTCAAAATCAAACGATTGTAGTGCATCCGAAATCATACCAAAAGAGTCATCTCCATAATACTGTTGGAGCACAGTATGATTTTTTTCTAGTAATTCATTTGCTTCGGTGTCATCGTTTGTAAGTAGCTCAGATAAATGCAAAATCAAGGATTTTACTTCCGCATCGCTAATGGCTGTTGTCTCACTTGCCATTTCTTTATTGGGAAGCAATTCATGAATGCTGCCAATTACCAGCATAAGTGCGGGATGAATAAGATCAAGTAGTTCAACAATCTTTGCGTGTGACATTTTCTCTTTTAAATGGCTTTCAAGTATTTCGGCTTTTTTTTGTAATTCAGTTGCTCCTATGCTGCCACATGTTCCCTTAAGCGTATGGGCTATAAGCTGACCTGTAGCGAAATCATTTTTCTCAATAGCTTTTTTAATATTTTCCACTGCATTAACTTGGTCTGTAGAAAATGTTTTTAACATTTTTATATACAGCGACACTTTCCCTGCTGCCACTTTCAACCCTAGGTTAGTATCTACTCCTTTAATTTCAGGGATTGTTTGTGTTTCTTTGGTAGTTATCGCTAGTGTTTTGTTTGTTATTGGTGGAGTGTTGTTTGGCTTGATCCATTTAGCGATTTCAGTAAATAACAAATCAGGGTCGATAGGCTTGGTAATATGAGCATCCATACCCGATGCAAGACATTTTTGCCTATCCGCATCAGATGCATTGGCTGTCATTGCTAAAACCGGGAGATCGTCATTAGAAAAATTTTTCCGTATCGTTCGTGTGGCCTCTAATCCATCCATTATAGGCATTTGCATATCCATCAAAACCATAGCATAAGCGTTCTTATTGACCATATCGACAGCTTCTTGACCATTATTAGCAACATCAATCACAAGCCCTTCGTCTCCCAATATCTCGGTTGCTATTTGTTGATTAAGTAAGTTATCTTCAGCAAGAAGAATCCGAACTCCTTTAAGCGCAGCAATATCTTTATTTTTGTTACCAGCCTCATAACTATTAATTGATGATTCAGTGGTAAATAAGTTAAATATGCTGAGTATAGTTTCAAACAATAAAGAGGCATTTACGGGTTTAGGGATAACGTGTTCTATTCCTTCAATTGAAGAATCATGAATTAGCTCGTCAGATGCATAGGCGGTAACTAAAATACAGGGAGGAGCGCTACTACCAATTAATTCTTTAAGTGCTTTTGTAAAATCAATACCGTTCATACCGGGTGGCATTAAGTAATCAACAAAAATTAACTCAAAAGGCTGCCCCATATTATTAGCTTCAACTGCTTGCCTTAAAGCTTCTTTGCCGGATTTCGCTAACGTTACCTCTAGTGACATCGCCGTCAGCATATCTTTCATAATAAAGCGAGCTGCTTCATTATCATCAATAACCAATACCCGCTTTCCAGTTAAGTCTTCTTTAAATAGAACTCGCTTAGAAATGGTCTTATCGAGTTGAAATTTTGCGGTAAACCAAAACGTGCTCCCTTTACCATATTCACTTTCAACGCCCACTTCACCACCCATCAAACCTGCAAGTTGCTTGGCAATGGCCAGACCTAAGCCAGTCCCCCCAAATTTACGTGAGGTGGAAGTGTCTGCTTGTTGGAACGATTGAAATAATTTGCTTTTTTGTTCTTTTGTTAAGCCAATACCTGTATCCGAGACATTAAATTTAATAAAAATACCTTCGTCGTCTCGCTCCAGAATTTCAGCAGAGATTATCACCTCTCCTTTTTCAGTGAATTTGATAGCATTATTTCCATAGTTAATGAGAATTTGAGAAAGCCTTAAGGGGTCACCTATTAACTTGTGTGGAAGATCCTGGGGAAAATGAAAAATAAGCTCTAAATTCTTTTCAGAGCATTTTTGACCAATCATATTTGCAATGTTAGACATCATTTCATCAATATCAAACGTGATTTCTTCTATCGATAATTTTCCAGCCTCAATTTTAGAAAAATCTAAAATATCATTAATAATGCCTAATAAATGTTTACCGGCCTGCTGAATTTTTTTGACGTAATCCCTTTGCCTAGGATCTAAATCGGTTTTTAAAGCTAAATGTGACATACCGATAATCCCGTTCATGGGGGTCCTAATTTCATGACTCATATTAGCTAGGAATTCACTCTTCATCTTTGCGGCATCTTCTGCTAATTGTTTAGCTTGGTGTGCTGCAGTGATATCATAAAACCATGCTACGACCATACTTTGGTCAAGGTATTTCATATGGTGAAACGAACCCATCACCTGTAATAATTCTCCAGTCAAGGTCTTCATTGCCAGCACTTCATCCACAATATTTTCTTGGGCATTAATTCGCACGCTTAGTGATTCGAAATCTTCTTTATTTTGATAAACCTGAAGAGGTGTTAAGGTTTGTAGATCTTTTTCTTCGACCTTAAACATTTCCATGTATCGAGGATTAGCAAAGGTTATATGACGATCAGACACTCTCATCATCCTCACTGCGACAGGACTGTGCCGTAAAATTTCTAGTGTATCCTCTTCAAAATCTTTTAATAGTTCTAGAATTAACTTTTGTGCTTGTTCGATACTTGCCATTATTAAAGAGTCTTTGGATTAACTTAATGATAGTTTACATCGCTTTGTTGCTAGGTAAAACAGACAAATGCTCACACATAAACTAAAGCAATTATTTGTGCGATGCTTTTAGAATTCTGTCGTTGATTGCAAGCCATTCAGGACTTTTTGGTGGTATCTGAATAAATATTTCCTTAAATCCAGCTTTATCTAGAACTCTTAAAACACCATAAAATAATTGGGAGTATTTATGGACATCCATAGGCATAAGGTATTTGTTTATTTGCAGTTCATGCAGATCTTCGAATAGTAAAAAAATGGTAGTGGTAGAGTCAGAGGCTCCCATTAGCTGATGGGTCATAATATCTTCTTTGTGAATAGGTGTGAGTTTTGTGGTGGGTTGATAGTGATTGACTAGGTTACCCGATATGCTTGTGTTGACAGAGTCAGGGATGAAGATCTTGCTATGCAACGCCTTCTCTAATGCAAAAAGATTGACCCCTCCCGGCCTCAGCAGCGTGGGTATTGGCGTTGTTAGGTCGACAATAGTTGATTCTATACCCACCCTGCATTCACCCCCGTCGACTACCGCATCAATTTCTCCGAAAAGATCCTGCATTACATGCTCAGCACTTGTTGGACTGATTCGGCCGAATATGTTTGCTGATGGAGCGACAATCGGACTACCTAAACGCTCGATGATTTTTAATGTAGTTTCATGGTGAGGTATTCGTATACAAATTTTGTTAGACCCACCTGTTATTGCATTACTGACGGACGGATTTTTATGCAACAAGACGGACAATGATCCAGGCATAAATTGTTTGGCTAATGCATACGTAATATCGGGAATATTGATTGCCCATTGACTTAGATCAGATAAATCGGGCAGATGAAGGATAAGAGGGTGGTTGGGTGGCCTTTTTTTTACCTTAAAAATTTCTTGGATTGCAGAGGTATGGGTTGCATCAGCAGCTAGGCCATAAACAGTTTCTGTCGGAAGCCCAACTAACTTCCCATCTTTTAATAACGTCACGGCCTGATTTATGCAATCACTATCGGTAGCTTTTAGCAGTAATGTTTTCATAAAGTATTAGAAAATTTCTAAATTCTGGTATCTCATAAGGTGCTATATTATCCTTTATATGGTTTCCATATAAGAGATTTATACTAACTTCTTGAACTTAATACCACCGACTTATTTGTTTAAGTGGTCCGGAGAGCAAAATGACACAATTTAAAAAGTATCTAGAACCAATCCCCCTCGCCATTCTTCTAGCATCACTAATTATCTCGTTTCATTATGTATGGATGAATAAGTACGCCATTATTCCTTATGCGGACGGAGAGTCATTTACGGTGCTTAATACGTGGACGGGGAAAATATGTACACATCCAGTTACACTGGAATCGCATGATAAATTATTTGATAATGGGGCAATTTTTTTAACTTGCGATAAATTTCCAATAAATTCAGGTCGAGTTGAGTTACCCTAGTAATATGAAGAAAATACTATTTATTATTCTGTTAATTGGTCTATTGCTGGGCGCTGTTTTATTTTATCTAAATGATAATTTAGACCACGTTGTGCGAACCTTCATTGTGAAAAAGGTTTCTGAAGCAACTAACGTAGAGGTAAATCTTGATAGCGTTTCCATTTATTTGAAGGAGGGTAGGGCTGAAATGCATGGCTTTGTTTTAGGAAACCCCCAACCATTTAATAAAGATTATGCCTTTAAATTTAAATCAGCAAAAATAACCTTAAATACCAAAAGTTTATTTAAGGACACGATCATAGTTAATAAAGTTTTATTGGAAGGAGCCCAAATTTATTATGAAAAAAATCAAAACCAAAGTAATTTTACCGCTCTGACTAAGGCTATACAAAAACAAGACAAGGTGAATGAGGCTGCAAATAAAGAGGCGCTTCCCTCGACTCAGAATGATAAATCTAGTCTTGATAAGAAGTTTATTATTAAGAAGATAGAGTTTACTGAAACACTGGTTGAGTTAGCTATACCAGGATTAGCTAAACAATCAATTTCTCTGAAAATACCTGATATAAAATTGGAGAGAATTGGCGAGCCAGAAGGCGGAGTTCCTCCTGAAGAGTTATCCAAACTCATAATAATGTCAATTGAAAAACAGCTAATAAATTCTAGCGAATTACTGTCGATAACTAAAGGGATCGACAAAGCACTCCGCTCTGTTGAAGATGTAACAAAGAATCTAGAAAAAGGCACCAAAGAAATTAAAAGGATTGAATCGCAAATAAAAAAAATCAAAGACCTTAAGGACCTTTTTTAAGATTTACTTCCCATGATTAGTAAGCTGATCATCCTCCTTTGTTTAAGCGTAATGTTTGGTCACGCTCATGCGGATGTAAAAGGGAGAGTTATAAGGGTGGTTGATGGAGATACGATTATTTTGCAAGAAATGATGGGAAGATCATTAAAGTACGATTGTTAGGTATAGATGCTCCAGAGTTAGACCAACCATTTGGTTATGAGTCATCAGCCCTGCTTACCAGTTTCGTCGAAAATAAAATGGTTTATGTAGCTTCCAACAAAAAAGATAGGTACCAGCGACTTTTAGGAAAAGTTTTAATGAAAGAAAAAGATATAAACTATCAATTAATCAAGAATGGATATGCTTGGCACTTTAAGCGATATAGTAGCAATCAGAAAAAAAACGATGTTCTGCTCTACGCAGATGCAGAAAAGGAAGCACAGCAATTTAGAAGGGGTTTATGGAAAGCCTTATCACCTACTCCACCATGGGAATGGAGAAAAAAATCTGTCAAGAATTGAACAAAACTATTTTACTAAGGTCATAAAAAAATGAAAACATTTTTCTCATTATTATTCTTTATTCCTTCACTATCCTTTGGGGCTTGCATGGACTTTTATAAAAAAGATTTAGTAACACTTCAGGGAGAAAAATTCGATTTATGTGAGCACCAAGATAAACCGATTATTTTTGTTAATACTGCAAGTAAATGTGGATTTACTTCACAATTTGAAGGGCTAGAATCGCTCTATAAAGCGCATAAAAAGGATATTACCGTTGTAGGGTTCCCATCCAATGACTTTAACCAAGAGCTGAGTACCGACAAAGAAATTCAAGAGTTTTGTAAGCTAACGTACGCAGTAGAATTTCCCATGATGAGTAAGTCTAGCGTTATCGGTAAAAATGCTAACCCAATTTATCAGTACCTATATGACAAAACCGGGAAGGCTCCTATGTGGAATTTTTATAAATTTGTTGTAATGCCTGGAGCGGATGATATCCATGTCTTTTCAAGTATTGTTCAGCCTGATTCTGAAAAAATGTTGGGACTTCTAAAACCTTATTTTAAGGACTAAGTTTTTATTTTTTGAATAATAATAGCGGAAAGTTCTTCAACGGACCGAGAAGTGGAATCTGCTGTTGGAATACCCATATTTCTCATTAAAGCCTCGGCCAAGCCAATCTCCTCGCGACAATTTGCTAATGACGCATAATGACTGTCTGGTCTCCGTTCAGTCCTAAGGGAATGCAATCTTTCCGGCTTTATAGTTAAGCCAAAGATTTTATCTAAATATCCATCTAAGATGGGCGGCATGGTTCCTCTTTGAAAGTCTTCTGGTATGAGAGGGTAGTTTGCTGCCTTAATACCAAATTGCATGGCTAGATAAATGCTGGTCGGAGTTTTTCCGCAACGAGAAACACCCACTAAGATAACCTGTGCTTGGTTTAGGCCGCTGTGCGTCATACCATCGTCATGACCTAGCGCAAAATTAATGGCTTCCATCCGATTGCCGTAATTACTTCCAGTAATACTGTGAGAAACGCCGGGTCGTGTCAAAGGTTTTTCGTTAAGCTCCTCACCCAGAGGGTGTAAGAAGGATTCAAATAAATCAATATAAAAAGCATCTACCTGCTTAAGCTCATTGCGTAAATTTGAGTCACCAATTGACATGATAACAATTGGCCTTAAGCCGCTCATGAGTTTCGCATTAGCGAGCCGTTTTTGAGCGTCTTCAATTTTATTGATATCGTTGGTAAATGGAATTCTTATTTGTTCAAAATCTGTTTCAGGGAAATGAGCTAGAAGTCCACCAAGTGATCCGGCGGTAATACCGGTTCCATCTGATATAAAAAAAGCGATCCTTTTATTCGTTGCCATAAATTGTGTTATGACTTAGTTAGGCGTTTCCAGGTACTAATAACGGTATCTGGATTCAATGATAGGGAGGTTATACCTTGTTTCACAAGCCATGCAGCAAAATCGGGGTGATCTGATGGCCCTTGCCCACAGATACCGACATACTTGCCTTTCTTTTTAGCGGATGTAATGGCCATTTCAATAAGCTTAATTACTGCTGGGTCTCGCTCATCAAAGCCGTCAGCAAGAATGCCTGAATCACGATCAGTCCCTAAGGTAAGTTGAGTGAGGTCATTCGAACCAATGGAGAATCCATCAAAATACTCCAAGAAATCATCGGCAATAATCGCATTAGAAGGCACTTCACACATCATAATAATCTTTAGCCCATCCACCCCTCGTTTAAGCCCATGTTGCTCCATAATCTCGATTACTGATTTAGCCTCATTTAAGGTTCTTACGAACGGAATCATTAGCTCTACATTGGTAAGCCCAAGTTCATTCCTTACTTTGAGCATAGCTTGACACTCTAATGCAAAGCACTCTTTAAACTCATCCGATATGTACCGAGCGGCACCTCTAAAGCCAATCATAGGGTTTTCCTCATCAGGCTCATAAATATCACCAGCAACCAGCTTCTTATATTCGTTAGATTTAAAATCGGAGGTCCTTACAATGACGGGGTTGGGATAAAAAGCTGCTGCAATCGTAGCAACCCCTTCGGCTACCTTATCGATATAAAATTGTATTGGGTTGGCATAACCCCTGGATCGATGATCAATAGCTTTTTGGACATCAGAGGGCATCGCCTTATAGTTGAGTATAGCTTTTGGGTGTATGCCGATCATATTGTTGATAACAAATTCTAGCCTAGCAAGGCCAACTCCATTGTTGGGTATTTGGGCAAATGTAAAGGCCATATCAGGACTACCTACATTCATCATCATTTTTACGGGGGGGTCTTTTAGGTCTCCATCTTCCTGGGTAGTGACTTCATATTGAAGCTCACCTTGATATACGATTCCGGTCTCTCCCTCAGAGCATGAAACGGTAACTATGTCGCCGTCTTTCAAGAGTTCGGTGGCATTAACACTTCCCACGATGGCAGGAATGCCTAGTTCTCGAGCAATGATTGCTGCATGACAAGTCCTGCCACCTCGGTTAGTTACAAGGGCCGACGCTCTTTTCATTACCGGCTCCCAATTAGGATCAGTCATATCGGCCACCAAAACATCGCCAGGCTGAACGGTATGCATCTCCGAAGGATCACTTACTACGCGAACTGGACCTTGACCAATTTTTTGTGTGACTGCTCGTCCAGCAACAATTGCCTTACCTGTTTCTAACAACTTATAGGTTTCTGTTACATTTTTAGTTTGAGATTTTACGGTCTCAGGTCGAGCTTGAAGTATATAAATTTTTCCATCGATACCATTTTTTCCCCATTCAATATCCATTGGACATTGATAATGGGATTCAATAGTCATAGCATATTTTGCTAATTCAATAATATCGTCATCATTAATACTGAAAGTATTGGCCTGATCCTCTGCAACGTCGACAGTTTTTGTGCTGAGACCAGCTTTAGTATCCTCACTAAAGATCATTTTAATTTTTTTAGACCCTATAGATTTTCTTACAATTGCCGATTTATTTTTTGCCAACAGAGGCTTATGCACATAAAATTCATCAGGATTTACTGATCCTTGAACAACAGTTTCACCAAGACCGTAGGAGGATGTTATAAATACGACATCTTTGAAGCCGGATTCCGTATCAATAGTGAACATCACCCCAGCACTCCCCATATCACTTCTGACCATTTGCTGAACCCCAGCTGAAATGGCAACATCCGCATGAATAAAGCCTTTATGCACGCGATACGATATAGCCCTATCATTGTAAAGTGATGCGAATACCTCTTTAATTGCATGCTTGATATTATTAATACCTTGAATATTCAAAAAGCTTTCTTGCTGTCCTGCGAAGGACGCATCAGGAAGATCCTCTGCTGTGGCAGAAGACCGGACAGCAAAAGTAGTTCCTTCAGCTGACTTGGTAGTAAGTTCTTGATACTGAATGTCAATTGCCTGATTTAAACCATCAGGGAAAGGAGTGCTAATAATCCATTCTCGAATCATTTTTCCACTAACGGCTAGGGCAGTAACGTCATTAATATCTAAGCCTTCTAATTCAGATTCAATTTTTTTCCCGAGAGCATTATGCTCAAGGAATTCGTTGAATGCTTCAGCAGTGGTTGCAAAGCCAGTCGGCACTCGAACGCCCTTTGCATTAAGTTGGGAAATCATCTCACCAAGTGAGGCATTTTTCCCTCCAACAGAACCTACGTCAGAATTTCTTAGACTTTCAAAAGGGATTACATATGCGGTCATTAGATATATTCCTTAATCTTTATAGTGTATTAATGTGCCCAGCTTGATCGGGTTAGTATCATAAATTTAGGTAAAACGTAATTCTGCCAAATATGATGCGCATTGTCATTAAGTTATATAAATAAAACCAACACACGCAAAAAGTTAATTTAATATGTTTAATGCTAAGAAAATTTGGAGATATTAATTTAATGTTGGTAAAATGTGCGTCTTGAATTAAATTTAAGAGTGCATTTAACATTAAACACGGAGAAATACTATGGCGACATTATTGGATCAATTGAAAGAGATAACAACCATTGTTGCAGATACAGGCGAAGTGGAAGCAATTAAAACCCTTAAGCCTGTTGACGCCACAACCAACCCATCCTTATTACTCAAGGCGAGTACACTACCGCAATGTGAACCAATGATTATTGAGGCAATCGCCTATGCTAAAGCACAAAGCTCTGACAAAGATCAACAGATCGAAGATGCTGCAGACAAACTGTCTGTATTGGTTGGTCTTGAGATTTTAAATCATATTCCTGGTCGCATATCTACTGAGGTTGATGCGAGCCTTTCTTTCAATATAGATAAAATGGTAGCCAAAGGTAAAAAGCTTATGGCTTTATACAATGAAGCTGGTATTCCCAATGAGAGAGTATTGATCAAGTTAGCTTCAACTTGGGAAGGCATAAAAGCCGGAGAAATATTAGAAAAAGAAGGAATTAACTGCAATCTAACGCTCTTGTTTAGTTTTGCTCAAGCAAGGGCATGCGCAGAAGCAGGCGTATTTTTGATTTCTCCATTTGTGGGCCGTATTCTTGATTGGTATAAAGCTAAAACAGGCGAAGAATACACATCTGAAACAGATCCTGGAGTAGTTTCTGTTAGAAATATCTATAGCTGGTACAAAGAGCATGGCTTTAAAACAGTAGTTATGGGAGCATCTTTCAGAAATATCGGTGAAATAACTGCGTTAGCAGGCTGTGATCGGTTAACTATAGGCCCATCACTAATTGAAGAATTAGCTAAGACTGAGGGTGATTTACCTCAATTCCTTAAGGATGGCGGCGCAACAAAAGAGAAACCTGCTAAATTAGAAGAAGATCAGTTTAGATTTGATCATAATGAAGATGCAATGGCTACAGAGAAACTTTCTGAAGGTATTCGTAATTTCATTATAGATCAAAACAAATTAGAGGCTGCGTTAAGCGCAAAACTTTAATATTTATGAGGCTGAATAGTTTGACAATCATTCATTCAGCCTATATTATCTGCGGTCTGCAAATAAAAATGTGTCGAGCGAATTCAAATTTGAGCGAGACGCTTTTAGGTAGACAATTTATTAATAAGTTTTGGAGATTAGAACCATGGCATTAACTCAAATGGCATTAGATTCATTAGATTTTGACGCAACAGTTGCATTAGCTGAATTAGTTGCTCCTCATGTTGACATTCTTGAAATTGGTACACCATGCATTAAGCATAACGGTATCAAACTTCTAGAAACACTAAAAGCAAAATTCCCTAACAACCTAATCCTTGTTGACCTTAAAACAATGGATGCTGGTGAATATGAATCAGAGCCTTTCTATAAAGCTGGTGCTGATATCTGTACAGTTCTAGGTGCTTCTGGAATTGCAACAATTAAGGGCGTTATTGCTGCTGCTAAGAAATACGGCAAAGAAGTTCAAGTTGACATGATCAACGTTGCGGACAAAGAAAGCCTAGCAAAAGAGGCAGTTGCTGCTGGTGCACAAATCATCGGTGTTCACACTGGTCTTGATGCTCAAGCTGCTGGACATACTCCATTTGCTGATTTAGCTGCTATTGCTGCTTTAAACACAGGCGCTAAAATTTCTGTTGCTGGTGGTGTTAAAGCTGCTACAGCTCAACAAGTGAAAGATGCCGGTGCTGCAATTATTGTTGCTGGTGCTGCAATTTACGGTGCTGCTGATCCTGCTGCATCTGCTGCTGAAATTACAGCTATTGCTCACTAATTAGCAAGTATTAGTTTGTTTTATTTAAAAAACCCGACTTAATTGTTCGGGTTTTTTTTTGGTATGATAGAAGTTTAATTTAAGGATATATTATGGATACGCAAAAGTTAATAACAGATAAGATAGCAACCGTTCTCGCCGCAACAAGCAAGGACCACGCTGTTAATTTAAAGCAATTGATTGAAGAGTCAGGCCGAATTTTTGTTGGTGGGGCAGGGCGTTCTTTGTTAGTTGCACGTTTTTTTGCAATGAGGCTTGTTCATTGCGGTTATCAGGTAAATATGCCAGGTGAGATTGTTACTCCTGCTATTGTGCCTGGTGATTTATTAATCGTTATATCTGGCTCAGGTGGAACTAAGACTTTACTCCCAATGCTTGAAACTGCTAAAGCAAAAGGCGCAAAGATTATTGTAATCTCAATGAAAGCATCTTCTGCTATGTCTGATTTAGCAGACTATACAGTCCAGGTTGGAAACGATAACAGCTTTCCATTAACGAAAGGGTTACCCATGGGTACAGCATTTGAGCTATCAACTCTAGTTTATCTAGAGGCTGTTATTGGTGAAATTGTATTTGATAAGGACCTCACGGAAGAGGGTATGCGAGCTATTCATGCAAATTTAGAGTAATCTACTTTTAAGCCTTAAAAAAGGGCACATTGGTGCCCTTTTTTATTCATTGCAAACAATTTTCTTCATCTATCACTCATAATTAGATGACGATAAGTTAAATTAAAGTGTTTATATGCTTAAAATTGAAATTCCCTACCATGATGACGGTACGCATTACTATGAAGGTATTCGTCATTTAAAATGGCCTGTTTTTTTAGACAGTGCTTTTCAGAGTGGAAGAGAGCATAGTGCATTAGCGCGTTTTGACATTATCACCGCCAACCCTTTTACTACAATCATATCTAACGATGGTGTTATCTCTATCGAAGGCAAAGATGCTGGATCAAGCAATTATAAGGGTAATCCCCTTGAGCTACTGCAGCTCCTTATGGAAAAATATAAATGTAGCGATGTTGATCTTCCTTTTGTAGGCGGAGCATTGGGTTATCTGTCTTACAACCATGGTACGCAGTCAAAAAAAATAAATATTATTCCATCTATGCATTTTGGTATTTATGACTGGGCGATTATTGTTGATCATCATGAAAAAAAGTCCGTTATTGTCTCCCCTTTATTTCAAGAGCAAACACAGCAATTAATCGATGAGGTGCAGGTCAGCCTCACAAATAATAAGAAACAAAAAAAGGAGATATTTACGGTTGAATCAAGCATCACTGAATCTGCCGATCTTCCATCCTACGCTAAGCAATTTAATGCTGTTAAAGATTATTTGAAGCAAGGTGATTGTTATCAAGTAAACATCTCAAAAAAATATGAGGTCAAAGTTAAAGGTGATTCATGGAATTTTTATAAGAAATTTAGAAAAATTAATCAATCACCGTTTATGGCATACCTTTCTTTTGACCAATTTGAGCTGCTTTCAGGCTCACCAGAGAGGTTCTTGAAGTCCACTGATGGCTTTGTATCAACGCGACCAATAAAAGGAACAAAGGCCAGAGGGTCCAATCAGCACGAAGATAGTAAGGCACTTAATTTGCTTAAACATAGCTCTAAGGATAAGTCAGAAAATCTAATGATAGTAGATCTTCTTAGAAATGATTTAGGTGTAAATTGTCTTAGTGGCAGTGTAAAGGTCGATGAACTGTTTACTATCGAATCCTACCCCAATGTCCATCATTTGGTAAGTTCAGTTTCAGGTGTATTAAAAAATGAATCTAATATATTTAAACTATTTGACAAAGCATTCCCTGGCGGATCAATAACTGGCGCCCCAAAAAAAAGAGCAATGGAAATTATTGACGAATTAGAGGAGCATGCCCGTGATTTTTACTGTGGAAGTGTTGCGTATTTTAGTTTTAATGATCGATTAGATAGTAATATCAGTATTAGGAGCATCATAAGAAAAAACGATGCACTCCATTTTTATTCGGGAGGTGGTCTAACCATTGAATCTAATCTTGATGATGAATATGCGGAAATTGAAGATAAAGTAAAAAACATTAAAAAAACAATTTTATTTTTTAAGGAAAAATAATGAAGCTTAATGATAAAGATATTAACAGCGCACTCCTTGATCTGGATGGTTGGGTTATTGACGGATCTAGGATTAAAAAAATAATACCTATGTACAACTGGAAGGGTGTGATGATGCTTGCTAATGCGATTGGTCATATTGCAGAAAGAGCATGGCATCATCCTGATATTTTATTGAGCTTTTCCTCAATCACAGTGTTTCTGTCAACGCATGATGTGGGTGGAATTTCTCAAAAAGATATTGCTCTAGCAAAAAAGATTGATGATTTAATTAACTGGGATCCATCTAAAGATGATGGTAGTTTAGAAGGTAATCCTTTAGGCTCAGAGCATCGATATATTGCTAAATAAAACTTAAAAAATACGCTTTTTGAACTCTCCGTAATTTAGCAACACAGTTGGGAGTATTAAGAGGTTAAGTATGGTTGAAGTAAACAAGCCTCCAATAATGATTGTGGCCATCGGCCCTTCTATTTCTTTTCCAGGCTGATCTGAGCCCATAGCTATAGGGAGAAGTGCTAAGCCAGCAACCAATGCAGTCATAAGTATTGAAGGGAGTCGCTCTTTAGCTCCTTTGACGCAAGTTTCAAGGTTCCATTTTAGATTCTCATTCTCTATTAAATGCTGGTAATGGGAGATTAACATTATTGAATTTCTTAAGGTGATACCAAAAAGGGTAACGAAACCAACCATAGAACCAATTGACAACCATCCGCCATATATAGATGCGGCAATTACCCCGCCAATAAGCGCGAAAGGAAGGTTAAGAATTGTGATCACTAAGTTACGCAATGATCCAAATGCAATAAATAGCATGAGCAATACTGCTGAGCCAGCTAAAAATGAATGTGTGATTAGCTCTTCACGGGACCTAGCATTTTCTTCTGCTGATCCTGTAATCTCAAGGTAGTTACCACCTCTAAGATTTGCCTTATTGAGCTTTTCTTTTAGTTCTTGATTAAATGAATCAATATCTCGATTAGAGATGTTGGCAGTGATTGTTTGCACTCGCTTACCATTCTGATGAAGAATTTTAGATCTTCCGTTTTCTTGGTTAATGTCGGCAACATCGGACAGCATATAGATTTTATCATTAACTCCTCTTATCGGTAGCTTGCGGATATTTGCAATATCTTCACGATATTTCCTTTCAAAAGTTACTACTACAGGTTTTTTATTAATGCCTTCATAAATATAACTAGCGGTATAACCCTCGTATGCAGCCCTAATGGTGTCCAAAATATCTGCATTCATAATACCCAGCTGAGCAATAATTTCTGGTCTTAGCCTTATTTTAACCTGGGGGTTTCCAGGAGGTGACTGGAGGGTAATATCTTTAGACCCTCTTATGCTCTCTAAAATACGGGCAACATTTTGCCCATCTTGATCCAAAGCATCTAAATCATTTCCGTAAACATTAACTACAACCGACGCGTTATATCCGGAGATTGTTTCTTCAATTCTTTCAGTCAAAAAGGTATTGATAGCAAAATTAACGCCAACAAATCCCCCTTGATTATTTTTCTCCTCCACCCCAGTGATATTGCCATTAACGATGGTATTTATTTGATCTAAAATCTGTTTCTGACTAGGCCCATCTAGAGCATCTAATTCAATTTCGAATTCACTATAATGTGTGCCAAAAGTATCTGCACCCATTGGCGACCTCCCAACCCATTGAGCTACAGACTTAACGCCACCTATTTTGCGAATTTTTTTAGTCACTAAATTCCCAATCCTTATAGACTCTTTTTCAGATGTACCAGGGTATGCCGTCATATGCATAATGTAGTGCCCTTCGTGAAGCGGGGGTATGAATTGAGTCTTGAAGAAAGGAAGAAAAGATAGCCCAATTGCTATCAATAAAAATGAAATAAGCAGTATGGAGCTTGATTTTCCCTCAATCTTTCTTAAGGTTTTTTCATAATACTTTTTAATTAAAGCGATTATCGGAGAGTCCTCACTTTTAATAAATGTTTTTCCGAGCATAAGAAAGCAAAGCGCAGGAGTGACTGTTAACGCTACAAATAATGATGCAATTATCGATGTAATGTATGCAATACCTAGAGGCCCAAATAATTTTCCTGCAACGCCTGACATTGATAAAAGAGGAAGAAATACAAGGACTATGATGATGGTTGCAAATACAACAGACTTTCTTACCTCCATCGATGCATTAAAAACTACCTGATAAATTGGGAGCGGTTTACTAAGTTGTTTATTTTGTCGAAGTCGGCGAAAAATATTTTCTACATCAATGATGGCGTCATCTACGACCTCACCTAAGGCAATAGCAAGACCGCTAAGGACCATCACATTCAACCCTAGATTAAAATAACTCATCACACATATCGCTGATAATAAAGATGCTGGAATTGCAATAGCAGAAATGAAGGCGGTTTTTATATTGAATAAAAAAAGATACAGTATGGATATAACCATAATTGCACCAATTAATATATCAAGCCTTAATCCTTTTATTGAGGCGTCAATAAAGTTTGCTGGTTTAAATAAATCAGGGAATAGTTCAACTGCCTCTTTCTTTAGGACAGGCCGAAGGGTCTCTAACGCTTCCTCTAGTTGTTTTGTTAGCTTGTATGTATTAGATCCAAGCTGGCCTTGAACCGAGAGGTAAACTCCATCTTTTTCATTAATAGACACTGCACTAATTGAAGGAGCTTTACTTTCACTAACTTTTGCTACATCTTTAATGCGAACTACATTACCCTTGCTGTTAATTATTGGAAGCTGGAGAAGCTCCTTTATGGAGCTTGTTTGAGCGCTAGCATTAATAATAATTCTTTGATTGTTGTTTTCAATAAAACCGCCCCCCACCTGACCTGAAGACATTTCAATTGAAGTGAAAACTTGTTTTAGATTGACTTTATACTCATATAGTTTGTCAGCTATCACCTCAATTTGTAATTGTGCAACTTCACCACCAAACCTATTTACATCAGCTACTCCTGGAACAGCCATCAAATGCGGAATAATAATATTCTCGGCAATCGATCTGAGTTCTATTTTAGTTCTCTTATTAGATGTAATACCAATACCTAGAACACTTGAGGCTGATGATGTGAGTGGGGCGATTGTGGGAATAATACCATCTGGCATTAGTCTATTAAGGTTTGATAATTTTTCTGATATAGACTGCCTATTTTTAAAGATATCTGTACCTTCATCAAAGATAACGGTAACGACAGATAAGCCAGGAATTGATTGCGATCGTATTTGATTGATGCCAATAGTTCCTGAAATAGCTTGTTCAATGGGATTGGTCACTAAGGACTCAACTAGATCAGATGAAAACCCAGGCGATTCTGTTTGGATAATTACTTGTGTGGGTGAAAATTCGGGAAATACATTAAGGGGACTTTGTTTTATTTGGTAAATGCCGTAAGCAATAACTAGAAGTGAAAGGCCAATAATGACCCCAGGGTACCGAATAGAAAATCGGATAAGTTGCCCCATCATGAGCTAGTCCTCATTTTCATTTTTTATTTGATACTTGAACTCTTCCGAAAGTAATAATTGGGCCCCATCAGTCACCAAAAGTTCGTCCGCCATGAATGGGCCTTCCTCTACAAGCCATCCCGCGCTTGTCTCAATTGGTTTGATAAGTGGTTTGCGGAGGAATTCTCCGTCATTTACTTTTATAAATATCCAGGGCTTACCATTGCTCCATACTACTGAGTTTCTAGGAATAAAAAGGCTAGTGATCGCTGCTTTATTAGCAGTATCTTTTATATTAGCTTTAATTCTTTCCCCAATATTCAATTCGGTATTTCCTACTTCATAATAAAAGCTCTTCCCTTGAAGTGACTCGTCAGAATTGGGGGCTTTTGATACAAAGGTTGAGGCATAAGAAATTTTTTCATTAGAAGAAAGGTATACATCAATCTTTCTTGGTGGAACTTTATGAAGATTTACCGATGGTATAGTAATTTTTATTAGCCGATGCTTATTATTAAGTATTGGCGATGATGCTTGTTGTCCCGTTTGGGAAATTAGCTCTGCAAAGTAGGGGCCCCAATGATGCTCTGTATTAATTAAAGTATTGCTTATATCATTTTGAATCACTCCAAGATCATTTTTGAGGTTACTGATATCTATTTCTTTTTCATGAATTATTGAATCAGCAATATTTTTGTCATCTTGGTTAAGTATTATCAGCTTTTTAAGATGCTCTAACTCCTCTGCTAATTGGGCGTTGATTTTATTTTTATTTCTGAGCAGATTCTCAAGTTTATTTTTTTTCAGAAATAGATCTGACAAGCTCATCACTTCGCCATAGCTAGAATAATCGTAGGATTTTGTTGATGACTGAATCGGAATTGTTGTAATCCCACTGTTTTTTTCAACTGCCAAGGGAAGGGTAACGTATGTTAAGTCATCAATAGAGCGAGTGTAGTCAACAATAACTCCTTCGTCGTTATCCAGCTCCTCTTCAATGAATTCATCCATCCCTAGAATTAAAATAATCCATACCAACATAACAATCATGACGGCTTGAATTACAATAATAATAAGTGATTTATTTTTCATTATGTTAATTTCTTAGTTAACCTGTTTAGTATAAATAGGCTCTTGTATTGTCGATTCTGCAGCTAATCCCTGTCTTATGACATCGTAAAGTGCTTTATGATAATTTCTTTCAATTTCGTTAAACTTAATCAACTCTAATTCTAACTCCAATCTATCTAAAATCCCATTATCAAAGCGTTTTAACAGCTGTTTTTTTAATTTATTTTTTGTTTCCTGCATCTTTTCCATATCTTTTTTAAGAGCTAGGCCATAGTGAAAATCATCTAATAATCTCTCTGCTGAATTTATAATTTCAATTTGATATGAAAGAATCTTTGTTGCTTCTGTCTCCCTAAGTTTTTTTGCCTTATTTATGTATGCTTTATTCCTATCAGCGGAACCAATAATAGCCCCAATACCAATATTCCATATGTAATTACCTAGATCGTAGGTGTACGCCGGAGTAAAGTTAAAATCAGGATACTGCTTAGCAATCTCATACTTCAAACTAGATTCTGCTATTGCATAATTCGCCAACAGCAATCGAAGGATTTTGCTGTTGGTTGTTGCCTTGTATTGAATGTCTCTTAATCCGTTCGCATTTATAAAGTCATTCGAGAATCTATTAAATACCCCTTTAATTTTTGTAGTATCTATAGGAATGAGATTAAATTTTTCTAAGGAAAGCCCTACACTTGTAGCAATTTTACTTTTTACAGACTCCTGTTCGTATTGAAGGTTAAGTAATATCTGGTTGATTATACTTAACTCTAAGGAAGTCCTGTCATGCTCTACTTGGGATAAAATACCCGCGTCCACCCTTTTCTTTATCATTTGTAAGATAGAGTGTTTTAATCGTAATTCTTCTTTAGTTATATTAATAAGATCCTGCCGTTCAAGAAAATCTACTACTAGATCCATCAGTTTAGAGCGAGCATCCCATATTTTAATTTCGTATTGCAAGGATGCAGCCTGAGATTTATTAAAAGCAATTTCATGTCTTATTAGGCGCTTACCCGCACTTTCAAACGTAAAGTTAAAACCACCACCAAAAATATTTTGGGATATTTCTTGATTACTATCTCCTCTACCTATTTCTATGCCAATGGATGAAGGGGGGTAGAGAAGGGCAATACTTTCGTCAGACTTAACCCAAGCAAGAGAAGCTTTAGCATTTTTTATTTCATAATTAAAAAATAACTGAGCTAATAATAACTCTTGTAAACTCCATTGCTTAAGAGGAAGGTCGAGGGTAGAGTAGCCTTGAGATTTAAGAAATTTTTCGAATTGGCTGTCGAATATATCGAGCTGAATTATTTGTTGATTAACACTAATAATCTCAACTTTTGATTCCTCATATGGAATTGCTGCGCATCCAATAAGAAATAAAATAAAAAGAAGTAAGCTTGTATTGCGCATGAAGTTAAATTCTTAAAGTAGTTTGCGGAGAATTGTGATTAATAATAGTTGTCATAATAAGATCATTTTAAATGAATACATGCTAAATGTGAGATTAAAAATACATAGAATTATTCCTTACGTATAATAAGTATGCTGATATAATACGCGATTGAAAATTTTTGAATTTGCGAGAGTGGCGGAATTGGTAGACGCACTGGATTTAGGTTCCAGCGCCGCAAGGCGTGAGAGTTCGAGTCTCTCCTTTCGCACCATTATTTACCTAGGAAATTAATATGGCTGAAGTAGTTGAAAAGATAAGTGGTATAGAAAGAAGAGTAAAAGCGATGGTTCCAATCGCCTCTTTTCAAAATGAAATAACCCAAAGACTTCAACAAATTCTTAAAACTGCACGCTTTAAAGGTTATCGGCCTGGAAAGGTGCCAATGAAAATTGTTGAACAACAGCATGGTGGCGATGTTAGAGGTGAGATTTATTCAAAAGCCATTGAAAGTAAGTTTGGAGAGATTGTTCAAGAAAATAATTTACGTGTTGCAGGGATGCCAGATATACGACACGAACCACTTGATAAAGTAAATGCAGATTTTGAATTTACAGCGACATTCGAAGTTTTCCCAGAATTTAAGCTTACTGATTTAAAAAAACAAAAAATAACTCAATACGAAACTGCCATTTCAGCCGCTGACGTAAAAAAAACAATTGATGTGATTGCTAAACAACGAGCTGTTTATAACAAGGTAGCTCGTGCGTCAAAAATGGAAGATAAAGTCATGGCACTTATGCAATCAGCCATTGATGGAAAGGTTGCTGAGTCATCAGGTACGGAGCCATTAGAATTTATTATGGGAGATCCCAGCCGTGTCAAAGGATTTGATACTGCATTGGTCGGTTTAAAGGCAGGAGAAACGAAAGCTTTTACAGTAAAATATCCTAAAACTCATGAACCAAAAGAGCTAGCTGGTAAAGATGTGGAGTATGTTGTTACGCTTAAAGAAGTTCAAGAACCCACGCTACCTAAAATAGATGAAGACTTTGCTAAAAGTCTAGGAGTTGCTGATGGCGACCTTAAAAAAATGAATGAAGAGATAAAAAAGTCTCTTGAACAAGAATCAGACAGAAGAACCAAAGCCAACCTGAAACAGCAAGTATTTACCGCATTGGTAGAGGGTCATAGTTTTGATCTTCCTAAGGCACTGGTAGGAGGCGAAGTTAACAGATTAGCGCAAAGCACTTACCAAAACCTTCAAAGACAAGGTATGGATCCAAAAGATATTAAGTTAGAGCCTTCAATGTTTGAAGAAAATGCAAAGACAGCCTGCAAACTAAGAATTATCTTAGGCAAGATCGTTGATACTCATTCACTTCAGGCAAATGCAGAACAGATTAAAGCAAAAGTTGAAGAGTTTTCATCGAATTATGATGATTCAGCTCAAGCCATCAAATGGTTTTACGAAGATGAAAAAAGGCTTGATGAGCCAAAATCATTGGCTACCGAAGACAATGTCGTTGATTGGTTTGTTGGTCAATGTAAAAAAGAAACAAAAAAAATAGAACTAGATTTGGTTTTGGCAGGTCAATTCAATTAAAACCAAAGGACATCCAAAACTTATGACTCAATCAATTAGCACTTTCTCAGCAAATAATCTTGGCTATATTCCTATGGTTGTTGAACAAAGTGGAAGAGGAGAGCGATCATATGACATATATTCAAGACTTTTAAAAGAGCGTGTGGTTTTTTTGGTTGGTCCTGTAGACGATATGACTGCGAATGTCGTAGTTGCTCAACTTCTATTCCTTGAGGCTGAAAATCCAGACAAAGATATTTCTCTTTATATAAATTCGCCAGGAGGGTCAGTAACGGCTGGCATGGCTATTTATGACACAATGCAGTTTATTAAGCCTGATATCAGTACGTTATGTATCGGCCAGGCTGCAAGTATGGGGGCATTATTGCTCACTGCTGGTGCAGCTAAAAAGCGTTTTAGCCTTCCTAACTCTAGAGTGATGATCCACCAACCATTAGGTGGTTTTCAAGGGCAAGCATCCGATATAGAAATTCACGCTAAGGAAATTTTATATCTCAAAGAAAAGCTAAATAAAATTATGGCAGAGCACTCAGGCCAATCATTGGAAAAAGTCTCTAAAGATACGGATAGGGATAATTTTATGAGCGCTAAAGATGCTATGGAGTACGGATTAATAGATAAGGTTATCTCCAGCCGCTCTGACGTTAAATAAAACAATATCATGTCTGATAAAGATCAAGAAAAAATTCTACTTTGCTCATTCTGCGGTAAAAACCAGGGTGAAGTTAAGAAACTTATAGCCGGGCCTTCGGTATTTATATGTGATGAATGTGTAGAGCTATGTAATGACATCATCAAGGAAGAGTTACAAGAAGGTGATACAGAAATAACGTCCTCAGATGAACTTACATTACTGAAGCCAAAAGAACTTTTTCTTAAGTTAGATGAGCATGTTATAGGACAAGAAGAAGCAAAAAAAAGTTTAGCAGTAGCGGTTTACAATCATTATAAGAGACTTCAAGTGTCAGATCACAAGGATGAACTGTCCGATGTGAAGATTTCAAAAAGCAATATTTTATTTATCGGACCAACGGGGTCGGGTAAGACTCTTCTTGCGCAAACTTTAGCAGATTTATTACAAGTACCTTTTGTGATGGCCGATGCAACCACTCTAACTGAAGCTGGCTATGTTGGCGAAGACGTAGAAAATATTATGCAGAAGTTGCTCCAACGCTGCGATTACGATATAGATAAAGCACAAAAAGGCATTGTGTATATTGATGAGGTTGACAAAATTTCAAGAAAAACTGACAACCCATCAATAACCAGAGATGTATCTGGAGAAGGCGTGCAACAAGCCCTTTTAAAGTTAATTGAGGGAACCGTTGCTTCAGTTCCACCCCAAGGCGGTCGTAAGCATCCTAACCAAGAATTCGTTCAAATTGATACAACCAATATTTTGTTTATATGTGGGGGAGCTTTTGATGGGCTAGAAAAGATTATTAAAGAAAGAACTGAAAAAAATAGTATTGGTTTTGGTGCTGAAGTTCAAGGAAAGTCAGACGTAAAGGCTTTTGGCGACGTTGTTAAGAATGTTCAATCTGAAGATCTAATTAGGTTTGGATTGATCCCTGAGTTTATCGGGAGACTCCCTGTAATTACAACACTTGAAAGTTTAGACAAAGAAGCTTTAATAAGAATTTTAACTGAACCTAAAAACGCTCTCACCAAGCAGTTTAAAAAGTTATTTCGCATTGAGGGGGTAGAATTAGATTTTAGGCCTGAAGCATTAGAGGCTATTGCTGAAAAAGCACTTGAAAGAAAGTCTGGTGCACGCGGACTTCGCTCCATACTTGAAATTGCACTCAAAGAAACTATGTTCGAATTACCAACAACCAAAGATCTAGAAAAAGTTGTGATTGACGGGAATGTTATTACAGATAACACCAAACCCTTAATGATCTTTGTTGAAAAGGACAAGCAACAGCAAGTAAAATGAGCGTTGCAACACCCTTGTAATTTTTATAAACATCACCATACTTAACTTAAGTTATAACTTAAAAATCAAAAAAAAATAATGAAAAAAGACACTGACAACCAACTTTTACCAATGCTTCCCTTAAGGGATGTAGTCGTTTACCCACAACTAGTTATACCGCTATTTGTGGGTCGAGAAAAATCAATACAAGCTA
>Ga0209137_1000972_pt1:0-2500 | contig 28332 bp, 23 predicted proteins | sample SaaInl5LU_22_DNA_FD_184642 | JGI IMG/M metagenome (GOLD analysis project Ga0209137, IMG submission 184642) | Marine microbial communities from expanding oxygen minimum zones in the Saanich Inlet - ESP_105LU_22_DNA (SPAdes) (version 2) | ecosystem: Environmental > Aquatic > Marine >...
ATTTGTGCCATATATACACTATATGTTGTGTTTGTCTTGATTTGGCTTCACCTGTCTTCTATTGTCATTAATAGTGTTTCACGCAGCACTTATGGAGTTAGCTTATGAGCAGTAATAACCATTTTGCAGACCCGTCACTTATCAGCTTTGCCGAATTACAACAGCTGGTTTGGGATAATGATACTTTGTCATTTCCGCGCCGACGTGAGATAGCATCAGCCATTAACACTATTGCTGTTTGGTTCAACTTGCCGCTGGACATGATCCCTGCATCAACAAGCTTCCTTCGTGACCGGTTTAAGAATGTGCACCCAGCCCATGTGAGTGTCAGCAAGCGCCGCATACAAAATGTACGCTCACTCATCATGGCGGCTTTTAGAGCAGAGGGCATTACGACAAAGCTTGCACCCTACATGACGCCAATGTCTCCAGCTTGGGAGAAGCTATGGGGTATGCTTGAGGGAAGCACTTATCACAAGACCGAACTCAGTCGCTTCTTCCGATATTGTTCTAATCAGCATGTGAGCCCTGCTGATGTGACCGATGAGGTCTTAGCTTCTTACCTTCATGCATTAGAAACTGAGGCGCTTATTAGCAAACCGCGAACACGCCATCAGTCTGTCTGCCGCGTGTGGAACAAATGCGCTAAGCTTTATCGCGATAATGGCTGGCCAGAGATAGCAGTCACAGTGCCACGCTATGATGATCGTCTTTACAGTATTGGTGAGGATCTCGTCTCAGATTGCATCAAAAAGGATTTAGATGATTATCTGATTTATCTGGCAGGTGATGACCCATTCACAGCACATGCAAAGCCATTTAAGCCTAAAAGCCTTGAGGCTGTGAAAGGACATTTCTGGCGATACCTATCTGCCCTTCATTACCAGGGTATTGATCTAACAACGAGCAGCAAGCTAGAGGACCTTGTTAGCAAAGACATGTTCACGAGTGGTATTCGTTGGTTTTGGGATCGAAACGGTAACAAGACATCCAAACATATTGGTGAAATCGCATGGACTGTTCGCTGCTACGCTGTCAAACATCTACATGCGAACGAGGCAACTGCAGCCTTCTATGCAGATGCTTTGAGCAGACTGCGGGTAAATCAACAGGGGCTCAGCGATAAAAACCAAGCTGCGATGGCACAGTTTGATGATGCCAAAGTTGTGGAGACATTTGTAAGCCTGCCGCCGCGTCTCTGGGACAAGGCAGATGCCATGCAAAAGACCACCTGCTCAAAACGCATAACCAAGAAAGCTCGCCTACTTGCCCAAGCATCAGTTGCTATAGAAATATTAATATTTGCGCCAATGCGCATTGCTAATTTACAAGGCTTACGCCTTGATGAGCATATCTCATGGCAAGCTGGGCGTATGCGTATCAACATTCCACGCCAGCAGGTCAAGAATAACCAAGCGCTTGACTTCTTGCTTCCAGAAAGCGTGAGCAAACGCGTCAAACGTTATATTGATGATTGGCGGCCATTCTTGAGCACCCCCGCAAATCCCTATCTCTTTCCTGGCCGCACCGGTCAACCAAAAGACAGCACCTGCCTGCGCAGGCAAATCGAAAACACACTTTGGAACGAGGCCGGCATACGCCTTACGCCACATCAGTTCCGGCATGCCGCGGCCAAGATTTTGCTTGATGCTAAGCCGGGTCATTATGAGGTCATCAGGAAAGTTTTAGGCCACAAATCATTGACCACTACATACAGCCATTACGCTGGTGCAGAAACCCAGGCTGCCATCAATCTATATGATGATGTCATAATCCAACACCGGCAGAAAAAAGCATTTACTGACAGACCTCCAAACAAGATTGCTGAGCCACCCTTCATGGATCCATTGCAACTTTATGGAGGCAAACGATGAGCAAGAAGGCCCCAACATCGACGCACTTATTTGAGTGGCCGGAACTCGACCAGCATCTCTGGCAGGTCGCAACCCAGAAGGGGAATTTTCTTGAGCGTGACGGGAAGGCAGCACACTGGTCCGCCGCCACGAGGCTTCAAGTACAGAAGGGCTATGGTAAGTGGATCTTTCATTTAACAGCTGAGGGCGGTCTGACTGCAAAGGACCAGGAAACGCCTATTGAACGCGTTGATGAAGATCAGCTTCGCTCATATTTGGAGTGTCTCAAAGCTCAAGGTCTTGCCTCACAGACTATAGCTTCTCGGATTATTGACCTCACTGAAGCCATTCGGGTCATGCAACCGGAAGCAAACATTACTATCTTGCGACAGCTGTCAGCCACAATGCAGCAAAGAGCAACTCCATCGCGCAAAAAACATGCGCGCATTAAACCACCGCAAGAAATATGGCAGGCCTGTTTGGAATATATGGAACAAGCCATGCGGGATAATCCAGCGCCAAACATAAACCAAGCATCGCGCTTTAGAGATGCGCTATCACTTGGGCTTTTGGCGCAGCGTCCCCTGCGGCGCAGGAACATATCCGGGCTCGTGCTGGGTGAGCACTTAGCCTTAAATAATGGCACC
>Ga0209137_1000972_pt1:10000-28332 | contig 28332 bp, 23 predicted proteins | sample SaaInl5LU_22_DNA_FD_184642 | JGI IMG/M metagenome (GOLD analysis project Ga0209137, IMG submission 184642) | Marine microbial communities from expanding oxygen minimum zones in the Saanich Inlet - ESP_105LU_22_DNA (SPAdes) (version 2) | ecosystem: Environmental > Aquatic > Marine >...
CCAGCAACCAGCCTTGGGGCTAAATCCGTTTCCCATTTCTGGGCAACGGAGGCGGGTTATAAGCCTGCAAAAGCAGGCTGTCTAGCCCTAAAATCGGTATTTGTGATCTTTTTTCTGAAAACCACGTTCTGGCGCGCTAAATATAAAAACAATCAGCGTGAACCAGGCCCTTCTAACAGGGTTACAACGATGTTTCCCAATCACGATTTTTATATAGCAGGTCTGTTTCAAGATGAATAGGTAAAAGATACCGTTCAAAGGGATAAATATCGATTTTCACTGCTTTTCTCCATTAGACCATCTGCGTCGCCCTCGATAAAATGCGTTGCAACACACCTGCATTAAACCAAAACCAGCGGTATCGGCATATAATGATTTCGGGGCAATGGCAAAGCGACGACATCAGATCATAGAAAATTCCTAATTACCTGATTCATAACCAAATTAACTATATGAATTTGATCGAAATGATTGACTTCTTATAAAAGCTACGGCATGTAAAGGCTGCATTCAGGCGGCTGGTAAGCCATATGGGGACGTGAAAATGCGGGCAAATTGCTTGACCAAACAGGCATTTCAAAGACGGTCTTGTCGGGCTGTAATGTCAATTGCCCTAACCTGCCTTTTCTTTGGCGGTTTGGTCACCGCGCAGGCTGAATCAGGCTTGGCGCGCGAATCAGCCAAATCACTTCATGTCGCTTTTGCGCCGATGGAACCTATTTTTCAAACGGCACCAGCCTTGCCAACAAGTCGTCCGGATCCGGCACTTGCCTATCCGGCAATCCCCGTTTCGATCATCCCGCCAATGTCAAAACCGGCACTTATCGATGTTCTTCCAAAATCAACCAAGATGATTGGCGAGATGATTCGGTCACAAACCGGATTAGAAAGCGGTGCCGAAACAGAATTAAAGCTTCGCAATGGCGAAGGCATTGGTGCCCTATTGCGCCGTGCCGGATATGATTCGGCATCAATTGCCAAAGCTATCGACGCTGTTTCGGGCAAAGTTAGCCTGCGTCGCCTGCAAATTGGCACTAAATTCCAAGTGGCGTCGCAAGGGTTTCGCTTTTCGACCAAGCCCGGGCGCGACATTTATGTGATCCAGCATCCCGACAGTGGCTGGCTGGCGCTCACCGCGCTTCGTCCGATCGATCGTTATATGAATTTTTTCCAAGGCACGGTTGACGATTCTATCTACCGGGCCGCAATGGCAGCTGGCATCAACGAAAACGCCTTTAATGACTATATCCGTGTCATGGGCTTTTCGGTCGATTTCCAGCGCGAAATTCGGACAGGTGACCGATTCGAGCTTCTCTATGAAACCGAGCGCGACAGCATCGACGGCAAAATCGTTGGTGGCAAGCTGCATTATGCTGGTCTTGTCTTATCTGACGAGCAATTGGGATTTTTCCGCTATGACGGCGATGAAAACACCATTGGCTGGTATGACGAGAATGGCAATTCAGCTGCGCGAACCCTTATCCGCACGCCAATTTCCAATGCCCGCCTATCATCATCTTTTGGCCATCGCAAACATCCGGTTAGCGGCTTTAACGCCATGCATAAGGGTGTTGATTTCGCGGCACCACACGGCACGCCTATCATCGCCGCCGGATCGGGCGTGATTCGTGAGGCCGGTTGGAAAGGCAGTTTTGGCCGCTATATCCGAATCAGACATAATGCCACCTATGATACGGCCTATGCACATATGTCACGCATCGCGCCAAATATTCGCCCGGGGTCACGCGTCAAACAAGGCGAAATCATCGGGTATGTCGGATCAACCGGCAGATCAACCGGCGCGCATCTTCATTATGAAGTGATGGTCAATAACCGGCAGGTAAACCCCATGACGGTTCGCCTACCAACCGGCGAGCGGATTGATGATCAGCATTTGCCAGCCTTTCAAAAAACCGTTGCCGCCATTGATCAAGAAGTTTTGTTGCATGGCACCGTCCGCTTTGCCGGCGCCGTGCCGAATAAAAACACGCAATAGCCCAGCATCACTCGCGGTAAGTTCGTATCATACAAGCCCTATTGCCTAAATTTATACTGGCAATTGGCGATTACCTCTGGCTAACGTCAATGTCATAAAGCGGTATAAGGCATTATTCTGAGGAACATATCATGCAAATTCATGAGCTTTGGCATTATCCAGTCAAAGGGCTTGGCGGCAATCAGATGCCTTCGGCTCGTCTGCGGCAAGGTGGCTATTTTCCCAATGACCGGCAATTTGCCATTTCGATTGGCAGCGAAAAAGCCGCAGCTGCCAGCGATGGTACATGGTTGCCAAAAGCGCATTTCCTGCAATTAATGTCGCATGAATTATTGGCCGAATATAGCTGTCGCTATTGCGGTGATGCTGCTAACCCCAAATTAGAATTACGTCATCAAGGCGCTATATGCCTAAGCATTGATCCGACGCAGCCAGCCGACTGCCTCCGTCTTGAAGATTTCTTTTTTACCTTGCTTGGCAGCACGCTTCGCGGAAAGCCGCGTTTTATGAAGATGAACCATCAGGCCTATAGTGACCAATCAACAGCGCTTATCAGCATTGCCAGCACGGCCTCACTTGATGCTTTTGCAGACGCGACCAACACAAAGCCCGACAGCCGCCGGTTTCGTATCAATATCATTATTGATGGAGAGATGCCCTTTGCCGAGGACAATTTGATTGGCAAGACATTACGCTGTGGTGATGCGCTGCTGTTGGTCAAGAAATCCGTTGGCCGCTGCACCGCAATCAATGTTGACCCGGCAACGGCCAAACGCAGCCCAGATGATTATGTGCGCTTTATGAAAGCCCATTTTGGCCATAGCAATCTTGGCATTTTTGCCGAAGTGATCAATGGCGGCATGATTAAGATTGGCGACAGATTGCAGCCAGCCTGAATCATGCCGAGCGCCGATGGCTTGCCGTGATGACCGCAGATTTAAAAGGCCCATTTCGACATTGCAAAACCCGCAAAGACACGTTTGTTAGGATGGTTGATCGCTATCTTGATCACCCTGAACCGCCTCGGCAAGCTGGGCCGGAGACAGGTTTGTGCGATCATCCGCGCCATTTTTAACAGCTTCATTTTTGGCAGCACCATTATTGTCCGTACCATTTTTGGCAGCACCATTTTTAGCAGCACCATTGCGGGGGCTAGACCGCCGCTTTTTCGGCGCGGCATCACCTGTATCATCTGCACCATCGCCACCATTGGCCTTTGCTGATTCCTGATTGGCGATGCCATCAGCCTCGGAAGCAGCCTCGTCATTTTCTGTTGCTGATTCCTGATCACGCCGTGGTTCGCCAGGGGCACCGTCATCATCAGCCGCGGCATTGGCCTGTTCTTGCTGGCGTTTGGTTTCGGCAACGCCAACAGCCGCCTGATGAAGCCGGAAATAATGATCGGCAAATTGGGTATAGGCTTCAGCCGAAATCCGTTCACCCGATGTCGCCGCGTCATGTGCAAGCGCCATATATTTTTCATGAAGCTGTTGGGCATTGCCCCGCAATTTCACGTCAGGGCCATTTGACTCATAGGACGTATTGCGGTTTGGCACATGATTATGATTGCCACTCGTATTTCCACGACGGCCACGACCACGGCCGCGTTTGGCGTTTTGAGGTTGTCTCATTTGGTTTGATACCACATTCGTTATTAAAAACGGTTATCGATAAATCTAATCAAAGTCATTTCGGTTGCGGTTAGTCTATTAACGACAGTTCGACATAAAGCCGGTGCAAACGATCCCATTTCGTTAGGAAAGGCGCTGGCGTATTGGTGACCAAAATCACCCCGCCGCGAATGGCGATACCATAACGTTGGCTTCATATTAATATCAAGAAAAATATCACCCATTTCACATTTTAATTGAAAATGCGAGACAGCGCGTGATGCCAGCAAGATCGTGATAGCTGCCACTAAGCTGTAAATTTGCTTTTTCGGCCTCGGCGGTAACAGCATTTTCCTGCCCGCGTCCGATTTCAACAAAGGCCATACCACTAACCGCAAGCGCCGCGGCAAGCCGTGGCAAAAGCTGCTGCCAGCACGCCATACCATCAGCCCCGCCATCAAGCGCCAAGGCCGGATCAAAAGATTTCACATCCACTGCAAGCCCATCAATTTCGCCTGTCGGGATATAGGGCGGGTTTGACAAGATCACGTCAAAATCGCCAAGCGGGCCAAGGTCATCAGCAAAGCTATGCGCGGTAAACGCGGCGCGTTCGCCAAGACCAAGGCTGGCTGCATTGCGCCGCGCCGTGGCAATCGCATCAAGATTCACATCAATGCCAACACCATTTGCTTGGGGCAATTCAGATAATAACGCCAACAGCAAACAGCCGCTTCCCGTGCCAAGATCAAGCAAGCGCAACGGCCGGTCTTTGGCGGCGTTGCGTGATACCCATCGAACAGCCGCATCAATCATTGTTTCTGAGTCGGGGCGCGGGTCAAGCGTTGCTGGCGATACGGCAAAGCGAAGTGACCAAAATTCACGCCAACCGCGAATGCGGCTGATTGGCTCGCCCGCAAGACGGCGTGCCATCATCGCCGCTAGCCGGTCATCACAAGCCTGATCCATTGGCGCAATATCTTCATGCGGCAAGACAGCTTCATCACGTCCCAAGGCCATGCCAAGAAGACACCGCGCATCACTTTTGGCACTGGCAATACCGGCATCGGCAAGAATTTGCTCAAGCGCATAAAGAATGGTGCTGGCTTCTTGTTTTGCTGGCAGATCGGTTTTTGCATGATCGACCGGCGTCACCATTATACCCCTTCGGCAAGCCGCCGTGACTGGTCTTCTGACACAAGCGCGTCAACCACCTCGTCAAGCGCCTCGCCAGTGATGACACGATCAAGCTTATATAGCGTGAAATTGATACGATGATCGGTAACACGCCCTTGCGGGAAATTATAGGTTCGGATCCGTTCAGAACGATCACCTGAGCCAACCTGTCCTTTGCGTTCGGCGGCGCGAACAGCCTCAACCCGCGCGCGTTCGGCATCATAGATACGCGCCCGCAAAATCTTCATCGCTTTGGCACGGTTTTTATGTTGTGATTTTTCATCCTGCTGGCTGACAACGATGCCGGTTGGCAAATGCGTTATGCGAACCGCCGAATCAGTTGTATTAACCGATTGCCCGCCCGGGCCAGATGCCCGAAACACATCAATCCGAAGATCCGATTCATCAAGCTGAATATCAACTTCTTCCGCTTCGGGAAGCACGGCAACGGTTGCTGCCGATGTGTGAATGCGTCCGCCAGCTTCGGTTTCAGGAACACGCTGCACCCGATGCACGCCTGATTCAAATTTCAACCGCGCAAAAACATCATTTCCCGAAATTGTGGCAGTGGCTTCCTTATAGCCGCCAATGCCGGTTTCCGACACTTCCATAACTTCGAATTTCCAGCCATGCTTCGCGGCATAGCGCTGATACATCGAAAATAGGTTTGCGGCAAAAAGGGCTGCCTCGTCACCACCCGTTCCGGCGCGCACCTCAAGAATCGCGTTCCGCGAATCATCTTTGTCTTTTGGCAATAGCAAAAGCTGCAGAGCGGCCTGGGCCTCGGGAAGCTGGGCTTTGAGACTATCCGCTTCGGCCTGCGCCATTTCCAGCATATCAGGATCATCTTTCGCTTCTTCAACCATGACCAGCGCATCAGCAAGCTCGGCTTCGATCCGGCGAACCAGTTCGATCTGCTCGCAAACCGGACGAAGGTCAGACAGCTCGCGGGAAAACTGCGCTAGATCGCTGTTGCTCATATTGGCCGAATCCGACAGCCGGTCTTCGACTTCGCGGCGGCGTTCAAGTACTTTATCCATTGATGAGTCGAGGCTCATGCCAAAACTCCTTTTTGGTCTAGTTTCAATCACTGTGAATTTGGCAGATCAAACGGCACGGCTGCCAGCCGGAATAGACTGCCAGCTATGGGGCGAGAAGACTTTCGGCAATCGCCGCCGCAAGGCCGCTAGAATCGGCCAAATCAAGCGACAATTCCTGTTGGCTTCCATCGCTTAGATTGCGCAGCTGGACGGTATTTTTGGCAAGCTCATCACTTCCCATAATCACCGCGATCCGAATACCGGCCTTATCGGCTTTTTTCAATTTTTTACCCATTGCGCCACTTGTTGGCAGGTCAATATCAATACCCGCATCGCGAAGCTGTTCGGCAAGACGAAACGCCGCTTGGCGCGCGCCGTCATCAGCCGTCAAGATCGCCACTTTCGGACTGTTCACCGAAGCGGTTTCAACAAGCATGGCAAGCCGCTCGACACCAGCCGCCCAGCCCACACCGGCCACCTGCGGCCCGCCAAGCATTTCCGCAAGCCCGTCATAGCGCCCCCCACCCAGAACCGTTCCTTGTGCGCCAAGCGATGTGGTGACAAATTCAAATGCCGTATGGCAATAATAATCCAGCCCACGAACCAATAGCGGATCAAAAACCCAGGCCACACCAGCGCCATCAAGCGCCGCTGTCAGATCGGCAAAATGCGCCTTTGACACATCGTTCAGATAATCTTGAAGTCGCGGGGCATTTTGCAATATCGCGCGATCACCAGCATCTTTTGAATCCAAAATGCGAAGCGGGTTTACCGCAAGGCGGGTTTTGCTGTCATCCGATAATTGGTCGGTAAATGTTTCCAAATAGGCAATCAAGGCCGCACGGTAGGCCGCACGACTGTCGCCATCACCAAGCGAATTGAGATGAAGTTCACAATCATCAAGCACGCCAAGCGATGCCAAAAACCGTGCGCCACAAGCAATGATTTCAGCGTCGGCAAGCGCATCATCTGGGCCAAGATATTCGATGCCGACCTGATGAAACTGGCGCATCCGGCCCTTTTGCGGACGCTCATAGCGGAACATCGGCCCCGCATAGAAATATTTCAAAGGCAGGCTTTGCGTCAGCCCGCCCGAAATCATCGCCCGCACAACACCAGCAGTATTTTCCGGCCGCAAGGTCAAAATTTCACCGCCACGATCGGCAAAGCTGTAATTTTCCTTGGTGACAATATCGCTGCTTTCGCCAAGCGGGCGAGAAAATACCTCGGAAAATTCAAAAATCGGCGTCGCCATTTCTTGAAAGCCATAGCGTGCCGATGCCGTCCGTGCAGCGTCAATCACCAAACGATGTTTGGCCATGCTATCGGGAAGAAGATCAGCGGTACCGCGGGCAGGTTGAAGTCGTGACATGGGCTGTAATCTGCTTTTTAAGTTTGTGTTGATGCCGCTTCGGCGGCTTTTAATTCGGCAACGCGGGTTTCAACCAGATCAACCACATGTTCAACAATATCACCATTTGACAGGCGATGATCAGCCATGCCTGACAGATAAATCTGATGTGTTCCTTTGCCGCCACCGGTTAGGCCAATATCGGTTTCACGCGCCTCACCCGGCCCGTTCACAACACAGCCGATGATTGAAACGGTAATCGGCATATCAATATGTTCCAGCCGATCTTCGATAATTTGCACAGTTTTGATAACGTCAAATTGCTGGCGCGCGCAAGATGGGCAGGAAATAACCGTTACACCGCGGCGGCGAAGCCCGAGTGATTTCAGCATTTCATAACCGGCTTTCACCTCTTCGGTCGGGTCTGCCGATAAAGACACCCTTACCGTATCGCCGATACCGGCCCATAGCAGATTACCAAGGCCAATCGCCGATTTGATCGTGCCTGCCCGCAGCCCGCCTGCTTCGGTGATGCCAATATGCAGCGGGCAGTCAATAACATCGGCAAGCTGTTGATAGGCAGCTACAGCCAGAAACACATCTGATGCTTTGACTGAAATTTTGAATTCGTGAAAATCATTATCCTGTAAAATCTTGGCATGTTCCAAGGCAGATTCGACAAGCGCTTCGGGGCAGGGCTCGGCATATTTTTCAAGAAGATGCTTTTCCAGCGATCCAGCATTGACACCAATACGCATCGAACATCCATGATCACGCGCGGCCTGAACCACCTCGCGCACCCGCGCCGCATTGCCAATATTGCCAGGATTAATCCGCAAGCAGGCAGCACCGGCCTTGGCCGCCTCGATGGCACGGCGATAATGGAAATGGATATCAGCAACAATGGGAACCGGACTTTGCGCGCAAATGGTTTTCAGCGCCGCGGTACTATCCTCATCGGGGCAGGACACCCGCACAATATCGGCACCTGCCGCCGCTGCCGCATTGATTTGCGCCAACGTGCCTTCAATATCACTTGTCAGGCTATTGGTCATGGTCTGCACCGAAATCGGCGCATCGCCGCCAACCGGAACCGACCCGACCATCACCTGACGGCAGCGACGGCGCTCAATTGTTCGATAAGCCCGATAAGCGTTTGACACTGTTGCACTCCAAATGACGGCGCGGCGCACCCATGTTGAATTTGCCCCATTCTATACCCTGTTCGGCGGGCAAGCGCCAGATCATTGCGTCACTTTGTTCAGATGAGGCGTTGCCATTAATTTGCAAGAGGTGATAGCAGGCCATGCCTTTTGTCCGGCAAGTGACGCGCAAAAGCGCAAAGCCCCACGCAAAAACGCCAAAATCAGACGAAGAACCCGAAATAGGGATCAAGCGCCAAACTATCTGGAAACAACAACATCCGCGGCTAATAATTTGGAGAGCTGGCGAAAGACAGGCTGGCGTAAAAGGCTAGCGCACCTGCCGCAATTTGTCGGTAACCAGCGGCAGATCGCGGACAATCTGGCCGATTTCGCCGATTGACCGCGGGTCATCGCCACCAACAACAACCTGTAGCCCGCCAGCATTGCCGGTGCTGAGATAAAGCCGCGTATTGCCTTCGACAACATAGCTATCACCAGCCTGCATTAATTTGGCCATCACTTCTTCGCCATTGTCGCGCACGATCTCGACCCAGCTTGCGGCAACCGCACGAATGGTGATTTCCTGCGCCGGATCACGAAGATTGGCGATGGCGCTATTTCCCGCCGACTGCGGTTTGCCATTTTGCGATATGGGGGTAATGACCTGTGTTTCGGCCAAATCACCTGATAAAACGGGGCTATTCGCATCGACTGTCGACACGGCTGGTTCACGCGGCGCGATAATCGCTGACGCAATTTCAACGGGTTTCGCCGGTGCCGTTGTTAGCGGCGCCTTAGCGATGACGGTTTTTGTCGTGGCGGCCAGATCATCTGTTACCGCGTTTGGCGTTGGCGTTGCAGCCGCCGCGGCAATCTCTTTTTCTGGCTGAACTGGCGCAGTCATATTTTGCGTTTGCGCCTGACCGTCAACCGGCATAACCGTCATTGTGCCTTGATCGATAAGCGTGTCTCGCATCGCGGCAGAATCTGACGGCGTTGCCGCGACGTCATTTGGCACCATCGCCATCTGATCATTCACATCACCGCCATTTAACCAGTACCAGCCGCCATAGGCAATGCCAGCACAAACAACCAGCATTGATGCAATGGCTGGGGCCGAACGCTGTGGTGGCCGCGTACTCATCGGAATTTTATAGTTTGGCATGGCCGCCGCTTTGGCCGTCAATGCCGAATAGCGCGCCACAAGTGATGATGGATCAAGCGCAACAAACTGGCCATAGCTTCGCAAAAACCCTGTTACATAGGCTGGTGCTGGCAATTCATCAAAAGCACCGGATTCAAGCTTTGACAGATAATCAACTGAAATCCGGAGCTGCTGCGATACATCGCCAATTTTCAAACCCTGGAGCCGACGCGCATGTTTCAGCGTCGCACCGATCTGTTCGAAACTATCACCTGCAACCAACGGTTTGATTTCTTTATCTTGAACGCGCACCAAGCTGGTCTCCATTCATTAACCATATGTCCAAAAGCACCAGAAATTTCCGATGATTGCAAACAAAACTTTAAGTTTTCAAAAGAACAACCCACGACCATATGGCTGATAACGTTGACTGATGTCGGTTTATATCGCAGATTTTCGCATGTTTAGCAAGCATCGGTTACTATTACCGCGATATCAAGACTCGTCATCCAGCCCATAGGCTGTATGCAGGCTACGAACCGCCAATTCGGTGTATTCAGCATCAATCAAAACCGAAATCTTGATCTCGGATGTTGAAATCACATGCAGGTTTACGCCCTTTGTCGCCAGCGTTTCAAACATGGTCTTGGCAACGCCGGGCTGGGTCCGCATGGCCGTGCCCACAACCGAAATTTTGGCAACATTTGGCGAGGAGTCAACCGACTCAAACTTTAATTGGTCTTTAATTTTGTTAATTATATCAACGGCTTTATCAAGATCGCCACGGCTAACCGAAAAACTGATATCGGTTTTCTTCACGGCGCTTGATGCGCTTTGTACAATCATATCCACATTCACATGATTATCTGCCAAGGCGCCAAAAACACCAGCAGCAACGCCGGGCTGGTCAGGCAGACCAACGATGGTAATTTTGGCCTCGTCGGGGCTATATGCAATCCCGCTAATGGTTTCTTGTTCCACGACTGAATCCTCATTCACGACTAAAGTGCCTGGTGCATCATTGAAACTTGAGCGCACCTGCAGATTGACATTATGGCGCATCGCCATGGCGACTGATCTTGTTTGCAAGACCTTGGCACCTGATGATGCCATTTCCAGCATTTCTTCAAAGGTGATTCGCGCTAATTTGGTTGCTTTTGGCGCGATTCGCGGATCGGTAGTATAAACCCCATCAACATCAGTATAGATATCGCACCGGTCAGCTTCGAGCGCGGCGGCAATCGCAACGGCTGATGTATCCGACCCGCCACGGCCAAGCGTGCTGATCCGCCCATCGGGGCCAATGCCCTGAAAACCGGCAATGACCGCGACTTGTCCTGCTTTCATGCGCTCGCGAATGGCCGACCCGTCAATCGAGTCAATCCGCGCCGCACCATGAACATTATCTGACCGGATGGGAATCTGCCAGCCAAGCCATGAACGCGCGTCAATGCCGATATTCTGCAAAGCAATCGCAAGCAAGCCAACAGTCACCTGTTCGCCCGTCGCAACAATCGTATCATATTCACGCGCATCATGAATGGGGCCGACTTCTGATGCCCATGAGACAAGCTGATTTGTTGTTCCCGACATTGCCGAGACAACAACCGCGACCTCATGGCCAGCGTCGACTTCGGTTTTTACCCGCTGCGCCACATTGCGTATGCAATCGAGATCGGCCACCGAGGTGCCGCCAAATTTTTGAACAATTCGTGCCATTTGCTGTATGCTGTTTTCCAGTAAATCTAATTTCACGCAGCTATAACGATTACCAGCCGCGGGGGCAAGCCTATGATGACAACCGCCGATCAAACTGAGATCGATAATTTTGCCGCCCTATCCGACCAATGGTGGGACCAAAAAGGGCCAATGGCACCTTTGCACGCTTTTACGCCTGTTCGCATTGACTATATTCTACAAGCGATCGGCCGGTTTTTTCCGATTAAAAAAGACCAACGGCAAAGCGCAAAACCATCATTGGCCGGATTGAAAATACTCGATATTGGCTGTGGCGGCGGCTTGCTTGCCGAACCAATGGCACGCCTTGGAGCAGCAGTAACCGGCATTGACGTTACCGCACCGGCGATCAGCGCCGCCAAAACACATGCAGACGCGATGCAGCTTGCCATTGATTATCAGGTGATCACGGCTGAAGATCTAGCCGCAAGTGGTGCCAAATTCGATGTGATCTATGCATCTGAGGTGATCGAACATGTTGCCGACCGCCCGCTTTTCATCAAGGCAATCGCCACTATGCTGGCGCCTGATGGCGTTGTTGTGATCACCACCATCAACCGCAGCTTGCCAGCGCTGATTTTTGCCAAATTCGCGCTTGAATATATTGTTCGGCTTGTGCCTGCTGGTACGCATGACCCGCGCAAATTCGTGCGGCCAGCCGAATTACGCGCCGAATTTGCCTCGGCTGGGATCCTTCTTGATGATATGACCGGTTTTGCGCCATGTCCTGGCGGAGGATTTATGCCCATCGGATCGCTGGCAATCAATTATGCGGCAAGCGGCGGCTTTCGATAGGGCCAAGGCGCGGGCATCTGGCTTAATGTTCAGGCGGCAACCACGGTAAAGCCACAACATCAATGCCTTCATCGGCAAGTGATTCGCGTTCTTCGGCGCTTGAATGACCATAAATATTTTCAGGCGCGCGATCGCCGTAATGCATTTTGCGAACTTCGGCTGCAAAATCATTCCCGACATCGCGACATTCAGACTTTATCTTACGTTGCAATTGGCGTAATTGCGCGATCGCCTCACCAAGTGCGGCCTGTGATGGGGCGGCCTGCGATGGGGCAGGATGTGCCGATGCGACTTGGGCAGATGCAACTTGGGCAGATGCGGCTTGGGCAGATGGCGTGATTGTTGGTGTGATGATGCCAGCCTGATTGCCAACCTGATTGCCAGCCTGATTAGCCGTTTCGCTCGCTGGCAGCCGGTTCACATCGTCACGGCGACGTTTTGGGCTGGCCAGATTGGGCGTCATCAAAGCGCGGCGCACCTTGGCACTGTCACAAACCGGACAGGTGACAAGCCCGGTTTCGTTCTGCGCATCAAAAGCAGCACCAGTTTGAAACCAGCCTTCAAATTCATGTGTCAAATCGCAGATCAATTGATATTTGATCATCTGTTCCGCCTCGTTAAGATCTATCGATATTATAGATAGGGGGCATATAGACGGGCCACAAGCCCCAAAACCAGCGATATAATTGCGCTAAAGCGCCCCATGGCAATGTTTGAATTTCTTGCCTGACCCGCATGGGCAAGCTGCATTTCGCGACACTTTCGCATTGGCCGACAAATCCGCTGCTGCGGCTGGCGGCTGGCCCTGTTCATCAGGCTGGCGGATCTCGACATGCGAGAGAACCATGCTTGTGGTCTCTCGCATATTGGCAAGCATCGTCTCAAACATCAAAAAAGCTTCGCGCTTATATTCATTCAGCGGATCCTTTTGCGCATAGGCCCGAAGGGTGATCCCTTGGCGCAGTTGATCAAGCGTCAATAAATGTTCTTTCCATTGCTGATCAAGCACCTGCAAAAGCAAATTCTTTTCTGCCATCCGCATGATATCGGGCCCAAGCCTGACGGCCTTTTCAGCCATATGGCGATCGGCAGCGTCAATCAATCTGGCTTCAATTTCCGGCTCGGCAATGCCGTCTTCGGCAAACCAATCGGCAATCGGCGCTTCGACACCCAAAACGCGGCGGGCATCGGCATCAAGCGTTTCTGAATCCCACTCATCATGATAGGTACCAGCGGGAATTGACCGTTCGATAATCAGGGCCGCAGCTTCATGGCGCATATCAACAACGGTGTCATGCACATCATCGGCGCGCATGATTTCCTTGCGCTGGTCAAAAATCACCCGGCGCTGGTCATTCATCACATCGTCATATTTCAGCAATTGCTTGCGAATTTCGAAATTGCGCGCCTCAACTTTGGATTGGGCTTTTTCAACGGCCTTGTTGATCCATGGATGCATAATGGCCTCGCCATCTTCAAGGCCAAGCTTTAACAGCATATTATCCAATTTTTCCGAGCCGAAAATACGCATCAAATCATCTTGCAGTGACAAGAAGAATTTTGATGCGCCCGGATCGCCTTGGCGGCCTGTCCGGCCGCGAAGCTGGTTATCAATCCGGCGTGATTCATGGCGTTCGGTACAGACCACATATAATCCGCCAGCAGCAAGTGCGGTGGCTTTGGCCGCTTCAATTTCGGCAGCAATTTTGGCAGTCGCCGCTTTGGTAACTGATTTGCCTTCGGCTTCAAGGCCGGCAAGCCGCATGTCCAGATTACCACCAAGTTGAATATCGGTTCCGCGTCCGGCCATATTGGTGGCAATGGTGACCGCGCCAGGAACGCCCGCATCGGCAATGATTTTAGCTTCTTCTTCATGGAAACGGGCATTTAGAACCCGATGGTCGATTTTGCGCTTTTCCAATTCGGCTGATAGACGTTCGGATTTATCAATGCTGATCGTCCCAACAAGAACTGGCTGTTGGCGTGACCGGCATTCAAGAATCAGCGCGATAACCGCTTCGTCACGTTCGGCGCTGGTACGATAAACCTCATCATCATAATCAATACGGGCCACATCACGATTGGTCGGAATGGCCATGACCTCTAAAGCATAGATTTCAGAAAATTCACCAGCCTCGGTCATGGCTGTACCGGTCATCCCCGCCAGCTTGTCATACATGCGGAAATAATTCTGGAAGGTGACTGATGCCAGCGTTTGGTTTTCCGCCTGAATTTCAACGCCTTCTTTCGCCTCAATTGCCTGATGCAGACCATCAGAGAAACGGCGGCCCTCCATTGCGCGGCCGGTAAATTCATCAATAATGACGACCTCGCCAGCCTTTAGCATATAATGCGTGTCTCGGGCAAAAAGCCGGTGCGCACGAAGCGCCTGATTGACGTGATGCAATAGCCCAACATTTTCAATATCATAAAGCGTTGCTTCGCCAATGGCACCACGCTCGCGAAGCAGGTTTTCGGCATGTTCAATGCCAATCTCACTCAGCGAGACACTATTGCCCTTTTCATCAAGATCATAATCTTCATCCACCAATAACGGGATGATTTGATTGGCAACATGATAATGTTCAGCATTGGTTTCAGCAGGGCCAGAAATGATCAGCGGTGTACGCGCTTCATCAACAAGGATCGAATCAACCTCATCAACGATCGCAAAGCTGAAATCGCGCTGCACCATATCACCAAGGCTGAACTTCAAATTATCGCGGAGATAGTCAAAGCCAAACTCATTATTCGTGCCGTAAGTGACATCACAACCATAGGCAGCACGGCGCTGATCGTCATCAAGCCCGCCCGTGATGCAGCCAACGCTGAGACCCAGAAATTCATAGACCTTGCTCATCCATGCCGCATCGCGTGATGCCAGATAATCATTGACCGTCACCACATGGACGCCGCGACCATCAAGCGCATTCAGCACCACCGCTAAAGTCGCGACAAGCGTTTTACCCTCGCCGGTTTTCATTTCGGCGATCTGGCCGCGATGAAGGGCAATACCACCCATCAACTGAACATCAAAATGACGCTGGCCAAGGGTGCGTTTGGCGGCTTCACGAACCAGTGCAAACACATCAATCAAAAAATCGTCTTTTGGCGCACCATCAGTTATTTTCTGGCGGATATCAGCGACCATAGCGCGAATGGCATCATCCTCGAGACTGGCAAAATTGGCTTCGCGGTCGTTAATCTGCTGAACCAATGGCTGCATCGATTTGACGATACGGTCATTCGAGCTGCCAAACAGGTTTTTTGCAAAAGACGCAAACATCGGAACTCCCCAGCCATGTGGCAAATGCGTTGCCGGACGGCAAATATAAAGCTGGTGCAAAAAGCACCTGATTGGACATAGGTATAGACGCGAATTTTGTCAATTGTTTGAGCATGTTTTTCCCGATTTACCTGTGATTTGGCAAAATCGCTCACCGGCGAATAACGCCGCCCAACCTGATGTAGAATATTGCGCATTTTTCAAGCGCGGGCTTGCCCTTGAGCGTTAGCTTCGCTAACACTAAGACATGGGCTGGTGAACGAAAGTCCAGCTTGGTTGATTTGAATTTTTCTTGATTACCCTCCGGCGCGCCGGTGATCGCGGCAAGGCCTGATCATGTTTAGAGGATTTACGAATGCGTAATGGTATTTTCGCCCATCGGTTTATTGGCCTTGTGACAGGCGCCGCTCTTTTTGCTGGTATGGGCATGATGGCGCATGCCAATGAAGACCGTATTCCGGTCGGCACGGTCAATGGTGAAACCTTGTGGCTTGATGATGTCATGCGTCAGGCCGAGCGCCTTCCTGATGAATTCCGGCAAACACCTTTGGCAAATTATTTCGACCAGCTGGTCACCGATATGGTTGATGCGCGCATTGCCGCCGATGCTGCCCGTATGGCAAAACATGACAGAAAAGAAGATGTTGCCGCGGCGATGAAAACTGCCGCTGACCGCGTGCTTGCCGAATCATGGCTTGGCGAAACGGTTGCTGGCGAAGTGAATGATGCCGCGATTGAAAATGCCTATCAGAAATTTGTCGCCGACAGCGCCTCACGCGAACAGGTGACCGCATCACATATTCTGGTTGAAACCGAAGATGATGCCAAGGCAGTGATTGCCGCACTTGATAAAGGCGAAGATTTTGCCGAATTGGCAAAAACCAAATCAACGGGGCCAAGCGGGCCAAATGGCGGATCACTTGGCACTTTTGGCCGTGGCCAGATGGTGCCAGCCTTTGAAAATGCGGCCTTTGCGCTAGGTGAAGGCAACTTTAGCAAAACCCCTGTCCAGACCCAGTTTGGCTGGCATGTTATCAAGGTTGATAAAAAGGCAATTGCTCCGGCGCCAACGCTCGAAGCCATGCGTGACCAGCTTGTGCAAAATCTTTCAACTCAAGCCCTAGGCCGTGTTCTCGAAGAATTGCGCGCAAAACAGGATATCAAACTCCGCAGTTTTGCCGATATTCGTAAAGATGCGATGGCCACGGGCAATACCCAGTAAAAGCCACCGCCATGACCCGTTCTCCTCTGGCACCTGACAGCTTTCCCGACCTGCCGCCGATTGCCGGCATCAAACTTGGCACCGCAGCAAGCGGCATGCGCTATCAAGGGCGCGATGATTTGCTGTTGATCACCTTGGCGCCTGAAAGCAGTGTTGCCGGTGTCTTTACCCAATCTGATACAGCCGCTGCCCCAGTTGGCTGGAGCCGGAAAATTGCCGAAACCGGCAAGGCGGCAGCAATCATCACCAATGCTGGCAATGCCAATGCTTTTACCGGCAGTCGCGGCGATAACGCCGTCCATGACATCGTCAATAACCTTGCCAGCCATCTTGATTGTGATGCTGGCGCAATCATGGTGGCGTCGACCGGCGTGATTGGCGAGCCGTTAGATGCGGCCAAGCTAGCCCCCTATTTTGACGCGTTGGTCAATGAAAGCAATGCCAATTGGCACGACGCTGCCAATGCCATTCTGACAACCGACACCTTCGCCAAAGGCGCCCATGCAAAATGCATGATTGATGGGGTCACGGTTCATTTAAGCGGAATCGCCAAAGGGTCAGGCATGATTGCGCCCAATATGGCAACCATGCTTGGCTATATCGGCACCGATGCAGCCGTGCCAGCATCCGTTCTGGCGGCATGTCTTCGCGCTGCCAATGACGATAGTTTCAATGCCATTACCGTCGATAGCGACACCTCAACCAATGATAGTGTTTTCCTGATGGCAAGCGGCATGGCTGGCAACCGGTTGATTACCGATGCCAATGATCCGGCATTGGCTGATTTCCGTGCCGCCTTGGCCGCGGTTATGCGCGATCTTGCCATCCAGATTGTGCGCGATGGCGAAGGTGCGACCAAGCTTGTCACCATTGATATTGCTGGTGCCAAGACCAATGCGGTTGCCCGTCAAATCGGCCTTGCCATTGCCAATTCACCTTTGGTCAAAACCGCCATTGCTGGCGAAGATGCCAATTGGGGCCGGATCGTTATGGCGATTGGCAAATTGGGCATTGGCATTGCGTCTGATGCTATCAGCATTGATATTGGCGGCTATCCGGTGGCGCGTGACGGCATGCGCATTGCCGATTATGACGAAGCCCCGATTGCCACCCATATGACTGGTCAGATGATTGATCTTGCGGTGACGGTTGGCGATGGCGATGGCGCTGCTCGGATTTGGACATGCGATTTGACGCATGGCTATATCTCGATCAATGCCGATTACCGAAGCTAGAAAATCGATGTTGCTGGTAAGCGCGGTGGCGCTGGTCGATATTGATGGGCGCGTATTGCTGGCGCAGCGGCCTGAAGGCAAGTCAATGGCTGGATTATGGGAATTTCCGGGCGGCAAAATCGAAGCTGGCGAAACGCCTGAGGCAGCGCTGATCCGTGAATTGCGCGAAGAGCTTGGCATTGATACTGCCGAATCCTGCCTTGCCCCGCTGAGCTTTGCCAGCCATCATTATGCTGCCAGTGATGATGGCGATGCGTTTCATCTTTTAATGATGCTGTTTGTTTGCCGCCGCTGGCAAGGCCGCCCACAAGCAGTTGAAGGCGGCATGTTGAAATGGGTACGTCCGCAACAATTGCGCGACTATCCAATGCCTGCAGCTGATATTCCATTGATCTCGGCCTTACAGGATCTTCTCTAGGGCAGGATCTTCTCTAGGGCAGGATCTTCTCTAGGGCAGGATCTTCTCTAGGGCAGGATCTTCTCTAGGGCAGGATCTTCTCTAGGGCAGGATTAATCGGTGAGCCGCGATTGGATAAGCCAAATTTTTAGCCATGTTTTTGGCGTCAGCCCTGTTTTGGATCATCACGATCATCGCTAT